>ENA-UPTA01002491-UPTA01002491.1-activated-sludge-metagenome-genome-assembly--contig:-NODE-2491-length-19036-cov-5.446499_pt1 | contig 19036 bp, 19 predicted proteins | sample MGYA00238184_ERZ773361 | MGnify/ENA primary metagenome ERZ773361 (study PRJEB29100, sample SAMN05720205) | activated sludge metagenome | isolation source: anaerobic digester from wastewater...
GGGGCATCGCTCTCTTGCCCAAATCATGCTATTGGCGTAAAGCGGAAAATCTCCCCTGCACGCCCGCTTCGGGTGTGCCTGGATCAGGAAGTACACTGAAACCAGATGAACCTGAATTTCAATATTCGTGCTTCGACTTTCCGCCGGGAGGCGGTATTTCGGATTGCCCCCAACGGCGCGGCGTCGTATGCTATTGCCAGATACGAGGAGCGATGGATACCTGAAAGGACGACCTATGTCGCGAGTTCTTTCGGTTATGGCCGCACTGGCCATTGCAATCTGCGGCTGTGACAGAGACAACGGATCAGGCGGAACCAGCGAGGAAAGGAGCCGGGATATGGCGATTTCGGTCAGCAGCTCAGCGTTCAAAGAAGGGGGGATGATCCCTGCAAAGTACACCTGCGATGGGAACGACCTGTCGGCGCCGTTGGCGTGGTCTGGGATTCCGGAGGGGACGAAGAGCATCGCAGTGATTTCGGACGACCCCGATGCCCCGGTGGGGACGTGGGTCCACTGGGTGATGTGGAATATCCCGGCTGCGGCCATCGGATTGGAGGAAGGTGTGTCGGCGAAACCCCAGTTGCCCGACGGCTCCCGGCAGGGCCTCTCCGATTTCGGACGTCCAGGCTACGGCGGGCCGTGCCCGCCCAGCGGCACGCACCGGTACTACTTCAAGGTCTACGCGCTGGATACAATGCTCGATCTGCCCAGCAATGCGAGGAAAGCCGACTTGGTCAAAGCCATGAAGGGGCACATCCTGGCGGAAGGGCAATTGATGGGAAAATACAGCCGGCATTAGCCAATTCCATGGGCCGACGTGCGGTTCCACACGTAGGAGTCTATGGAAAACCATTTGAGCTTGTTTTAAGGAGGCCCGCGATGGAAGTAAAAGAATTCCTCAAGAAGTCGGGGACGCGGTACGAGACCTTGAAACATTCACCCGTCTTCAGTTCCCAGAAGATGGCCCAGGTCGAGCACGAGTCGGGTCGTTACGTGGCCAAGCCGGTTATCGTCAAGGCCGACGGACACTTCGTGATGTGCGTGCTGCCTGCGTCGAACCATGTGGACTTGGCCAAGCTGAAGGCGCAATTGGCGGCCGGGTTCGTCGAGCTGGCGCAGGAAAGCGAGATCGCAGAGCTGTTCCGGGACTGCGACGTGGGAGCGGAACCGCCTTTCGGCAACCTCTACAAGATGCCCACCGTGATGGACAGGCGGCTGGAGAAAGACGACCACGTCCTGTTCCAGGCCGGCACGCATGAAGAGGCGATCCGGATGAGCATGACCGATTACCAGAGGCTCGCGCATCCGAAGATCCTGGAGTTCTGCGATTGACCGAATCTGCGGTCACGTGTCCCGGCGCGCGAACGGAAAGCTCGCCATGACGGCCCTGTCGCCGAGCCGACGCTCGATCCGCATCAGTTCGTTGTACTCCACGATCCGTTCGGATCGCGAGATCGAGCCGATCTTGACCTGGCCGGCGTCGGTTCCGACCGCGAAATCCGCCTCGAAGGGCAGCTCCGTTTCGCCGGAACGGTGCGAGATGATCGTTGTCATGCCGTACTGACGTGCCAGGCGGATCGTTGCGAACGTCTCCGTGATCGTCCCGATTTGATTGGCCTTGATCAGAACGCAGTTGGCCGCGTTTCGCTCGGCGCCCAGCCGGACCCTGTCCGGGTTCGTGACGAACAGGTCGTCGCCCACGATCTGCACCCTGTTCCGCATCTTGGTCTTGAGCAGGGCGAATCCCTCCCAATCATTTTGGTCAAGCCCATCCTCGATGGAAACGGCCAGGATGGCGTTGGCGCCGAGGTTTGACTGGTTGTCGGTTCCATCGAGTTCGATCATCCGGCGGTCGATGGCGTCCTGGTCCGTGACGTCGAGCCCGACGAGGGCCGGCGCGATGGCGTCTGTGATGTTCTGTACGGCACGGGATAATCGAAAGTCGCGCGATGAATCTCCACAGAGGATCTGTGAATTGCCTCCTCACAGGAACACGAACGCCAACTTTGTCGTGCAGGGAAAATCTGGGTGGTTCTGGGGATGGACAGTTTGACGCGTCGCAGACAGAGTCGCGCCAGCACATCAATCGCCGGCATGGCCACTACTGGAGGTTGGGTCGGTTCATGGACCCACCATAGGTTGGGGTTGAGTGGGCTCTGTCGTGGAGACAGTGGCATCCTCGTCGAGATGCTCGATCTCGCCTATCTTTCCACATTGCGTTGGTCATGTGACATTCTCGCGAAGGATTTTTCTGAAAATTGACTGAATTGTGGGGAAAGATATTGACGATGTGGGACTAAGTGGTAAAATCTCCCTCAATCTGATGGCCAAGTGGGAATGCAGCCATGCTCAAACTAACAGGTGAGTACCAGCACGTCGTTGACGGGAAGGGGCGTGTGCTTGTCTCGAACAAGCTGCGCAGCCAGATCGACGTGGATCGGCATGGCGGCGACTTCTACCTGGTGCTCGGGGCCAACGGGGTGTTGTGCCTGTACCCCGAGAGATGTTACGAACAGCTCGTCTTGTCGATGGCTCAGGATACGACGGCCCCGGATGAGGCGGTCGATTTTGAGCGAATGAGTTTCGCCCTGACGAGCAAAGTGGAGTTGGACAACCAGGGCCGGCTGCTGTTGAGCGACAAGCTTCGCAAGCGGGCTGGCCTGAAGGAGGATATCACGTTGACGGGGTCTGGGGATCACATCGAGATCTGGAACACGGAAGACTGGGAGCAGTACTTGCGCGATCACATGGCCCAGTACCAGAAGCAGATGACCCAGGCGAGGCAACGCGTGATGCAGCAACAAGCCCGAGAATCGTGATCGTTGCGTTGGAGGTATCATGACAGGGATGGATCGTCATTGTCAGATCGTGGCCGAAAGCCTGACGGCTGAAAGACCGGTGGACGAACAGACGTGCGCCTCGATGGCGATTCTGGCCGACCGGCTCGAACGGCTCAAGAAAAGCAGTGATCTGTTCGCGGGCGTGGCGTTCTCGCCGTACGTGCAAAAGATGAGACGCCATGCTGAGGCGATGGCGCTGAGCTGAAGGCGTCGCCGGCGGATGCGGTGGTGGAGCAACTAAACGTAGAGCATGTTCCGGTTCTTTCGGAACCTCTGGCCGAGCAGATAAGCTGTCCGCAGGACGGGGTGGTGGTCGATGCGACCACAGGACACGGAGGTCACAGCTTTCTGTTCGGAAGTCGGCTGGGGCCGGCGGGGACGCTGGTCGGATTGGATTTCGACAACAAGTCTCTCGAACGGGCCCGGCAGCGGTTGGCCGGCCTTGCGTGCAAGGTCATTCTGGTCAAGTCGAACTTCTCGCGGATCGCCGACTGTCTCGGCGACTTGGGCATCCGGTGCGTGGATGTCATCTTGGCCGACCTGGGCCTGTGCTCGGCGCAGCTCGCGGACGACGACATCGGGCTGAGTTTTCGGGTGGATATGCCCCTGGATATGAGAATGGACGAAAGCCTGGAAACGACGGCGGCCGATATTGTGAACGAGCTCGACGAGAAATCTCTGGCCGACCTGATTTTCCAGTACGGCCAGGACCGCGCATCACGGCGAATCGCGCGATACATCGTGGACCGGCGGCAACGCGAACGCATTGCGACGACCGGGCAGTTGGCGGCCATCGTGTGCAGCGCGTTGCGGACGCCGAATCACAAGAACAGAGCGAAGAAACATCCGGCGACCCGCACCTTCCAGGCCCTGCGGATCGCTGTCAATCATGAGTTGGACAACCTGCAGGAGCTGCTTTCGGCGGCCCCGGGATTGCTGAAGAAAGGCGGTTTTCTGGCTGTCATCAGTTTTCACAGCCTGGAAGACGGCCTGGTAAAACGGGATTTCAAGGCCAACGCAGCCGAGGGGGTGTATCGCCTGTGTACCAAGAAACCCATTGTTCCGAGCCGGGAAGAGATCGAGGCAAACAACCGAGCCCGGAGCGCAAAACTGAGAATCGCACAGCGAGCCTGAGGTCTTCGGGGCCCGGTGGTCGCGGAATGGAAAAAGAACGGAACGGTAAGAACGGAGTCGAACCATGACGTCAGATGCCAAAATCGGATTGCTGCTGGGGTTGATATTCATCTTTGTCGTTGCTTTCATCATCAACGGCCTGCCGAATCTCAAGCCGCAGACGACCCGGGCGGAGGTGTCTACGAACATGGTCAGCCTGGCGGACCAGAGCATCGGCGTCGCCGACCATGCCCAGGTCCAGGCCGAACAGGACTGGCGCGGACTGGCGGCCGAGCAGGAGCCCCAGACGCCGGCCGAGGCCGAGACGACCTCTGTGGAGCAGCCCATGGTGGTCGCAGAGCTCCAGGCACAGGAGTCCCCGGCGGCGAGCAGCCCGGAGGTCCGGTTCGAGAGTCCGCTGCCGAGGATTGAGAATCTGCTCGAGCGTCTCACCACCGGTCTCCAGAGCCAGCGGGAACAGACCTCGACGGTGAGTATGGACATGCCGACGCCGGCCGTGGTCGAGCAGCCGACGGTGACGGAACGGCCTGTCGTGCAGGCGGTTCAGCCCAAGCCGCAGGAGAGCGTTGCGTCGAGCGTGGAACGAACCAAACCGGCTGCTGCGACGTCGGCCAAGCCTGAGAGGATCTACGTGGTGGGCGACGGCGAAAGCCTGTCCACCGTGGCCAAGAAGGTCTATGGTTTGGAGGAAGGCAACAGGATCGCCAACGTCGACAGGATCTTCCAGGCCAATCGGGATATCCTCCCGTCCGTTGACCAGGTCAAGGCGGGCCAGAAACTCGTGATTCCGCCGCCGGTGACGGTGAACCCGAACAAACCATCGGATGTCCTGCCCGCGGACTTCTTCGAGCGGCTGGAGACCCTGAAACGGCCGGTGGCGCAAGCACAGAAGCCCGCCCCGGCTCCTGTGACGAATGTGCAGACCCGCTGGTACACCGTCCAGGATGGCGACAACCTCTGGCGGATCGCGTCGAGCCAGCTTGGCGCCGGGGCCCGGTATGACGAGATTGCCAAGCTCAACGTGGATCTGCTGAAGGACCCGTCCAAGGTGGACCCGGGGACGAAGATCCGCCTGCCCCTGAAGTAAGCAGGACGGGATGTCATGGGATCTCGGTTGAGTTTCGTTCTGGTGATTTTCTTCTTCGCGGCCACGCTGATCGTGGCCGTGTATTTGCGCGACGCGAATCGCCATGTGTTTTACACCCTGCGCACGTACAAGATCGAGCAGGGACGGCTCCAGCAGGAACTCTGGCAGAAGCAGCTTCGCGTGGAGAGTATGACCAATCCGGCCTCCGTTTCAGGTCGGTCGGGCAGGTGAAGGTCGCATGCAATCCGGACCTGAAGACAAGAACATGAAGATCGAGACGGCCGCCTCCTCCGGCAACCGACGCGAATTGACCGCCATCGGCGTAATCATGGGCGCGGTCATTGTCTCGTTGTTTGCCCTCGGGGGCAGGTGCTTCTTCCTGCAGTACGTGGAGGCGGACTACTACGCGGAGAAATGCCTGATCCAGCAGCGGGCCTACCTGCCGCTGACGCCGCAGCGGGGGGCCATCCTGGATACCCGTGGGCGCGTCCTGGCTGCGAGCAACCAGGTCCGCACCATCTTCGCCGAGCCGCGGGTGGTCAAGGAGCCCAAGGAGACATCGACCCGACTGGCGCCCCTGTTGGATATGGGAGCTCATGAGATCTGCCGGGCCATCGTGGACAGCAACAATCCTGGGTATGCCGTGTTGAAAAGAAACGCCACGGTCGCCGAGTGCGAGGCCGTCAGGACTATCCCAGGGATCGGCATCGAGTACGACTGGCGTCGTCAATACCCCACGGGCCGGCTCGCCGCCCACATCGTCGGCTTCACGAGCCAGGACAATTTTGGCCTGGCGGGCATCGAATATGCATTCGATCGCGACCTTCGGGGCCGGGGGGCCAAGCACACGTTCCTGGTCGATGTCTACCGTCGGCCGTTGGGCTTCTCCCTGGCCGACGAGCAGGATGACAACGAGATGCCCATCCACGGGGCCGGCCTGATCCTGACGATCGACGCGACAATCCAGCAGTTTGCCCGCGAGGCGTTGCTGAGCCAGTACAAGGAGTTCCAGGCGGAGGCGGCGATGGCTATGGTGGCGGACCCGCACACCGGCGAGATCCTGGCCATGGTGACGCTGCCGGATTTCGACCCGGCCGAGACCGCCCAAACGGCTCGGACGCACCCCGAGCTTTTCACCAACCGCCTCCTGACGGACCAGTACGAGCCGGGCAGCATCTTCAAGCCGTTTGCCGCGGCCATCGCTCTCGACATGAAGGTCGTCAATCGCTATGAGACCATCTTCTGCGAGAACGGGAATTATCACGGCAAGGGGTTCGGACACATCGGCGAGTACCGCCAGGGCTACGGCGATCTGACGGTTCGCGAGATCCTCTTGCACTCCTGTAACATCGGCATGGCGAAGATCGGTCAGCGGCTCGGCGCCACCCGGCTGTACGAGGGGCTGACGCTGTTTGGCTTCGGACGCAAAGTGGGCATCGAACTGCCGGGCGAGGCCGAGGGATTGCTCCGGCCGTCGGACAAGTGGACCGGATACAGCGTGACGCGAATTCCGTTCGGCCAGGAGATTTCCGTCACCGGCCTCCAAATCCTCCGGGCCTTCTGCATGCTTGCCAACGGCGGCCGCCTCGTCCATCCGTACATCGTCAAATCGCTCGTTCGCTCGGACGGGATGGTGGTCGATATGAAACCCTCGACGCTGCGGATCGGGTACGTGATTAAGCCGGACGTGGCTCGGTGGATGGTTCAGGACGCCATGACGGCTGTGGTGAACGCGCCGAAAGGCACCGGCGCGCGGGCCAAGCTCGACAAGTGGACGGTCTTCGGCAAGACGGGCACCGCGCAGATAGCCAAGGACGGCGTTTACCTGGACAAGGCCTACATCGCGTCCTTCATCTGCGGCGCGCCGGCCGAGAATCCGCGGGTCGTCGTGCTCGTCTCGATCCGTCGGCCCAACGTGGCCCTCAAAAAGGGCTACACCGGCGGCACGGTCGCCGCTCCCGTGGCGGCCGTGATCCTTGAAAAGACCCTCACCTACCTGGGTGTCCCGGCAAAGGGGACAAAAAAAGAAGAGGCCGCCGCGATAGACGCCGCTCGCCAGGCGAAACCCTACTCCGAAGAAGAGGACGAGAACTCCTGGTGAGTTCTTTCGTTGCGGCGTTTGGCGGTCGGGATCCATCAGCCGATTGTTTGCGTCCGAATCCCGGGAAGGCCAGCGCCCAGACCCTCGGCATTCTTCGCGTTGAGCCAGCAGCAGGATGTCGGCAGAGGCTGATTCGACGGTCTGGACGATCTCGCGGTTTCGCCGAGGTATTCGATTTGCCTATCATGCTGTTGGCGTAAAGCGGCAAGCGCACGCCGCGAATGCGACCAGACCACGACGCTTGCGCAACGACAGTCGTGCACCTCTCTCCGAGCCATTCCGCTCGAAATGATGGACAAAGGGCCCGATAACGGGTAGAATGTTCTGAAGATCCAAAGGGTGTGCACTCCTGTCCTCCCCGCAATTTCGCCCGGGATAGATTGTTTTGGAGGTGGAGAGAATGAGCCGTGCCGAAAACGCAATTTGTGGACTGAGAGCATGCGTTGTTGTCGGGGTTCTGTTGTGCGGCGTTGTTGGCGTCCAGGCCCAGGACCTTGGAGTTTCGCCGATGGGGTGGGACTATGGCGATGTGGTCGTCGGGACCTCAGCCACCAGGACCTTCCGGTTGGAGAGTCTGGGGCCTTCCGCGGTGTGGATCTATGTGATCGTACTGAATGAGACCCCGGATTTCGACCCTCCATGCGCCAACCTCTATCCGCCGATGGGCGACCCGGTGTATACGCTCGGTGCGTTCTCTTTCACGTCGGTCGAGTACTCCCGCGAGCCCTTCTTTCTTCCTCTTGAGACGCCGGAGGGCGAGTACGTAAGGTTCGACGTCACTTTCACGCCGCCCAGCCCTGGTTTCTACAGCGAGTACCTGGGAATTTTCAGCAACGACTCGATCGATCCGCCGGGGATGTATGCGTTTCTCCCACTGGAGGGAACCGGCGTGTCGGCGACCGTTCCGGTCCCGGGAGCGCTCCTGTTGGGTGGAGTAGGCGCGGCGATCGTCGGGCTGGTGCGCCGACGCGTGGCGTGACAAGAGGGATTGTCGCCTCGTAATGCATAGCCGCACCCCGTGTTGCGAGGCTTTGCATTTGAGACTGGCGGAAGGCTGGAAATCTGGTAGACTGCTGCGCTTTGGCTTGTTGTTTGACGAGACAGGAGCAGAAACGCCGGATGGCCAGGATCATCTATGCAGTGGCCGGCGAGGGGTTCGGGCATGCGAGCCGGGCTCATCTCATCGGCCAGCGATTCCTCGACGCCGGACACGACGTGATCTTTGCCACGTCGCACCGGGCGCTCCTGTACCTGCGCGAATGTTTCGGCGAGCGGGCCCGCGAGATTTTTGGTCTGACCTTCGACTACAGCAAGGGCTACGTTGCCCCGATTGCCACGGTGTGGAAAAACCTCTGGCAGTTCCCGAACGGACATCGGACCAACAAGGGCCTGTACAACCAGGTCTATGAGCCGTTTCGCCCGGACCTCGTTGTCACGGACTTCGAGCCGTTCAGCGCCTGGTGGGCGGTTCGCAACCGCATTCCGTTCGTCAGCGTCAACAACGAACACATGTTGACATTGTGCAAGATCGAGCACGAGCACCGGCACGTCGTCCAGCGCATCCAGGCCAGCGCCGTGACGCGGTTCCACTGCATGGGCGCGAAGGCCTACGTCGTCATCAATTTCTTCGAGGCCCCGCTGAAGACGGACAAGGCGGTGTTGGCCCCGCCGATCGTGCGGCGGATCATCACGGAACTGAAACCCTCCGACGCCGGGCACATCACGATCTACTGGACCACCGGCACCCACGAGGACTCGCTGTGCGAGGTGCTCGGCCGGTTCCCCGACCAGCAGTTCCACATCTACGGGTTCAACAAGAAACTCGAGAGCGGCAACTGCCTGTTTCGCGAACGCTCCACAGAGGGCTTTCTCGCGGATCTGGCCTCCTCCCGCGGCGTGATCGCCTCGGCGGGTTTCTCGCTCATCAGCGAGTGCCTGTGCCTCAAGAAGAAGATGCTCATGCTGCCGGTGGGGGGGCACTACGAGCAACTCACCAACGCCCAGTACGTCGAGCGGCTCGGGCTCGGCGTGTGGTCGAAAGAGTTGGATGAAGCGACGCTGTCGCGGTTCCTCCGGGGCATCGACGAGCCCCTGCCGCGGGACGGCCGCATCCTCTGGCCGGACAACGAGAAGTTCTTCGCGGTCCTGAGCGGCGTCCTCTCGGGACTCGAAACGTCCGCGCAGGTCACGATCTGACGATCGCCGGGGATTGGCAACGGCCTTGTCACGGCTGTGGCGCAGGGGATGCCTCGCCCAGGTAGCCGGCTGCGGCGCACAGTTCGAGGATCGCGCGGCCCAGGGGACCGGCGTCGCTGCCGCCGCGCTGGCCGCCCTCGATGACGACGGCGATCGCGACCCGGCCGCCTCTGCGATCCTCCCCGTAGCCTGCAAACCAGGCGTTGTCGGGCGCTTCGCTCGATCCGGTCTTGCCGTAGACCTTCACGCCGCGGGCGTACAATGTGCTGCCTTGGAACGGCTTGTACGCCGATCCGCCCGACTCGTTGACCACGGCGCTCGTGCCGTCATAGATCGGCGCGAGGGTGGCGGGGGAGATCTGCAGATCCACGGATTCGACCGGCGGTTGGGCGGGACGGAGGAACAGGCGAGGCATCATGTACCTTCCGCCGCGAGCGAGGGTTGCGAACGCGTTCGCAACCTGCAGGGGCGTGACGCGAAAGTTGCCGTGGCCGATCCCGAACAGCCTCCTGTGCCAGGGCTTCAGAGGCGGGATCTGGTCCAGCGAAACGATGTCTGTGTATGGGGACACGAGGTCGCTGCCGATCTGTCCCGGTGCCTGTCGAAAGCTGCGGGACGCCGCGACCGGGTCCGACGCCGCCGGGCAGACCAGCAGGATCGGGCGACCGTACCCGAACCGAAAGAGCCATTCCTGCAACAGCCTCGGGTCGATCCGGTCGGCCAGATGGGCGAAGTAGACATTGCAGCTTCCCTTGAGGGCGTTGCGCGCGTTGTTCACCCACAGATTATCGTGACCGACTCCCTGTTTGACGATCAGGCAGTTGGGCCATCCTTGAGGCTGTTTCCGGGCCGGGCAGCTTATGGGCTCCTCCGGCGTAATCGCCCCGGCCTCCAGGCCGGCGAGGGCGATCAACGGTTTAACGACCGACGCCGGCGGATAGAGGTGGTTGATCGTGCGGTTGATCAGGGGCCAGTTCGCATCGTTCGCGAGTTTCCCGTAATCGTATCGAGCCATGTTCAGATCGTAGGTCGGCAGCGACACCATCGCGAGAATGTCCCCCGTGCCGATCTCGATCACTACTGCGGCCATGCCGGCGCGGCAGTAGTCGGGGTTTTTCTCCGGATCGCTCATATACGCTTCGATCTGCTTTTGCAGCTCGATGTCGAGCGTGAGCTGCACGTCCCGCCCGAACTGAGTCTCGGTCTGGCGCACGAGTTGGTCGTCGATGTCGTAGACGAGTTCGCCCCTCCGGCCGCGGAGGATGCTCTCGCAGACGTATTCGACGCCGTCCTCCCGGCCACACACTTCGTCATTGAGGTAACTGGCGAGTCGATCCTCCTCGAACAGCCTGATGTCCCGTTCCTGGGTGGCCGGTCCGACCCAGCCGATGGTCTGCGCCGCCGCGGCGCCGTAGGGGTAGTATCGATGGCCCGTCGGCAGGACGTTGACATCGGCGACCTCGCGGAACTCGACCTGGGCAGCGAAGACGTCGTCCTCGGTCTGCAACTCGACGAGGGCCAGCTTTCTCGTCATTTCCGGTATGTCGTCCACCTCGGCGATCCGTCGGCACAGGTCGCACGGGTCCGGGAACTGGCGTTGCAGGTCCTTCAGGGCTTCCGGGAGGGGGACGCTCACGCGGCGGCCGTACCGGGCCACCAGGTTCGGGTCGTATTCGCTCCGGGCCCATCGCACGCTCGTGCGATATCCCCAGATCCTGTCGTTGTTGACCTGGATGACGGCCTGGATCTGTTCGGGGGACGCGCCGAACCGCGAGCACTCGTGAATCACCGCGTCGAGCGTCTGGCGTTTCTCCTGCACCTCCTCGGCCGTCTTGTCGGCAGAAGCCGCGGCATTTTCCTGTTTGGCGGCAACCTCCTTGGCCAGCACGACGCGGTCGTCGAGATAGCAGCTCAATCCGTAGTTGATGTAGACGCGGAACCGCGGTCGGTCGGTCGCGACGACTCTGCCCTTGCGGTCGAAAATCTTGCCGCGGAGGGTCTTGAGCTGCCTGGATTCGCCCTGGCGCTCCTTCATCCGGGCAATCTGCTCGCGGACGGCCGGTTCCGCCAGCAACTGCATCTGCGCAAGCCGGAACACGCACAGCAGCAGCAGCGCCAGACTGACCCCGATGAACACCTTGACTCGTTGCTCGTACATCCGTGCGCGCCTCGCTCGGTCCGGTTCACCGCCTCGGTCCGGGCCATCGGCCATAGGGATGCCGACTGTTTTTATTCATATGCATCCACCAGCCCACCGGCAAGGACAAGAGCGGTCCGAGGATGCCCGAGTACAGGGGCTGCCAGAGGCACTGGGCCAACAGGTTCGTCTGGCCGCCGTCGGTCCGCAGGGACGCGAGCAGGTAGCTCACGAGGGCCGTCAACGAGCCGACGACGAAGATCGCGACGCCTTGGTAGAGCGGTCTTCGCAACGAGAAGACCCGCTGCACGTCGAACAGCAGGGTGCCGAACAGGCCGTAACTGAGGATGCGCGGGCCCATCACGTTCCGGATCGGGTTGACCAGGTCTGCGATGAAGCCGATGGCGAAGGAGGTGATGACCGCGTCCGTCGCGTTGCAGCGGGAGGCGAAGAACACCAGCAGGATCAGCAGCAGATTGGGCTTGATGTCCGGCCGACCCAGGCTGAGCATGCCCATCAGACCGGCTTGCAGCACCGAGGCGAGAAGCACAAGCACTGCAAACCGAATCCAACGCATCAGTTACTCCAGGTACGAAGCGAATCGAAAATACTCGTGAAGAATGGCCGAATCTCCACCGGGCACAGTCTGATGGGCAGCTACTGCGGTCGGGATGCGGAAGCCACGACGACCACTTCGCTCAACGCAGCGACATCGTAGATCGGCTTGACCCGGATGTCCCAGAAGAAGGGGTTTTCGCGATCCACCTCGCAGCTTGTGACCCTCGCTGTGATGACCGGCACGTCGAGACCGGCCTGTTTTTCGGTGTACACGGGATCGCCCTTGCTGATCGCATGTTCCCTGTTGATCATGGTGATCCGGGCCGTCCCGTCACCGCGACCCTCCATGATCCCCCGCACGTTCACGTTGCCCACACTGACGAAGATACGCGAGCCCTGATCGGTGATCAGATGGATTTTTGCTGTTCCGGCGGCCACATCGGAGACGGTCCCGATGACGCAGCTTCCTTCGATCTCGTCGCGGTCGCCGAGACTGACGACGAGCTGGCCCTTGGCCACGTTGTCTTCGGACCCACGATTGATGAACAGTTGCGTTTGCGCCGCGTCGGGCATCGCGATGATTCTCGCCTGCCGCAGTTCGACGTTTTCCCAGCCGGGCTTGCCTCGCAGCTTTGCCAGTTGCTCGTTTCGCTGCTGCACGTCCTGCAGCGCCGCCTGCAGGTTGGCCATCTTGTTCTGGAGCTGGCGGTGGTTCGAGAGCAACTGCTCGTATTCTTTGGAGGAGGCCGAACCTGTCGGAACGGGATGTCGGGCTGCCAGTGTCGCGCTTCGGCCCATCGCCAGCGGCCAGCGGAACACGCCTGCATACGTCAGTTGAAGCCGGTTGCACACCCGTTGCGGCACCGCGAACAGGAAGACCAGTCCCAGCAGAGTGCCCCAGGTAAAGAGCATGCCTCTCGACAGGTTGATCTTCTTTCGCCTCATGATTGTGACCTATTCCCTGGACCCTTGCGAAATCAATCGTATCCGCGGTCGCTGTGGTCCATCGTGTCTTTCCAGATCTCCAGGTTCTCCAGGTATACGGCGGTGCCCCGGGCGACGCAACTGAGCGGGTCCTCGGCGCGATAGACCTTCAGGCCCGTGGCGTTGCCGAGGACGCTGTCCATGCCTCGCAACAGAGAGCCGCCGCCGCAGATGCAGATCCCGTTGTCGATCAGGTCGGCGGCCAGTTCGGGCTCCGCCTTTTCCAGCGTGGTCGTGACGGCCTCGATGATCGACGCGACCGGGTCCTTGAGGGCCTCGCGGATCTCTTCGCTCGTGATGACGATTTTTCGCGGCAGGCCGGAGATCGTGTCCCGACCGGCGATTTCCATCGTCAGCTCCTGCTCCAACGGCGCGGCCGAGCCGATGGCGATCTTGACCTTCTCGGCCCGCGCTTCGCCGATCAGCAAGTTATACGTTCGTTTGAGGTGGTTGATCACCGCTTCGTCCATGTCGTCGCCGCCGACGCGGATGGAGGTGGCGGTTGCGATATCCGCCAGGCTCATGACGGCCACCTCGGTGGTGCCGCCGCCGGTGTCAACGATCATCGAGGCGGTGGGCTCGGTGATGGGCAATCCGGCGCCGATGCCGGCGGCCATGGGCTCATCGACCAGGTACACCCTTCGGGCTCCGGCCCGCTCGGCGCTGTCGATGACGGCTCGTCGCTCGACCGCGGTGATGCCGCTGGGGACCGCGATGACCACTCGCGGCTTGACGAACCGGCCGCGACCGTGCACCTTGCGAATGAAGTAACTGAGCATCGCCTCGGTGACTTCGAAATCGCTGATGACGCCGTCCTTGAGCGGGCGAATGGCGCTGATGGAGCCAGGGGTCTTGCCGAGCATCTCTCGCGCGACCAGACCGACCGCCTCGCCGCCGTTCAAAACGATGTTGGTCCCCTTGCGCACCGCCACGACGGAGGGTTCGTTCAGAACGATCCCTTTGTCACGGACGCAAACCAGCGTGGAACAGGTACCCAGATCGATACCCATATCCATGCTGAAATACCCAAGGATTGAGTCCAACAGCACAGGCGACTCCTTTCAGTTTGCCATTGGATTTGAATGCCGGCAAGCGGTATCGTCAAGGGAATTCCGCTACGGCAACCCAAAAATCGTCTCATAGCGACTGTAGCAGGCGAACGTGACATAGGTCGCCGTCGCCAGGACGACCCCTACCGCTACAGCCAGGATGGCGGTGTACAGATTGCTGGGAGGGGTGATTTTGCCTCCGCGTGCTTGTGGCATAGGACTCATATTCGGACGACCTCCAGACGGCGGCCAGCAGGAAGGGCTGCCCGCCGCATTCGGCTTCTCGGCTTACAGATTCGTTGCGACTCTGTCACCCGCTCGGGGCTCCAATCCCTGCTGGAGGATGACGACGTTGCCGACGGCCTTGTCCGGCCAGGTCTCGAGGATCAGGACATCGGCCACGACGCGGTCGCCGCGAATGACGTGGAATTTCATCTCAGGCCGGACGCCTGCGGCCGCTCCGATGGAGATCTCAGCCAGCTTGTTGGCCATGTTCACCGCGGTCACCTGACCATTCAGGCTGATCGTGCGGGTCTGGGGCGGAGTCAGGGCCATCGGCTGCACGGTCGCCCTCGGGGCTACTGTAGTCACAGGTTTCGTGGTGATCCGTCCATACTGCTGCAGGTACTGGTTCAGACGGCTCTCGGCTTCCTGGTAGGATTCGGTGAGCTGGCGGACCTTCACTTCGAGGTCGGCGATCAAGGCCATCTTCTCCAGGAGCATCTGGTTGGTCTCGTCGAGTTCCTTGCCGCGATTGGCATGATCGGCTTCCAAGGTCGCGACCTTCTGATGCTCGGCCTCGAAAAGCGTAGTTTGCTGCTTGGCGGCTGCGGCGGTCGTCTCAACTGTCGCGGCCATGCCGGCAACCTGCTGCACCAACTGGTCCTTCTCTCGCTTGGTGCGGTCCAGCTCGCCCTGCAGGTTCTGGATTTGCGTGTTGAAGGCGAGGATCTGCTCGTTGAGTTTGGCCTTCTCGTCCTGAGCCTTCTTTTTCTCCTCCTCGAGTTGCTGCTGGGCGTCCACCTCGCGACTCTTGGCGGCCTGGATGTTGCGCTGGAGCCCGTCGGCCCTCTCTCTCTGGTTCTCGGCGTTGGCGACGTACGTCACGACGATGCCGCACAGGAAGATCGAAAAGACGGTCAACAAAACGATCAGAACCTTGGTAAGCGTGCTCAAGACAGGCTCCTTTCACGAATCAGCATATCACTTGTGCACGCTATAATTTTACGCTCCTGCCGGAAAAAGGTCAAGTCATTTTTCCTAAATAGCCTAAATAGAAACAGTTGCGGACGGGAAGGCGGGATGGACAGGTCTCATAAATGAGCCCGAACGATGGCTACGTGACAAAGAGCTACGAACCGGCCTTCTGCGGCGCGGATCGCAGAACGGCCTTGGCGGCCGCCAGCCGGACGAGTTGGGACTGATCCCGCAACAGGTCGGGCAGATGCCTGGTGACCGCAGGCGTGCCGATCTCGCCGATGGCCAGGGCCGTCAGGATCTTGATCCGTGCCCGGCTCTCGGGGTCTGCGTCGGAGCCGGGATACTTATTGAGGACCGCCAGGACCTCCCGCTCGCCCGTTGGGTCTCCCAACTTGCCAAGCTGCTCTGCGGTTGCCAGGCGGACCTCCGGGACCGCGTCGTCCAGCATCGTGACCAGCGCGTTTCTCGCCTCTTGCGTGCCGAGGGCGCCCATCGCGCGGATGCCGATCACGCGGTCGTCGGCGTAGGCGCTGATCAGTCTCGTCCAGAGTTTGGAGTAGATCTTGCGGTCTTTGAGCATGGCGATGGATTCGGCCGCCTGGAGGACGACCTTGTCCTCCGAATCGCTCCGTTGCATGGTCTCATAAAGGAGGGGCAGACCCTCCTGCCTGCCGCTTTTGCCTAAGAGCAGGGCGGCGTTGGCCCGCACCGTCTGATCCTGGCTTTTGACGGCATTGCCCAGGATTTTGTAGTATTCCGGGTTGCCCAGGCGCGCGATGGCGTAGGAAGCCGCGATTTTGATGTTCGGGTTGGGATCGTTGAGCAGGCGGGCGATTTCATCCCGGGCCTGACCGTACTGCAGGTCGCCCACGGCCAGCGCGGCCGCGAACCGCACGGGAATCACCTCGTCGGCCAGCAGCTTCCGCACGGTCGGCATCAACAGCAGATCCCGCGTCGTGGCCACTACCTCGACCGCGTTGGCGCGGACCTGCGGGTTGGCGTCGGACAGGCAATCCGCGACGATCCGGCGGGCCTGGCCCTGGAGACCGTCCGTCGCAGGCATCTGTGGCTGCGACGGCACCGTGGGAGGCGACAACTGCGGCACCGAACGGGACCACGCCAGTTGGGGAACGGCCAACAACAGTGCGAAAGTCAACGCAGTTATTTCAAAAAGGCGACGCATTAAACACCTCATAGGCGGAAAATCCGAAATTCGAAGCTCGAAATCCGAAACAAGCACGAATGGCCGAAATCTCAAATGATCGAAACGGTCCGGCAGGGGTACGACAGCGTTTCGGTCATTTGGGTTTGCGCACTTTGAATTTGTTTCGTATTTACGTTCCCGCCTCAGCGGGGTCGAGCTTCGAGTTTCGGATTTTCTGGAAATTACCCGGCCTTCTTCGACCCTCGTCGCCGCAGACGGCTTGCCAGCGGTCCCAGGAGCGTTGCGACGAAGATCGCAGCACAGCCGTTGGCGAACCACTCGCCATGCCGGCTGTAGAAGGTCACCCGTTTATCTATCGGCAAACGGTCCGTGAACCATCCAGCCATCGCGGTTCGCTTCATCGCTTCGGCGGGGAAATTGTCGCTTGCGGCCAGGTATCCGTCGCGGATTCGACCGGTCGATTCGATCAGGCAACTGACGCCTGTATTGACGCTTCGCACGATGGGCAGGCGGTTCTCCACGGCCCGGAACGCGCAGATCGCCGCGTGCTGAGGCAGTTCGGTGCTGGCGATCACCCGGCCCGCGTCCCTGGGGAACCGCACGAACCAGCCGTCGTTGCTGATGTTCACGAGCCAGTCGACTCGCTTGCTGCCCTGGTCGTCGAGCGCGAAATTCCTCGCGACGTAGGGGATCGCGTCCTCGTAGCAGATGATGACGCCAAAACGGTACGGAGTCTGAAGCTGGGAGCCACTGCCTGAAGTTTCCTTCGGGGCCATCTCGAAGACCGTGTACCGCGTCCCGTGTTCGAGCGAATAACTCAGACTGTACCCCTCGGGCAGGAAGCGTCCGAGTTGCCTGAACAGCCAGGGGAACTGCTTCTTGAACGGGATGTACTCGCCGAACAGGACGAGATGGATCTTGTCGTACCGCCCGGGATCGCGGGTTCCGTCGGGCCGGTAGCAGTAGGCGGAGTTGTAGTTGTCGCCGTAGAGTTCACCGTGGCTGTCCTCGCGGATATCCAGACCGTAGGCGCCGACGAGCAACCACGACGCGGTGTCCCTGGCGTGTTCGCCAAGGGCTTTGTGGAATGCCTTGTCCTCGTCGATGTCGCTCGTGAGGTATGGCCAGACCGATGGGTCGAGGATGCCCTGGACCATCGTCTCGGGCCAGACGATCAGTTCGGCGCCGGCCGCTCCGGCGGCCTTGCTGGCGACCATCAGGTCGTCGAAGAGCTGGCTGCTCTTGCTGAAGCTCCGCTTGACCGACTGCGGCACGTTCGATTGCAGCGAGCCGACGACGGGACCCTCGGTCACGCATCCCGGCGTCTGGCGAAGCCGCCACTGGCCGTAGAAGAGAGTGCCCGCGACGACGGAGATCGTGGCCGCGATGCCCAGGACAGCGGTTCGTGAAGCGTGAAGCGTGTAGGGTGGGCCGTGCCCACCGACTTGCTCCGACGGGGATGAAGACTGGTGGGCATGGCCCACCCTACGCGGGCGTTCCATGAACAGGATCAGATCGACGATCAGGCCGTTGACCATGGCGACGACGAAGGAGACGCCGGCGGCGCCGACGAGGTCGGCCACCTGGATTAGTGCGAGCTGCTCGTACTGGCTGTGCCCGAGGAGCCGCCAGAAGAAACCACCTGCGGGAAAGCCCTGCAATCGCTCCCATCCGACTACGATGACCGGCAGGGCGATGAACAGCGGCGCCCCCTTGGCCCTCGCGAACCGCACGCCCAGAGCAGGCAGTACCCAGGACAGCGACAGATACAGGCCCATTCCGAGCCAGCCGGGGATCGTGATCGGCTCGATCCAGTAGAGGTTGCCGAGCCAGTAGAGGGACCCGACGAGGAAGGCGGCCAGTGCGAGACTCCGCGTCTTCGCCTGTGGCGAACACGCCAGCGCGAAGGGCGTCATCGCCACCCAGGCGAGGAACGATGCGCCGAACGGCGGCTGAATCACCGTCAACGCCAGGGCGCTGGCTGCGAACGGGAATATCGTCTTGGCGAAAGGCTTCCTATCCTTCAATGGCCGGCGCTCCCGTTTCCAACGAGTTTGCGGCGTCGAACGGGCTGAGTTTGGCGTCGCGTTCGAGTTGTGTCAGTCGCTCGCTCACTTCCGCGGGCGTGTAGCGACGTATCTTCTGCAAACGGTGATTGAGTTTCTTCGTGAACAGGGCCAGGAGGAAATGGCTCTTGCAGAGCTGATGTCGTGGAATCTTGCTCTCGGCGTAGAGCCAGCGCAGTTCCGCATCGGCATGCTCGGGCCAGTCCGATGTCACGCCTCCGCACGGTGAGCCTGCCCGCCCGCCGTTCTCGTCGAACTCCGCGATGCGTTGCTTTGCCGCTTCCACGTAGGTCTCGGACAAATCCGTTGTCGTGTACAAGCGGCCGAGTTTGTGGGCGACCGTGGCGGTCGTGCCGGAACCGCAGAACGGATCGAGCACCCAGTCGCCTTCGTTCGAGCTGGCGCGGATGATCCTCGCCAGCAGGCTCTCGGGCATCTGGCAAGGGTGGCCCGTGCGCTCTGTAAATGTGCCGCAGATGCGCGGGTACTCGTTCCACACGTCGTCCGGGAGTTTGCCGG
>ENA-UPTA01002498-UPTA01002498.1-activated-sludge-metagenome-genome-assembly--contig:-NODE-2498-length-19009-cov-5.830854_pt1 | contig 19009 bp, 21 predicted proteins | sample MGYA00238184_ERZ773361 | MGnify/ENA primary metagenome ERZ773361 (study PRJEB29100, sample SAMN05720205) | activated sludge metagenome | isolation source: anaerobic digester from wastewater...
CGAAGCAGTTCGACTATACGGCCCTTGCCCGGCAGTTTCTGTTGACCCTGGCGGCCACAACGCTGCTGATTTTCATCCTGTTGACTGTTGTGAAGCGGATGACGAAATCGGCGCAGCAGGCAGCGAGCATGCTTATCTCGGGCAAGTTCAGCATGATGTTCGGGTTTGGCGTGATCATTGCCGGATTGCTGGTACCGATCTGCATCGTCGGCTATTATTTGGCGAATGCGGCGTCGGCCTCGGCCTCTCTGTTGAGTATAGCCGGAATTTTGACTATCATCGGCGGGCTGTTGTTCGAGGTGTGTTTAATCTCGGCTGGAGTTTATCGCCCCATTGTCGATGCAGACTGAGTTGAACGGAAATTGTATTAATAGAATTTTTGGGGACGAAGTTTCATCTCTTAAAAGGAGCACATGGTTTGCCGGTTATTCACCCTCCCACCAGCCGACAGGCCATGTGCTCCCCTCCTGTGAGCGAGGGAATCTGGAAAAGTTTTGATTTTTTTCCGAGCTGCATGCAAGTTTAGATTAAAAATGCAATTTCGCTAAGAGCGACGGCAACATGAAAGTAACCCTCCAAGTACTCAGTCCGATCATACGCAAAGCGATTGGGTGGAACGATGGAAAATTCGAAGAGACCTGTCAATTTCAAGGCGATACGATTGGCGATCTCTTGAAGGCGGTGTGTGATCATGAGGGGAAGAGCCTCTATGAGCGTTTCATGGAGGACGATGGCATGATCTCCCGTTCCTATATTCACCTAAATGGGATTTCTTTTTTGCGCCCTGAAGATATGCAGCGAGCACTCAAAGACGGGGAAAAGCTTGCCATTTTAGGAAATCTGGCCTGCTGTGGCGGCGGGTAGCTTTTTTGCGTTTTTCTCCCCCCTTTTTCTTTGTCGTGTCTACAATCAGATCGATATTCGATTGACACGGCAGTCCTTTGTTTTTATAAGTCTTCTCAAGCGGAAAATCTTTCACCTTTAACAACAATATCTTATACAATGTGCGTACACTTACGGATTGGAGATCAAATCCAAAAACAGAAGGAAGGGAGTTTTTTATGCAAAATCAAAAGTCATGGTTCATTTTATCTTTTGCTGCCCTGGCGTTTTTTGTTTTGGGCATTTCGACGGTCTTTGGAGCAAATCCGACGTCTGTATCGCCTGTGGCAAAGAAATTTTCCTTCACCGTGAACGACCTGAACAATGCCAGGAAAATGTCCAGCGCGAAACCCCAGTTGCTTCTCTCCTGGCAGACGCGGGTCAAGCTGGCCAATGACGCCCTGGCCCGTGACGCGGCCACGGTGAAGAAAGAAGTCGATGACGTGCTGGCCCGGGCGGATAAGAAATACGCCGATTGTTCCGCCCAGGACTATACGCTGCAGCAATTACAGAGCCTTTGTCAGCCGAATGAAGGGGTTCAGGCCTGTCTGGATCGGTTGCGCTGGAACTGCATGCTAAGTGTGGCCTCAGAGAAGCAGGCGGACAGTCTGGCCAATGCCCTGGCGGCCATGAATATTCAGACCGCGCTTGACCGGATCAAGAAGGATGTCAACGCGCTGGAACAGGCCCTATATAAATAATGAGTGTCGTCCGTTGATTTGATGCCCTGTGAAGTTAACCTGTTGGAATCTCCTTGAATCTGATGGGTTGAAAATAAAGGGAAGGCGGTTCGTCATGAAAAATGCGTTGAGAGGAGCCCTTCTGTCCGGCCTGGTTTTCCCGGGCCTGGGGCAGATTGTTCTGAAACATCACCGGAAAGGTGCTTTCCTGGTCTTTCTTGTTTTATCCGGTTTGGTCATGTTCGTAACGCTGGCCGTCAGGCAGGCCATGGTGGTCCTGGAGAAAATCCAAACTGCCGGCGGCAAGCTCGATCCGGAAACCATTAACAGTACAGCGCATCAGGTTGCCGCCGATCAGGCAAGTCAGCGCTTGAATTTTCTGTTTTTCTTTCTGATATTTTGCTGGATTTTCAGCGTGATTGATGCGTACCGGTTGGGAAAGAAAAAAGACGTCGAAAGCGACATGACCGGAACATGATATTTCGTTGGAATAATCAAGGAACAACGCGAAAAAATCCGGAATAAAATCGGGAAGCGATATAAAAAAGGGCGGGTTTGTTTTTCCAAGGAAAACGAACCGCCCTCATTTTTTGCCTTGTTTTTGTTTTGAAAGCATTTCAACAATCTTCCATGGGCTGTGATCCATCATCAGTCCGACAGGATATTGATCTCCACCCGCCGGTTCTGTGCCCGGCCTTCCGGATTGTCCTTCCCGTCCGGTTTCTGGTTCGGGGCGATCGGATAGAGATCCCGGTGACCGACAGCGGTTATCTTTGTCGGATCGACGCCTCCCTCTTTGATCAGATATTCCCGCACCGCCTCCGCCCGCTTTTCCGAAAGCGTCTGGTTATACTTCTGTGCGCCCCGGTTGTCCGTGTGGCCTGCGATCTCAATCCGGGAACCGGGGTATTTTTTAACGAAATCGATGGCATCCTTCAGCTCGGTCTGGGATTTGTCGCTGATGACGAACTTGTTGTATTCGAACAGGATATGGAGGGTCATTTTATCCTGGACCCGCTGCACCTCCTGCCGGTTTGCACATCCGGTTGACATCGCAACCAGGATGAATAAAAGACAGCAGAAAACGGGTTTTACATGCTTGTGTTCCACAGCTCCTCCAGATAAGAAGTCTTCAACGCGGTTTCACTGTATCACAGTCTGGAAAAGATTTAAATCTGTTGGCGTTCTTTTGTGGAATTGAAAGGACTTTACTTGACGATCCTGAAGATATCTTTGAACTTGTCGCTTCCGGCTGTTTTCAGGAGTTCAAAAAGGACTGTTTCCGTGCTGGTCAGGTGGGCCCCGGCACTGACCATTTTGCTGATACCGATCTCCCGATTTTTGGCGGTACGTGAGGAGACCGCATCGGCAACAATGTGTACTTCACTCGCCATATTGAGCAGGTCCATCGCCGTCTGGTAAACGCAGATGTGGGATTCGATGCCGCACAGAAGAATCTGTTTCCGGTTTGCCTTGTTGAAGGCTTCCATGAAAGCGGCATTGTCGCAGCAACTGAACGTCTCTTTTGGGACGCGGGGGATGCCCTCAAGCAATTCGGAGACTTCAGGAACTGTCGGCCCCAGTTTTTCCGGAATCTGTTCGGTGACGATGATGGGGAGTGAAAAGACCTTGGCCCCCTGGATCAGCTTGCGGGCGCTTTCAAAGAGGAGTTCCCTGTCTGCGGCGGCACGGGCCAGGTTGCCCTGAATGTCGATCACAATCAGCAGACTGGTTTCTGTGTGCAGCATATCTTAGCCTCCCGGAAAGTCAGATTCTTAACCCGCACCTATCACAGCAGCAGGCGGATTGTAAACAGGGAAGACAGGAGACAGAAGACAGAAGTGAGGGGGGAGTGCAGGACGAGCAAGGTTCTTTATTGCACAAGATGGGCCAATTGATGTAAGAAGGAACTAAGTTTTTGCAGATAATGATAAAACACCGCTGATCATCAGTGGTGTCATGAAAGGATCTCAATACGGATGATTGCCGTTGTGGATTATGGTGCGGGGAACTTGACCAGTGTGGCCCGCGCCCTCGAATATATCGGGAAACCCTGCCGGGTGACGGATGACCCGGAAATGCTGAATCGGGCGAGTCATGTAATTTTCCCCGGGGTCGGCGCCGCCGGCGACGCCATGGAAAACCTGCGGAGCCGGGGACTGGGCCGATGGCTGAAGGGCTGGTTCGCTTCCGGGAAACCCCTCCTGGGGATTTGTCTCGGCACCCAGGTCATCTTCGATTACAGCGAGGAAAATCAAACCCCCTGCCTGGGACTGATTCCCGGTCAGGTGAAGCGCTTTCCCCCGGATATCGAGGATGAGGGCAGGACGCTGAAAATCCCCCATATGGGCTGGAATGGTGTTGCCTTTTCCAGGAAACACCCTGTCTTTAATGATTTATCCAGGGAAGCCGAGTTCTACTTTGTCCATACCTATTATCCCGCCCCCGCGGAGGCCGGTCATGTAATCGGCCGGACGGAGTATGGCCTGACCTTCTGTTCGGCCGTGGCCGTTCGGAATCTGGTGGCCGTCCAGTTTCATCCGGAGAAAAGCGGGACGCCCGGGTTGAAGATCCTGGAAAATTTCTGCACCTGGGATGGCACCTATGCTGAGTAAACGGATCATTCCCTGTCTGGATGTACGTGCGGGCCAGCTGACCAAGGGTGTCAAGTTCCAGGGGAACGTCGATATCGGCGACCCTGTCGAGGCGGCGAGGCAATACTACGAGCAGGGGGCCGACGAGATTGTTTTTTACGACATTACGGCGTCCGCCGACGGCCGGGCCATTATGATCGATGTCGTCCGCCGGGTGGCGGAGACGATCTTTATTCCCTTTTCCGTCGGCGGCGGTATTCAAACCCTTGAGGAGATGCGTCAGGTCATCCTGGCCGGCGCCGAAAAGGTCAGCGTCAATTCGGGCGCCGTGAAGAATCCCGACATCATCCGTGAAGGGGCCAAGGCTTTCGGCAGCCAGTGCGTCGTTCTGGGCATGGATGTGAAGGGGGTGGCCCGGACACGAGAGATTCCCTCGGGCTACGAAATCGTCATCCATGGCGGCCGGGTTTACACGGGACTCGATGCCCTGCGGTGGGCGAAAGAGGCCGAGCGGCTGGGGGCGGGGGAAATCTGCCTGAATTCCATTGACGCCGACGGGACCCAGGACGGTTATGAAATCGACTTGACCTCTCTGATTTCGACGAATGTGTCCATTCCTGTCATCGCCTCGGGCGGTGCGGGCAAACCGGAGCACCTCTATGATGTCCTGACCCGGGGACATGCCGATGCGGCATTAATTGCATCCATGGTGCACTACCGGGCCTATACAATTCGGGAAATCAAAAATTTTCTTCATGACAGGGGGGTGAAAACGCGGCTTGCCTGGTGAAGGAAAGGAGAATCCGGCAACGGGAATCATGATTGACAGTGTTCTGGATGCCTATTTGAATTATCTGACCGTAGAAAAGGGCCTTTCGCGCAATACACTGGAAGCCTATGGCCGGGACCTGCGCCGGTATGCCGATTTCATTGTCCGCCGGGGTATCAAGTCCTGGGAGGATGTGACCCCCGAGTCGTTGGTCGCCTTTCTGGAGCAAACGAAAAAGGGGGGGCTTGCAACCGTTTCCATGAACCGCAACCTGATTGCGATTCGGGGTTTTCATAAATATCTGATGCAGGAAAAACTGACGCATGCCAATCCGGTTGCCAATATTGAACTGGCCAAGGGCTGGATGCACCTGCCCGATACATTAAGCCGGGAGGAAATGGCAACTCTCCTGAACGAACCAGGGCGGGAAACCCCGGCGGGGATTCGTGATACGGCCATGCTGGAGTTGCTTTATGCGACGGGACTCCGGGTATCGGAACTGATTGCCCTCGATATGGGCCACGTCAACTGGCAGGTGGGTTACCTGATCGCCTTCGGCAAGGGGGATAAGGAACGGATTGTTCCCATCGGCCAGGTCGCTTACGATGCGGTAAAGTTGTATGTGGATCAGGTGCGGCCTCTTCTGCTCAAGGGGAAGATGAATGAGGTGCTGTTTTTAAACCGCCGGGGTGAGAGGATGACCCGCCAGGGGTTCTGGAAGATTATCCATTTTTATACCCAGCGGGCGGGGCTGGGGAAAAAGGTGCACCCTCATACCTTTCGCCATTCCTTTGCATCACATCTGCTGGAGGGAGGGGCCGATCTCCGTTCCGTTCAGGTGATGCTTGGCCATGCCGACATTTCGACAACCCAGATTTATACGCACATCTCCGGCGAACGGTTAAAAAGTATTCATAAGAAGTGCCATCCCCGGGGTTAAGAAAGTAATATGGAGTCAAGGTGACCGGACAAAGTAAACATAATCGGGTTTGGATTGCGGCGGGCGTTGTCCTCACCGTCCTTGCCGGATTCATCATCCTTCCCTACGTTGCTCCGGGTAAAGCCGCCGGGGTGTCGTTCATCATGAAGCGTATTCAGGGGGCCCTGGCCTACCGTATGCTGGATCGGACACCGCAAGTTTACGCCCTCGTAGCCGAGAAAAACGGTCAGGACCTCCTGATCTCCGACACGGAACCCTTCGATGTCACCTCCCGGGATGAGTTTGTGATCAAGGATGTGGCTTCCGATGTCCTCTCCGGTGAAGGGTTTGCCGTTGACGTGGTGGGTACGGGCGGCCAGGATGATTACCGGGTGCTGTTACGGGGTATCGATCTGGTGGATCGATCTGCAGCCCATATAACGGACGAGACCATGAAGCGGGGGTATACGCCGGGGCAAATCCGGGTTGCCTACGGCGGGAAGCTCCTGGCGACGATGCCGGTTCGAATCCGAATCATGCCTCAGGACTGGCTGCGGTACGCCAAGGCTTCCGATAACCGGAATAAACGCATCGCCTATCTCAAACGGGCGGCGGCGGCCAATCCCCAGGATCTGGTGCTCCGGAGAACTCTGGGGGAGATTTACCGTCATGCAGGGATGTTTTCGGAGGCGATTGCCGAATACCAGGGTGTCCTGGCGCAAAAGCCGGACGACGTAAAAGCCCTGGCTGCTTTGATAAAAACCTGCCTTGCTGCGGAACGGAATGATCTGGCTGTCAAGGCGGGAGAACGGGCCGTTAAAATCGAACCGGAAAACCCCGGCCTCTGGGAGGATCTCGTTTTAGCCTACAGCCGCCTCGGACTGTGGGGAAAGGCGGCTGCGTCATGCCGGACCCTGGTTCAGCTCAAACCCCAGGATGATGCGGTCCGCCTCCGTCTGGCCGGAATTTACGAGAAAATGGGACGGGAAAGAGAGGCCATTGCTCAGTACGGAGCCGTAACGGCAAAGGGTTCCCATGCCGTTCCCATGCTTGAAGGTATGGCGCGGATGTACCTGAAGCAGGGCAAATATGATGAAGCGATTCGTCTGCTGAACGACATGGTCCGCAAGGGTTCTCCGAGCGCCGCGGTTTACGCCAATTTGGCCCTGGCGTATGGCGGAAAAAAGATGTGGAAAGAGGAATTGGCTAATTACCGGAAAGCAGCGGCCATGAAACCCAAGGATCCGATTATTCTTTACAATCTGGCGGTATCTCTGGAAAACAACAACCGGGATCAGGAAGCCATGGGTGTCTATGAAAAGGTCCTGAACCTGCAACCCGGGGATGCCGATGCAACGCTCCGGTTGGCCGACCTGGCATTTCGTAACGGACGCTATGCCCAGGCTGTCCGTCTTTACGAGAAGCTGGCCGGGAAGACCGCCCCAAAAGGGAAAATATACGCAAATCTGGGTTATGCCTACGGAGAGTTAAACCAGTTGGGGTCCTCCGCCAAATACTACGAAAAGGCGATCAAGGCGGGCGTGAAGGACGAGAAAGTAGCTTATAACCTGGCTGTAACGTATGAAAAGATGGGAAACGAGAAGGCGGCCGCAGCGCTCTATGGCAAGGCAGCAGGACAGAAACCGTCGGTGGAATCCCTGAACCGGCTGGCGGACTATTACATCAAAACGGGCCGGTACGATCAGGCGGTCAAAACCTACCAGCGGCTGCTCAAGCTGGGGGGGAAGAAAAGCGGCGTCTATGCCGATTTGGGCTATGTCTACGGACTGAGGGGCGAACTGGATAAGGCCATTGAAAGTTATAAAACGTCTCTGCGCTATGACAGCGAGGAAAGTGATGTCTATACGCGTCTGGGGGGCGTTTATGAAAAGAAAGGCATGTTGGATGAGGCATTAAAGTCTTATACCCGGGCCTATCAATTAAATCCGGCTGATGAAGATGCCGGTGAACGGATTCCTCAGTTGAAAATTCGTCTGCTGCGTGAAAAGCGCGAACAAGAAATGAAAAAGGAGTCATAGCGATCATGGAGAGGATTATCATCAATGAGCAGGTGGCCATCGGTGGAAACGAAAGATTCGTGTTGATCGCCGGCCCCTGCGTCGTGGAGGATCAACAGGGGACCCGGGGCATCGCCCGTTACCTCAAGGATCTGACGGGGGAACTGGATATTCCCTTCATTTTCAAGGCGTCCTATGACAAGGCCAACCGCACGTCCGTGAGTTCCTTCCGTGGTCCGGGCTTAACGGAAGGGTTGCGGATTTTGAAGGAAATTCGGGACGAATTGCAAATTCCGGTGCTCTCTGATGTCCACCGGTTTGAAGAGATCGAACACGCGGCACAAGTGCTGGATGTGATGCAGGTGCCCGCATTTCTTTGCCGCCAGACGGATTTCATTGTCGAAGTTGCCCGGCGGGCAAAGGTGATCAACATTAAGAAGGGGCAGTTTCTCGCCCCCTGGGATATCGCCAATGTGATTGCCAAGGCTGAATCGACAGGAAATCGGAAGATTATTGTGACCGAACGGGGCGTCTCGTTTGGCTACAACAATCTGGTCAGCGATTTCCGATCCCTGCCGGTCATGCGCGCCATGGGTTATCCGGTGATTTACGACGGGACCCACAGCGTTCAACTGCCCGGTGGCGCAGGCACGTCATCGGGAGGGCAGCGGGACATGGTTCCCTATCTGACACGGGCCGCAGTTGCTGTCGGCATCGACGGCCTTTTCCTGGAAGTGCATCCCGAGCCTGATCGTGCCCTGTGTGACGGGCCGAACTCGCTGCGCTTGGACACACTGTCCGGTTTGCTTAAGGTATTGAAAGAGATTGACAGAATTGTGAAAAATCCGTAGCGCCCCCTTACCGGAGGGGGAAAGAATACGTCTTAATGAGGAGAATCCTTCATGAATAACACGTTAGGTGGTGAATTGGCAGAAAAGATCAAAGGTGTCCGCTGGCTGGTGCTGGATGTGGACGGGGTCCTGACCGACGGTTGTGTCATCATGGATGACGATGGACGCGAAACGAAGCACTTCCATGTCCGGGACGGTCATGCGTTGAAGATGATGATCCGTTTCGGGTACAACATCATGTTCCTCACGGGACGCCGTTCCCGTGTTTTGGAACATCGGGCAAATGATTTGGGCGTGACGGAAATCCATCAGAAGATCCTTAATAAACTCGAATACTTTAGCGAGTTTATGGGGCAAAAGGGGATTTCCTTCTCCGAAGTGGCTTATATGGGTGACGACATCGTTGACATTCCGTTGATGAAAAGAGTGGCTTTTTCCGCCACTGTGGCGGATGCGGCTGAAGAAGTCCTGCCGATGGTCGATTATGTATCTCCGTATCGGGGTGGTGCAGGCGCCGTGCGGGATGTCTGCAAAATTATCCTCAAGACCCAGGGAAAATGGAAAGAAGTCGCCGAACGGTATCATTTCCCCGAATCCCTTTGAAAATTTGGCGGAGTATGCCTTTACAGTCTGTCCGGCGGATGGTATAAGCAAGTCATGGGGACGATAATGCAAAGTCCGGGCCTGAGTGTCCGGGCGGCTTGGGGAAAAAAGATATGAGGGCGAAAAGCATGGTTCCCAGTCCTTTAATATTTTACATCCGGCGCTTGTCCTTTCCGCCTGGCGAAAGATGTTCGGATTGCTGATGGGAAAGCCGCGTTGGGTAAAAATTACCGTCGCAATGGCCGTTCTTCTGGCTGCGTTGGGATGGATGATCTACTCCGGATCGCGGGAGGCGGAAAAGAAGGCCCCTGCGCCGCTGAAAATACTACCGGAGAAGGTTGACCTTCAGGCCAAGGATGTGCTCCTTACGGAAGTCGGGCGGGGCGATGTCAAGTATGAAATCCGGGCGAAAACGGTTACATATCAGAAAAAGGACAATATGGCCGTTTTCGACGCCGTTCATGTGAAGCTGATCATGCCAAGCGGTAAGATCTACACGATTACAGCCGATGAGGGGACCTTTGATACGGAGAAAAAGAATATTTCTATGGTGGGCCATGTGGCTGTCAGGTCAGACGACGGTGGGCTGGTGACCACGGAACGGCTTTTTTACACGGAAGCAGAGAAGAAAATCCATACGGCATCGCCGGTGACCATGGTGAATAAGAACATCGAGGTAAAAGGCGTGGGGTTAAATCTCCTGGTGGACAAGAAACAGTTGACGCTGCTGTCCCAGGTCAAGGCCACGATTTCGCCACGGTCCGATTCCGGAAAAAAGATCAAGTAATGGAGAAACTCGGGAGGTAAATGTGCGATTAAACCGACATATCATATGCGTCCTGCTCTTTTGCTGCTGGATGCTGAGTCCTTTAAGCGGCGTGTCCGGTAAAGAAATCAATCCCAAGAAGAATCTCGTTGACCGGAACACACCCATTCAGATCACCTCCGATCGGATGGACGCCTACAACGATAAGGGCATGGTGGTCTTTGACGGTAACGCCGTCGCTGTCCAGGGCGACCGGACGATCCGTTCAGAAACGATTACCCTGTTTTATAAGAAGAAAGAGGAGAGCAGTGAAAAAGGGGACGCGGCGGATATCCGGAAAAACAGTGATCTCGATCGTATCGAGGCCAAGGGCAATGTGCGCGTAACCCAGGGGGAACGGGTGGCGACAGGTAACGAGGCCGTTTATTTCCAGGATGCCCAGAAGATCATCATCAAAGGGAATGCGGTGCTGAGTGAGGGAAAGAATGTGATCCGGGGAGAGCAGGTTGTGGTGTTCTTGAACGAAAATCGGGGAGAAGTGATCAATCCCGGTGGACGGGTGAGTGCGACGATCTTCCCGTCGGAGAAGAAAGAGAAAAAACCTTAATCTTAAAGAACAGGCAAGGACTCTTCCGGTCAACTTGCCGGGAAGACTGGAGGGATCAGCAGAGAAATTATGGACTTACTGGAAGCACGCGGCCTGGTTAAAAATTATAAGGGAAGAAGGGTTGTCAACCAGGTTGATTTGAACATACGACCCGGCGAGGTGGTGGGACTTCTGGGACCGAACGGTGCCGGAAAAACCACGACGTTTTATATGATCGTTGGTCTGGTCAAACCGGATGGGGGAACGATTCTCCTGAATGGTGAGGATGTAACCTCGGATCCCATGTACCGTAGAGCACGCAAAGGATTGAATTACCTGCCGCAGGAACCCTCGGTTTTTCGAAAACTGACGGTTCGGGACAACATCATGGCGATTCTGGAAACACTTGGGTTGTCCAGGAAGGAGCGTAAAGCCCGTCTTGAGGTGCTGCTCCAGGAGCTGGACCTCACGAGTCTGGCCGACAATTATGCTTATTCCCTTTCGGGGGGGGAGCGAAGACGGGTGGAGATCACCCGGGCGCTGGTCACCTCGCCCCGGTATATTCTCCTGGATGAGCCTTTTGCAGGGATCGATCCCCTGGCCGTCGCAGATATTCAGGGGATCATTTTTAAATTGAAGGAAAAAGGAATCGGGGTTGTGATTTCCGATCACAATGTCCGGGAGACCTTGACGGTGTGTGATCGGGGCTATATTATAAACGAAGGGTCCGTGTTAGTCGAGGGTGATCCCATGGAAATCGCACAGTGCGAAATGGCGAGAAAAATCTATTTCGGTGAGAATTTTGATTTTGATGTCAAGGATAAACCCGTGATAAAAGAAAAGGAAAAGACGGATAGCCGCGGGAAAAACGATCCGGACGATCAGGACGCGTCAACCACCAGGCAGCAATCATGGCTTTAGAACTGAGACAGAATTTACGGTTAACCCAGCAACTGATCATGACACCCCAGTTGCAGCAGGCAATCAAGCTGCTGCAATTGTCCCGACTGGAACTCGTTGATACGATTCGCCAGGAAATGGAGGAAAACCCCTTCCTGGACGAAGAGGTCCCGGATACGGACATGGATACGGAAGTCAGTGGCGAATTCGAGGAACCCGAAGGCCCGGAACCGCTGGAAGGAATCGATGCCACGGAGGGAACAGATCGGGAAACCGCCCTGCAGAATCTGGAAAGACCGGGAGAATTGACCGGAGAAGGGGACGGGAAAGACGAGTTCGACTGGAACAGTTATCTTGAAGATTACGGCCCCGTCGGTGCCAATTACGACCATCGGGACAGCGAAAACCCTTCCTGGGACAATGTCCTCACATCCCTGCCGTCTCTTTCGGATCACCTCACCTGGCAGCTTAAATTGTCCCGTCTCACCGCGGACGAAATCCGCGTCGGGGAGCAGATCATCGGTAATCTTGATCCCAACGGTTATCTGGCCGTAACCTTGGAAGAGCTGGCCGAACTGCTCTCGTTGGATGTGCCTTTTATTGAAACGGTTCTGAGGAAAATCCAGGAATTCGATCCGCCCGGGATTGCCGCCCGCAATCTTCAGGAGTGTCTCCTCATTCAGGCAAAAGTTGTGGATCCGTCCAACCAGGCATTGGAGGCCATCATCCGGGATCATCTGAAGGATCTGGAAAAGAAAAATTATGTCAATATCACCCGAAAACTGAAAATCCCCCTGGCCGAAGTGCTCAGGTTGGTGGGCATGATCAGCAGCATGGATCCGAAACCCGGGAGTGTTTTTAATCAGGAGCGGGTGCAGCCCATTGTGCCGGATGTCTATGTGGTCAAGCAGGGGAGCGACTATAAAGTGGTGTTGAATGAAGACGGTATGCCGAGACTCCGGATCAATAACCTTTACAAAGAAGTCATGGGGGGATTGAAAAAGGGGGCCAAAGCGGAAGAGGGTAAGCAGTATGTCCGGGAGCGGGTTCAATCGGCGACGTGGTTAATCAAAAGCATCGAACAGCGTCAAAAAACCGTGGAAAAAGTGGCCCAGAGTATCGTCGAGTACCAGCGGGATTTCTTTGACAGGGGGATCAATTACCTGAAACCCCTGGTCCTCAAACAGGTGGCCGATGATGTGGAAATGCATGAATCCACCATCAGCCGGGTTTCCACCAACAAGTACATGCTGACCCCCCGGGGGATCTTTGAGCTGAAGTATTTCTTCAGCAGCAGCATCCAGACGGTCAGCGGCGAAGACATTGCATCCAAAAGCGTGAAGGAGAAGATCCGGAAGATCATCAGCGAGGAGGACGGACAGAAACCTCTGAGCGATCAGGACATCGTCAAGCGGCTCAAGGCGGCGGGAATCACCATAGCCAGAAGGACCGTGGCGAAATATCGGGAAATGCTCGGTATCCTTCCCTCATCCCGGCGTAAGAAAGTGATCTTACCCTCATAAAACGATTGACTTTTCCCGACAACAACACTATATGGCCAACTCTTTGATGTTGTAATTGAATCAGCCCATGTGGAAACAGCGAAAAGCGGGCGAAGTGAAAAATTAAGGAGGATTAAATAATGAGAATTACAGTGACCTTGCGAAACGGGGAAGATGAATCCTGGCAGAAGGAATATGTGGAAGACAAGATGAAAAAACTCGACAAGTATATCGATACCCCCGCCGAGGCCCGTGTTGTTCTTCAAGTGGAAAAGTTCAGAAATACCGCCGAAATCAGCCTGCTGGCGGACGGCATGAATATTAACAGCAAAGAAGAAGCAAAGGATATGCACCTGGCGATCGATGAAGCCGTTGACAAGCTGGAGCGCCAGTTGAAAAAGCACAAGGAAAAGATCCGGACGCATAAACCAGGCGGGAAGGAAACCGGAACCCTGGGCGGTGAAGCCGGCGCCGAAGAGTTCGTTGACGCGGCGAACCCCCGGGTCGTGGAAACGAAAAAGGTCCTCTTGAAACCCATGTCCGTGGAAGACGCAGTCCTGCAGATGGAAGAGACGAAAAACCGTTTTGTGGTGTACCGGGACAGCTACACCGAGAGTGTTCATGTGATGTATCGGCGTGAAGACGGTTCTCTGGCGGTGATTGAAACGAACGGCTGACGGGCAGGGAACGGGAAATGAAAATCGTCGATATGCTGAAAAAAGAGTTCATTGCCGTGTCCTTACAGTCAAAGGACAAGGCGGATGTGCTCTCCGAATTGTCATCCCTTTTTACTTACGGGAATATTAAATATAACCAGGCGGCCATGGTCAAGGCCCTGCTTGAGCGCGAGAAACTCGGGACGACGGGTATTGGCGATGGAATCGCCATCCCGCACGGTAAGTTGGCGGATCTGGACGAAATGTATGTCGCCTTCGGGAAAAGCGATGCGGGGATTCCCTTTGAAGCGATGGACGGTAAACCCGTCCACCTGTTCTTTTTACTGGTTGCCCCCGAACAGTCGACAGGGCAGCACCTGAAAACCCTGGCGAAACTTTCGCGCATGCTCAAGGATGTCGAATTCCGCAAGCACCTCCTGGGAGCCAGGACCGCGGATGAACTGTATCGCACCATTGCCGAAAAGGATGATGCCTGCTGAGAAGAGCAGTCCATAGGTTTTCTGGTGGAGGGAATATCGATCAGAGTCCTGTTTGAAGGATCGGAAGCAAGGCTGGGTATCCGGAAGCTTTTTTCTCTGCCCGACGGGAAAGTGCCCGGCCGCGATTGCCCTGTGTGTTTGTCAACTTCCGAATCCCATGCGGTTCCGCGTAACTTTTCCGGGGGGATGCTTGTGATATCCGCAGACACGGCGAAAAGACTTCTTACCCCCACAGCACGGGATGGCTTTCTGGGCCGGATACGGGAACACAAGGTGTCCTGTATGGCTTTTGCGGAGGATCAGGAACCCTCTCAAGATATTAAGCGATTCTGCAAAGATAACCATATTGTCCTTTTCTCTTCGGCCTTCGACGGTCCCTATTTGCAGAGTCGCCTGACCGGTCTGATCCGTGAAAAAATATTAAAAACCGTCGTGATGCATGGGGTTTTGGTTAATCTCTATGGGTTGGGCCTGCTGATTACGGGCCATGCCGGTGTGGGGAAAACCACCTGTGGTCTCATGTTGGCGGGAAAAGGACACATGTGGATTGCCGATGACCTGATCGAGGTGGTAAAAAAACACCGGAATCTTTATGGCCGGGGGTATGGATCGACGGGAAACGTCTTGGCCCTCAGGGATCAGGGGATCGTGGCCTGCCGCTCTTGTCCGGGAATTACACGGACAGCGTCCGATTCACCGCTTCAGTTATGGTGTGAACTGGAAACGGAAACCGAAACGCCACAAACGCACGAAACGCGCACCATCATGGGGGTATCCGTCCCCTTTGCCGTCTTTTCATCTTTCCCTTGCCCGGAGGATGCCTCAACGCGCATCGAAAAATGGGCATACCGTTTTGCCGACTTTAAGGAGATGTCATGAAAACGGTCCGCATTGTCATCATTACGGGTCTTTCCGGTTCGGGGAAAAGTACGGTCATCCGCGCCCTTGAGGATATCGGGTTTTACTGTGTTGATAATCTCCCCGTTGTGCTCCTGCCTCAATTCCTCAGCGTCCAGTCCGCCCCTGAGAGACACATTGACCGCGTCGCCCTGGTGATGGATCTCCGTGAGAAAAGTTTTCTCGAAGAATATCAGCGGATATTTACCCAGCTAAAACAGCAGGGTTACACGATTGAAATTTTGTTTCTGGATTCAACCGACGACGTGCTGGTGCATCGGTTCAGCGAGACGCGGCGTATCCATCCCCTGGCGCCGCAGGGAACCATCATGGAAGGCATCCAGCTTGAGCGGGAAAAGCTCACACCCCTGAAGCATATGGCCGATTGGGTGATCGATACGACATCGCTGAATGTGCATCAATTAAAAGATGTGATCCAGCGGGCGTACGCGGCTGACGGGATCCTGAGGCGGCTCCTGATTTATGTCACCTCCTTCGGTTACCGTTACGGTATACCGGTGGATGCGGATATGGTATTCGACGTCCGGTTTCTTCCGAATCCGTATTTTGTGGAAGATTTGAAGAGCCGCGACGGTCATGATCCGGCGGTTCGGGACTTCGTGTTTTCGAGCGAGGAAAGCATGCGCTTTATGGAGAAAATGACGGATCTGATGGGATTTCTGCTGCCGCTTTATGAAAAGGAAGGCAAATCAAGGCTCAATATCGCCCTGGGCTGCACCGGCGGCCGCCATCGGTCCGTGGCCATGGCAAACCGCTTGGGTGTCTACCTGAATGAAAACCACTATCCCGCCAGTGTTTACCACCGGGATATCGGTAAAGTCTGATCTCCTAAAAGGAAACCTCCACCTTTTTCTTGACGTTGTCGGCAATCCAGTGCGGGTCCCACCATTCGATGGGGTTGACGAACTGCCCCCCCACCATGATGCCGTAATGGAGATGGTCGCCGCCTGCCAGACCGGACATACCTGTTTTCCCGATCATGTCTCCCGTTCTGACCGGCTGGCCTTCCTTGACCTGGATCGAACTCAGGTGCCCATACAGGGAAATCATGCCCAGACCATGGTCGATGATCACGGTGTTGCCGTAGATGCCGAGAGAGCCCGCAAAAAGGATCACGCCACTGTTGGCCGCCTGGATGGGTGCCTGTTCCGTCGAGGCCAGGTCGATGCCTTCGTGAATACTTTCCCCGATTTCCCGCCCTTCGAATATCCATTGCCGCCGGTCGCCGAAAAGCGCCATGGGTGCGCCGTCTTTCATCCGGAGGAATGGCCCATCCCACAAGGCCTGGGGCTGCGATTTCCGGCAGATTGTCTGGATGGTTTTGAAGTTATCTTCACGCATTTTTGTATTAACGTAAATGAACACATCAACGAGAGGCTTCCCGCGGAGTTCCGGAACCATCGTCTGAAAATCGGGCATTTTCTGCTGGAGGAAGTTGTCGCTCAAGTTGACCTTATCACTCCGAAACGTCTTTTTCTTCAAAATGAAGCGGATGTTGGCCGAAGTTTCGTTCTGGCCTTGATCTTTCACGAAGGCCCGGATCCGGGGTTCCCTTTCGCTTGCATCCATCGGGATGGCAAAATAGGCGACATAGCAGGGTTTCCCGGATACGGTGATCGGATAAGCCTTGAAAAAGGTTTCGTTGACGAAGACGCCGCTTTCCACAACCGGTTCGGATGTGCGATAAAGGACCACGCATACGCCGCCCGGATTGACATGATTCATCGTATTGAGGAGAAAAATCTGGGTCGGCATGAAATCAACATAAATGGGTTTAGTGAGCGTGGCCTTGTTTTCGCGGAAGGAAGCATCCACCGCGGTGATCTGGAGCGTCGCCGGGCCGTCGGCGAGTTTCATGAAAGGATCAATTTTGACGGGTATGTCCTGTGAAGAAGGGCCTTTCTCGGGGTAGGAGACGGAAGCCAGGACATGCGTTTTGCCGTTCTGGGTCAGGTTGACCAGGACGCTCTGCAGGCCGCTTTTTTGATCGGTGACCGTAACGGTAAAGGTTTGCCCCTGGCCGATGGCTTTGATGTCCGGGGTCAGCTTGATAGCGGGTGCACCGCCCTCAAGAAAGGGGAGCATAAAAAAGATGGCAGCAATCAGCACCACAATCGCGGCGCCGATCAGGATAGCCGGGGTCAATTTCTTCATGGGATTTCTCTCCGTAAGCGACGTATTCAGATAGGACATCGGGTTCACCTCGGTGTTTTTGTCATGTCCGGATGTTTCGGGCCTTGCCGGCCCGCCTTCTCGAGGCCCACATATATTGATTTCCCCCCGGTTTTGCAAGATGAAATTAGCGGAGGCAGACGTTTGGACAATTCACCTTGAAGTTGTTTTCCTTTGTTGCTATAGTTTCGACGCCTGTCAAAAAATGTATTCCGGAGAGAAGCGAAGATGTTGAAGGGTAAAAATGTTCTGCTCGGCATGACCGGCGGGATTGCGGCCTATAAAACGGGAGAACTGATCCGGGAGTGCATCCGGAAGGGGGCCGATGTCAAGGTGATCATGACAGACCACGCCCGGGAATTTATGACCCCCATGACCGTTCAGACCTTGTCCCGCAATCCTGTTTTTACAGATATGTTTTCCCTGATTAAGGACTATGACATCGCCCATATTTCGCTGGCGGAGTATGCTGATATTGCCGTGATTGCCCCGGCGACGGCCAATGTCATCGGCAAGATCGCTTCCGGGATCGCCGATGACCTGTTAACCACCGTCATCATGGCCACAAAGGCGCCGGTCCTCGTCTGTCCCGCCATGAACATGCATATGTATGCCAACCCCATCGTGCAGGAAAACATCTCGAAGCTGTCGACACGGGGGTATCATTTCGTAGAACCCGGTTACGGAGAACTCGCCTGCAAGGTAACCGGCCCGGGTCGGCTGGCCGAGGTGCCGGAAATCATGGAGGCGATTGAAACCACCTTGACGGAAAAGGATCTCGCGGGGGAACGGATGCTTGTCACGGCGGGTCCGACCCGTGAGCCTTTCGACCCTGTGCGTTTCATTTCCAACCATTCATCCGGCAAGATGGGGTATGCTCTGGCCGCCATGGCCAGGCGCCGGGGCGCCCATGTAACCCTGGTCAGCGGGCCCTCGTCCTTACCGCAACCGCTCGGCGTCCGATTCATTCCCGTTTCAACGGCGGTGGAGATGCAGGACGCGGTCATGGCTAACCTGGAACGTGCGACGGTGGTTATCAAGGCGGCAGCCGTCGCCGACTACCGTCCCGCCGAGATCGCACCGAACAAGATCAAAAAAAAGGAAGGACCACTGACGATCAAGCTGGTTCGGAATCCCGATATCATTTCTGAAATCGGCAAACAGAAGGGAAATCGCATCCTCGTCGGTTTTGCCATGGAATCGGAAAATCTGGTTGAAAATGCCAAGGGGAAGCTCGTGGCGAAAAACATGGACATGATTGTCGCAAATGATCTAACCCAGGAAGGGGCAGGTTTTCAGACGGATACCAATATCATCAAGATCCTCGACCGGGATGGGGGGATCGAGGCGTTGCCGATTATGGACAAAGGGGATGTGGCGAACCGAATTCTTGATCGGATTCGGGACATGCGGGCGTCCCATAAGCGTTAAAAGACGGAGCGCCCATGATCAACAGGCAAGATCTTGCCGCAGAATTGCTGGAAATCGTCGATTCACTCTCCACGGCCATTGTTTTGGACCGGGAGGGGAAACGGCCGCTGTCCTATCTTTGCTCGGCCAAGGACGCAGCTTTGACTCAAAAGCCTGCCGCCTGTGTGGGAACTCAGGTGAATGAAAAACCAACCCTTGATGATATTCGGGCAGAACTGGGGGATTGTCAGCGCTGTGCCCTCCATGCGACGCGGCGGAACCT
>ENA-UPTA01002499-UPTA01002499.1-activated-sludge-metagenome-genome-assembly--contig:-NODE-2499-length-19004-cov-4.724471_pt1 | contig 19004 bp, 18 predicted proteins | sample MGYA00238184_ERZ773361 | MGnify/ENA primary metagenome ERZ773361 (study PRJEB29100, sample SAMN05720205) | activated sludge metagenome | isolation source: anaerobic digester from wastewater...
GGCAGTCATGCCCGATCTCCAGGCCGCCCTTGCAGTCGAAGAAGCATCCGCGGGAAACATAGGACCGGTCGCCGATGGAAAGTTTTGACGGCTTCTTGACGATCAGATCGCCTGGAATGAAAACATCTTTCCCGAGTTTAGCGGAAGCCCTGATCCCGTCCGCGCGCACCTTCTCCTCGGCGCGGCGCAGCCGGCCAGCCAGCGAAGCCAAACGATATGTGATGAATCCGGAAATGCTCACAGCCTGCTCCCTTTTTTCAACATGACGATCATAATGGCGGATTCTTTCTATGATTGGAAGTTTTTCTAAAAAAAGGTTTGCGCGGGCGCATTTTGCAAAGCGCGGAAACCTATGCAAGCCCTACTTCTCCGTCAGGTTCCAGATGCCGTCCCATTGCGGCGCGGGTTCAGAAAGAGTCTTTCGGATCCGTTCCGCATAGGCCCGGGCCGCCGGATCGTCCGGTATGCGTTCAAAGACAGCCAGCGCATCTGAATATTTTCCGGCATAGCACCATTCCAGCGCACGCTGGAATTCTTTCAGGAAAGAAGGCTCGGCTTCATAGGGCTGGAACACGGTAACCGTCGCCTTGCGGCCAACCACGCGCAGGCGACCGAGCTCGCGGCCGGGAAACCGGCCGCCCGCCTGCGCCCACGTGGATTCCGAAACCATGAGTTCTCCGCCAAACACCTTGTTGGCGCCCTCGAGCCGGGACGCCAGGTTGGCGGCATCTCCCAGCACCGTGTAGTTGAAACGTTCGCGAGAGCCCATGTTTCCCACCGTCACTTCGCCGGTGTTGACTCCAATGCGCATCTTCACCGTGACTCCGTATTTCTGCTGCAGCCCTCCGCGCAGTTCTGCAAGCCGCTTCTGACACCGCAAAGCCGCGCGGACCGCGCGGGCGGCATGATCCGGCTGGGCCATTGGCGCATTCCAGAACGCGACAACGGCATCACCAATGAACTTGTCCAGATAGCCGCCCTCTTCCGTTATGATCGCGCCCATTTCGGTGAGATATTCGTTCAGCAGCGCGATCAGCACATGCGGATCAAGGTTCTCGGAGAATGACGAAAATTTTTCAATGTCCGAAAACAGGATCGTGAGCTCCCGCTTCTCCCCTCCAAGCTGAAGACGCGACGGATCGGCAATGAGCTGCTCGATCACTTCCGCGCCGAGATAATGCCTGAACGCCTGCTTGATGAAACGCTTCTGTCTCCCTTCCGTGGCGTAGTTCGCAACGACGCCGGCAACGAGCGCGATCATCACGGCCAGAAAGACAACGGCGATGGGCCACCAGTAGCCCGCGGCATATCCGGCATAACCGGGCAGAATCGCCAGCGGCAGCAGCACCATGAAGGCCGCCACGCATTGCCAGGCCTTGCGCGTCATCACAACCCCGATGCCCGCGGCAAGGGCAAGAATCAGTGCGACGAGCATAACGGCGAAGGGTTCAGCGTCCTGCAGAGTTTGTGAAGACAGGAGGTTGTCCAGAATGGCCGCGTGGATTTCGACACCGGGGAACACGCGGCTCAACGGCGTGGGCCGAAGGTCCAGCAGGCCCGGCGCGCTGAATCCTAAGAATACATAACAATCCTTGAATACGGCAGGATCAACGACCGGCGTTCCGCCCGCCTGCAGACGCTGCTCGGACTGGATCACGGAGGCCGCGGTGTAGGTCTCGTGTGCGCCGGTCTTTCCCCGGAAGTACAGAATCGCCCGGCCTGCGTCATCCATCGGCATCCTGGCATTTCCAATCTTCAGGACACCGCGCGAAATGCTCAGTGAAACCTGTTTTTCTGCAGCCAGATAGGCCGCCAGACCCGTGCATAAAACCGTGCGGCCATCGAACACGCGAAACAGACTGGCGCGGCGGAAGATTCCGTCGCGGTCGGGCTCATCGCTCACATTAGCGAGCATGGCGGCATTGGTGGCCACCTGTGGAATCGGGAACACGGCTTTTGGCATGATGATGTCTTCCCCGCGGTTCGAGGTCAGCCATGCTTCAAGGCCCTCGATGGCTGCGCCGCTCTCCGGTATGCCGGCAGGCCACGACAGGTGCTGTCCCGATTCCGATCCGAGAACGACAGCGCCGACAAAAGGAACCGAACGCTGAATGGCCGACGCCAGGGCCTCATCGTCGGAAACTTCGTAGACAGAAGGTTCCGTGTAGATCACATCGAACGCCACCGCGCGGGCACCACCGCGTTTGCAGAAGTCGAGGATGGCCGTATAGACGGTCCGCGGCCAGGGCCATGACCATCCGTTCTCGGCATTTCCCCAGTCGAGGCTGTACTGATCAAGGAGAATCACCTTTATGCGGGGATCAGGCTCTGTCCGTGCCGCAAAGAATTTTACCCGCCAGCCCCACGACGAGTTCTCCAAATCATCCAGCGCGCCGGCATGCCACAGGACGGCGGCAACCAGCCAGGCAGCGAAACCGATCATTGCGCCGTATGTCAGTTTTCTGCGCATGGCGGATTAGAACTTGTCCATCGCCTGCGCAAAACGCTTCTGGCGGGCGGTCACGACGGCCGGCGCAGATGCAGCCCCGATGAGCTCTTTCACATCGTCAATGCGGTCTTCGGGATCCGGATGGGTCTTTGCAAAGTCCAGCCCGCCCGGTTTCAGATTCTGCTTCATGTGCTGCAGCATCGTAACGAGGGCGTTCGGGTCATACCCCACCCTCTTCATGATCGTGACGGCGGAAGCATCCGCCTCGCGTTCCAGAGCGCGCGCATAGCCGCTGTTCCTTAATGTCTGAACGACATCGCCGATGCTGCCCTCAAACGCCTCCGTGAGCCGGGCAAGGTTGTCATCGCCGAAGTTCTTGGCGCTTTCAGCCGCGAGAATGGTCAGCGCGGACGTGAGGCGGCTCTTCTTGATGGCGCGAAGGCCATGCTGGTGCTGGACGTGCCCGATTTCGTGCGCCAGCACGGCGGCCAGCTCGTCTTCCGTTTTGCAGCAGCGAATCATGCCCCTCGAGATAAGCACAAGCCCGCCGGGCGCCGAGAAGGCGTTGATCTCATCGGTGTCCAGCAGCATGAAGTGATAGCCCCGAAAGGTCTCGGGACGGTCGGAGGCCATGGCCAGCGTCTGTCCAAGCAGGTTCAGGTATTCCGTCGCTGCTTCCTTGTCGAGGGGTTCGTATGTTCCGAGAATCGTCGCCGCAACAGAACGGCCGATGTAGTACTCCTGTTCCGGCGTAATGTCAGTGAAGCTTTTCTCAACAGCCTGCGCACTGCGGTTGATGGAGCCGGCCTGCCGGGATGTGAGCACACCGGCCGCCTCGCCGGCGGCGGTGGCAGCCTGAATCACCGAGGCGCAGCCGTTCAGCATTCCGGCGAGCGCGAAGGCCAAAACGCAGACGGAAGCGGACAAAACAATTTTGCCAAGGCGGTTCATTGCGCACCTCCCTGCGAGCGAACGCCCCCGTTCTTGAGGAACTCTTCCGACTGTTCCGGGGTAACAACGATTTTCTCCATCTTGTCCACCCACGTAAAATCAGCGTCGCTGTTCTGGGCCTTGAACTGCGCCTCGACATCCGAATTGAAACCCTTGCCGGCCAGCGCGAGTTCATCTCCGGAGGCTGCAGACTGAGCGTCCTGCGTCCCCGCCGTCATTTTGATCCGCTTGGGCGTCAGCGCGGACTGGTGCATCCAGCCGGTCTTTCCGCCGGTATCGCGAATCTTGATCCAGTCACTCTGCTTCTGGACAACGGTGACCCGCACCCCATAATCCAGTTTGCACACCATTTGTCCGAGAAAACCCGGAGAGGACCGGACCGGCGCCTTCTGAACCTGCACGCTCATCATCTTTTCGGCCGCTCCAGCGGCGCACGCCATCAGCATGACGGCCGCTGCCGTACTCCGCAAAAGACTGTTTCTATTGCTCATCACTCCTCCTTTTCAACATCTGCCGCCAGTCTGCCAAAAAGTTCCAGGCATTGGAAGTTTTCGCGCAAAAAGTTCCAATGATTGGAACTTTTTTCGGTCAAAGTTCCAGGGATTGGAACTTTCATGACAAGCTTTTCAGACCGCCGCGCACGACGGCGGCGTGGAAGCCCGCCTGACGCAGGATGAATGTGGCCGTGGCGCTCTTGCGGCCGTTGGAGCAGTAGCAGACATAGAGCCGCTCCTTGTCCAGCCCCTTCATCCGGTCGCGCAAATCCTGCATCGGTATATTGACGCTGTTGGGAAGATGCGAGCGGTCGTATTCGTGGGGATCGCGGACGTCTACCCACCGCCCGCCCGCCGCAACCTCCGCCCTGGCTTCAACCGGCGTGACCCAGCGGATGACCGCATTCTGGATGTGCTCCGCGAAATGCTGCTTGTGGAGACGCAAAACCACCCCGTCCGTCTGCATGGTGACAGAGGCATTGCGCGGGGCAAAAGAAATGAGGGATTCCTCCCCGAACGCGGCGCCGGGCTTCAGATGCGCAATGCTTTCGGGTTCGCCGTCGGCGTTCCGGCGCGTGACTTCGGCGGCGCCCTGCTCCAGCAGATAGTAGTAATCGCCCTCTGTTCCCTCACGGATCAGCTCATCGCCCGCCGCGACCTTGACCTGTTCCATGCAGGCAACGGCCCTGGCGAGGGGTGCTTCATCCACATTAATGAAGAAAGGCGAGGCCCGCAGTTTTTCAACCACCGGCCCGGGGTTGCGGATCGCGGAAACATTCTTTTTTTTCCTGCCTCCCCCAAAACTGAAATTCAAGTCGCGGCCGAACACCTTCATAGCGTCTCCTGATTATTCCCCGTAAACATGCCATTTTCTGTGCCGGATGGCCAGACTTTCGGGATGATTTTTTCAGGCGCAGTTTTTGTCGGATATTCTTGATTGAAGGGCTTGAACATGACATTCTGGCAGCAGAATAAGGAGTCCGCTATGCAGAGAACAACTTTATTGATGCTGATCCTTTCACTGGCTGCTTTCGGATGTGCAAAGAAGGAGGAGCCTGCCGCTCTTACTCCTGCGCCAGCGGAGCCTCCCGCGGAAGTTCCCTTCACCTCCACTGAAGAGGTTGTCGCCCGCGAAGACATTCAAATGGCTGAAGAGCAGAACAAGACGGTCACCGCGGACTTTGACATGGACGGCCTTGAGGACCTTGCCGTTGTTGACCCGCGCGACGGGCACCAGAACGAAGTGAATATTTACATCCAGAAACCTGAAGAAAAACAGGCGCAGCCTGCCCCCGCGGCCGCACCTGCGGCACCCGCCGGCGGAGCGGCCGGCCTGACCAGCCCCGAAAAGGGTAAAATTCAGTATTACAAGGCCGGCGTGATCCGTCAGCCCAAGGACGGCACCGTGATCGGCCTGATGATCCGCAAGCGGAAAGATATTACCGATCTGCTGGTTCTGCTGCAGGACCAGACCCTGAACAATCAGATGCTGCACTACCTCAACGACGGGCAGAAGTTCTTTCTGGATGAATAATCCCGCCGGGCGGAAATCGTCTTCGGCCTCATGAAAGGCATCCTGTCATTATGGCTTCCGCCTTTAGCCTGGGCCGGAGTGATCTTTGGACTGAGTTCATGGAGCGGGCCGGAGGAGCCACCGCGCTTCTGGTTCCCGGGACTTGACAAGATGGTTCATGCCGCGCTGTTTGCCGTGCTCGCGGCGCTCCTTTTCAGGGCCCTGGCCGGCGGCGGAAAAATGAGGGCTGCCCTGCTGGCGGCCGTCATCACGGCACTTTACGGGGCGACCGACGAGTGGCACCAGTCTTTCAACGCCAGCCGGTCAGTCGAAATGCTGGATTTCATTGCGGACAGCATAGGCGGACTGATTGGAGCATTTGCGGGTTTCCGGCTCTCTGCGCGATGGCCCTTTTTCGGGAAACAGTCATGAGCATCAAGGACATCAGCAGGGCGAGCGCGCGGGCCACTGAATTGCGCGCCGAGATTGAGCGCCACAACCGGCTCTATTACGTCGAGGCGCGTCCCGAGATCAGCGACTACGATTTCGACATGCTCCTGAAAGAACTGGAACGCATCGAGGCCGCATTCCCGGAACTCGTCACGCCGGATTCCCCCACCCGTCGCGTGGGCGGAACCCCCCTGACGGACTTCAAACCCGTTGTCTATGCGAAGCCGATGATGAGCCTTGCCAACGTGTACAACAAGGACGAGCTGCGCGCATTTGACGAGCGGGTGCGCAAAATCCTCGGGAAGGCGCCCTTCACATACATTCTGGAGCCCAAGATTGACGGGGTTGCGGTTTCTCTCCGTTACGAAAACGGGATTCTGATCTCCGGCGGGACGCGCGGCGACGGCAAAACCGGTGACGATGTCACCGCCAACCTGAAAACCATTCGCTCGATTCCGCTGAAGCTGCACACAAAGAGTTCCGTTCCGGAGGTGCTGGAAGTGCGCGGGGAAGTGTACATGGACCGGAATGGATTCCAGAAGCTCAACCGCGAGCGCGAGGAGGCGGGGCAGGAACCATTCGCCAATCCGCGCAATGCGGCCGCAGGATCGCTGAAGCAGCTCGACTCCTGCATTGTTGCGCAGCGGCCGCTGAATGTCATTCTCTATGCCGTTGGCGAGGTGCGCGGATTCGCAGTCCGCTCCCAGTCGGAACTGCTTGAGAATCTGCGCGAACTTGGATTCCGAACCGCGCCGCGCGTCTGGTTGTGCCGCGATATCCAGGAGGTTTTCACCGGGCTGGATGAACTTGAAAATATACGGCACGATTTCCCGTTTGAAATGGACGGGGGCGTGATCAAAGTCAATGAATATGAACTTTATGAAGAGCTGGGCGTCACCGCCAAGAGCCCCCGCTGGGCCATCGCCTACAAGTACGAGCCGGAGCAGGCGGAAACGCTGCTGCGAGACATCACGGTGCAGGTCGGGCGAACCGGCGTGCTGACGCCGGTGGCAGAACTTGAGCCTGTGCTGGTGGCCGGCTCGACGGTCAGCCGGGCAACCCTTCACAACGAGGATGAAATTGCGCGCAAGGACATCCGCATCGGTGACCGGGTGATCATCGAAAAGGCCGGCGAGGTGATTCCGGCCGTGGTCAAGGTCAACACATCCGCAAGAAACGGCAAAGAAATAAAATTCTCCATGCCGGCCGCGTGCCCCGTGTGCGGATCACCGACCGTGAAACGCGAGGGTGAAGTCGCCTGGCGCTGCGTGAACATGCAGTGTCCCGCGCAGTTGAAAAACTGGATCCGTCATTTTGTGTCGCGGGGAGCCATGGATATCGAAGGGCTCGGCATTGCGCTGATCGAACAGCTTGTGGACGGGGACCTAATCAAGACCCCGGCGGACATTTACAGCCTGAAACAGGAGGAATTGGAAGCGCTTGAGCGGATGGGCCCGAAATCGGCCGCCAACGTGCTTCAGGCCATACAGGACAGCCGCAAACGCGAACTGTGGCGGCTGATCAACGCATTGGGGATTCCCCACGTAGGGGCGGAATCGGCCCGCAAGCTGGCGGCAGCCTTCAGGTCGCTCGACCGGATGATTTCCGCACCGGCGGAAGATCTCGAGAAGGTGCGCGATGTGGGATCCGTGGTCGCCCGGAGCATTGCGGAACATTTTGCCCGGAAGGAAACACAGATACTGATCGCACAGTTGAAGGACGCGGGCGTGAACATGGAGACCCGCGAAGAAGAAGGCGCGGCCGGCACTGCCCTCGCCGGAAAGACTTTTGTGCTCACCGGCACCCTCAAGAACCATACGCGGAGCGAGGCTGGCGAAATGATTCGCCGCGCGGGGGGCACCATCAGCGGCAGCGTGTCCAAGAAAACCGATTACGTGGTGGCTGGCGACAATCCGGGATCGAAGAAAGATGCCGCCGAAAAGCACGGCGTGAAGATTCTGGATGAGGCGGCTTTTGAAAAACTGATGAAGGAACTGAATCCGTGAATGTGGAAGTTCTTCCGCTCGGGCCCTTCGCGGCCAACTGCCATGTTGTTTGGGACAACAACCGCAATGCGCTGGTCATTGATCCGGGATTCGACGGAGCGCATGTCGCCCGCGTGATAGATAGCAGCCATTTGAAAGTATGCGGATGGCTGCTGACGCACGGCCACGCCGATCATGTCTGCGGTCTTGCGGAAGCGTATCGAATGCATCCGGCCCCCGTGTACATTCATGAAAAAGATGCTCCGTGGGTGTTTTCGGAAAACAACGGGATCACCCCCTTTTACTCCGCACCGGAACGCCCAAACTGCGAGCTGACAACTTTCTCCGGTACGCAAACGCTGGAAATCGGGCCCTTCCAGATGCAGGCCATACACACGCCGGGGCACTCGCCGGGATGCGTCTGCTATTATTTCCAGACAGAGTCGATCCTGTTCTCCGGCGACACCCTTTTCAAAGGATCGGCCGGACGCACGGACCTGCGGGGCGGAGATGCGCGCGCACTGGCCCAGTCACTGAAAATCCTCGCTGGGCTGCCGGATCAAACAGAGGTGTTTCCCGGGCATGGAGAGAGCTCAACAATCGCAGAGGAAAAGGCCGGCAACTATTTTCTGAGGGAGTTCAGCGCGCGAGCTTGATGCCGCGCCGGACATAAGTCGGGATGTCGAGGTTGGCGCCCTGATACACGGTGGGGGGCACATTTTCAAACCGCCCGCTGCCCCGCGCGTCAAGATCCAGCGTGGTTTGCGTCGCCATTTTACGCTTGCGCCCGGAAACCTTTTCCGGCTCCGGTTTGGCTTCAGCAGCGGGTGCCTGTTCAGCCGTTTCCTCCGCCGGCCGCTCCTCCGCCAGCAGAACGCTCAGGGAAAGTTTCCCCTGATAGTCGGAATCAACCGCGGTTCCCATCAGGATGCGGGTTTGCTCCCGGGTGATTTCCCTTATTTCCTCGAGCAGAGTCTGCAATTCAACCAGTTTCAGGTCCGGGCCCCCGGTGGCGCCCACCAGCAGCGCACTGGTTCTTCTGATCTGCGCTCCATTTTCGAACTGCGGGGCGGCCAGCAGTTTGGCCACGGCATCCTTGACGCGCGCAGGGCCTTCGCTTTCCACACAGGCCATTGCGCAGGAACCCTCGCTGTTCATGAGGAACGCCCGGAAATCGGCAAAGTCCAGCCGTATCAGGCTGTTGCGGTTGAACAGTTCCCATAGCGACCGGATGCAGTCGCCCGCGAGGCGGTCAGACACCTGAAAGGCGTCGGTGACGTTCAGAGACTCATCCGCATGCTCCAGCACGCGCTGGTTGGGGAACTGAATAACGGCATCGGTGACATTCCGGAGTTCGCGCAGGCCCTGAAGCGCCTGTTCCAGCCGGTGAGGGCCTTCAAAATCAAAGGGAAGCATCACAAAGCAGAGCACCAGGGCTCCGGCCGCCTCCGCCGCCTCCGCGATGACCGGGGCCGCCCCGGTTCCCGTTCCCCCGCCAAGTCCCGTCACGAGGAGAGCCAGGTCCGCTCCGCGAAAAACCGCGCTGATGTCATTCCGGTCACGCTCGGCCGCGCGGCGGCCCATGTCCGCCTTGCCGCCCGTGCTCAATCCCTGCAGCAAAGCCTCGCCGATCTGCACTGGCTTGAGCCCCGGCGATGACGCCAGGACGGACGCATCGGTATGAATGCCGAACAGTTCCGGCCCGCTGGGCCATCTCTTGGCCAGCGAAGACAGAATATTGCATCCTCCGCCGCCGATTCCGGCGATGACCACGCGCGTTTTCCGCGCTCCCTTCTCCCGGTTGTCCCTGTGGAATTGCATGGTTCTCTCAGTTTGTAAAAATCCTCATCAGCCGGTCCAGCAGCCCGGCATTCCGGCCGCGTTTTCCGCTGCGCAGGGCGTACTGCAGCATGCCGAGCGGTGCAGCATACTGGGGCCCTTCCGTGACCACCGCCAGCCCGCTCACGTTCCTTGGACGGCCGACCTGGCACTCGCGGTCGAAAATATCGCTCGCGAGCTGCGTGATGCCGTCCATGTGCGCTCCGCCTCCGGTCAGGATCACCCCGGAAATCATTTCCGGGCGCAGCCCTGCACGAAGGATGCCATCCTTGACCAGCCCCAGGGTTTCATCCATGCGGGCATGGATGATCGTCTGAAGGTCGGAAAGGCGTATATTCTTCCCGGCAAAACCGCCGTCGGACTGCAACGCCACAGTCGGTGATCCCGAGGGCGCGCTGACAACAGCCGATCCCGACTGCTTCTTCAGATTTTCCGCCTGCACTTGAGGAATGCCCAGCCCGATGGCGATATCATTGGTCACGTGATCGCCGCCCACCGACAAACTTCCGGCATGAGCAATGGCCATGTCGGCATACACCAGGTAGTCCGTGGTGCCTCCGCCCAGATCAATCACAACGGCACCGCCCTGCTTCTGCTCCGGAGTCAGGACGGACATGGCCGACATCAGCCCGCCGAAGGCGATGTCCAGGACCTCGACGTTGACATCCTTGAGCGTGCGCACAAGGTTCTTGATGCGGTTGCGCAAACAGTGAATGATCAGCATGTCCATCGTCAGCCGGGTGGCTTCCATGCCTTCGGGCCGCAGAACAACCTGCTGGTCATCCAGCAGGTACCGCTGGGTGATGGAATGGATCATTCCCCGGTCCGGCGGCAGCACGACAGCGCGAGCCAGATCGCCGACTTCCTCGATCTCATCTTCGGAAACCAGGCCGCCCTCCGAGCGAACAGGCACGGTGCCCCGGTTGGTCATAGCCTGGATATGGTCGCCGCTGATGACCACATGCGCCTCGCCGACACTCACGTCCGCCTGCTCTTCGGCCTGCTCCAGCGCCTCATTCAGGCACGAGACGACATGGTCAATATCCTGCACCTCTCCCTTGCGCACGCCGCAGGAGGGACTGACCCCCTGCCCGATGATCATGAGCTGATCGTCCTCGTGCAGGTCGCCGATCAGCACGCAGACCTTGGAAGTTCCGATTTCGATGGCGGCCAGCGGGGCCCGGGTGGTCATGGTTAAAAGCCCCCCGTTATGCGGCGCGGATCACTGGGCAACGACATTGCTGTCTCCTGTAATGTCAAAAAGCATGTGGCCGCCGCCCCTTTGCATGTCCGCCAGCAGACTGTCCGCCGCCCTCTGGAGCCGCCATTCCAGTTTCCCGGGCGCCAGCAGCAGACGCTTGCCGCTGGCCAGCCGCACGTCCAGTCGCTCCTTGTCGCGGACATTTACGGCCATGATGTTGAGATGCTGCGCGATGGAAGGCGTGCTGTCCACGATATCCAGCAGCGAGATCGCGTCGCGGATCTCCGGTGCGCGAACCTGGCTTCCCGGCCGCAGACCCTTTTCAGCAAATCCCTCGACAACCGGAAGCTCGGGAGAGGAATGCACCGGGCCCAGCACATAGCCCTCACGGTCTACGGCCAGCAGGGACGCGCTGCGGTCGCTTTTCAGACAGGCCAGCGCGCTCCGTTCGCTCACCTCCACCACCAGCGTGTCCGGAAACTGGCGACGGATGGACACGCGGCCGACCAGGGGCACCAGTTCAAGCTTGCGGCGAATCTCCCCGAGGTCCGCCGCAAAAAGATTCTGGCCGGTCTCAAGGCCCGAATATTCGCGGATATGATTCGGGGAAAGGCGGGTTCCGTCTGACCGCAAATCCAGAACGGTGATTGTGAAACGGGGATTCTGAACAAACAGCTTCCGTCCCGCGAACAGCACACCCGTGAAAACGGCGCCGCAGAGCGCCAGCACGGTGACACTCACCAGCACAATGCCAGCCATGTGCCCGTGACCGTCATGGCCGCCGGTTCGCGCATAGAGCACAGGGCCGCGGCTTCTCCGGCGCTTGTGCCGCGAGCCGTCGCCCTTCAAAGTTGTTTCGTCATACCACCACATAAAATAAATCCATCCGTCGCTAGAATTTCCCGAGCCCCGCGGCGCGCATGATCCGGTCGCAGAGTTCAGGGAACGGAATCCCCGCTGCGCGCGCAGCCTTCGGCAGCAGACTGGCCTCGGTGAAGCCGGGTATGCTGTTGTTTTCCAATATAAAGAGTTCTCCGCCGGAAGTCATGCGGAAATCCACGCGGCTGAGGCCGCTGCATCCCAGAGCCCGATACGCTTCACCCGCCAGTTTTCTGCAGCGCGCGGAAACTTCATCAGGGATTTCCGCTGGAACAATATAGCGCGTATCATGCCGCTGATACTTCGCGTGAAAGTCGTAATAACCCTCAGCGGGGGCGATCTCGATCACAGGCAGCACTTCATCGCACACAATCCCAGCCGTGAGTTCGCGGCCGGGAATGTATTGTTCCACCAGCGCCTGTTCCCCGTAACGCAGTGTGTCTTCCAAAGCAGCCGGCCATTCGTCGGCGCGCCGCACAATATGGATCCCGATGCTGGATCCCTCGCGGACCGGTTTTGTGACGACTGGAAGCGGGAGCGGGTTTTCAGCCCCCTTCCCCACAACGGCAAATTCCGGCGTCGGCAGTCCCGCTCCGATGAAAATCTCCTTGCTCAGCAGCTTGTCAAACGACCGGCGGCTTGCTTCCGGCCCGGAACCGGTATAGGGGATTTTCTTCTCCTCCAGCATCCTCTGAATTTCCCCGTCCTCGCCGAAGGATCCGTGGAGGGCGATGAAGACAGCGTCAATGCCTTCGGGGACGGTCAACCCGTTCCTGCCGATATCCACGGATGTCACATCATATCCGGCCTCCGCAAGGCCCTTGGCCACTGCGGCGCCGGAACGGAGAGAGACTTCGCGTTCGGACGACGGACCGCCCATCAACACGCCGATTTTATGGTATGGCAGAGACTGTTTCACGCGATAAACCGCCTGCGCCGCGGGCGGCCGGGCCGCTCCTTGCGGCATTCTTACATTACTTCGCGCCACCAGTCGTAGTTATTCTTCTCCAGTTCTTCGCGGGAAGGAATCGGGAAATAGAGCATGTCGTCGCCGTCCGCAATCCAGACACCATGCTTAATCTTCTTGTAGGAGAGGTGGCGGAAGACGGAACCAAGGCTGATCGTCTTGGTCTTCTTGTTGGGATTATCCAGCAGCTCCTTCAGGCAGTCATAGAGACGCAGCGGATGGATCTCCGGGATCGGCGCCGTGAACTGCATGCGGTTGGTGTGCTCCTTCGCAAAATGCTCCACATCCATATCTATCTGGGTGAAGCAGACCTTCGGAGCGCCCTTGGAACGCGTTCCCCGGGTGATCCATTTCCCGAACTCGCGCGGATCGCTGTTGGCGGCCACCAGGCTGTGCAGAGGGGTGATTTCCTGATAAACCCGCACGCGACCGGGTTCGCCGACATGCGTGTAGGGCTGGGCGTCTATCCCCAGCACATGTCCGCCGGAGGTGACCAGATAAAGTTTTTGAATGGCCTTAAGCGAGACGTGCTCCAGGGTGGCGTAGGAGGCGATGAACTTCGTGCGCTTGGGCTGACCGGTCACCGGATGAGGCACGGTCTGCGCCAGGTATTCGTCAATGCCAAAGAAGGGATCGCGGAAGTTGATGTCCACCTCGGCAAAAACCACTTTGCTCTGGTAGTGCTTGGCCGTGCCGGTGGTCAGATGTTTAGCGAACTGCACCGGTTCCAGATGCGATGCGATCAGCGCATTGTTCGGAAACAATGTCATATACATGTGCTTGGTGTATTCAGTCATTTTCTTCTCCTGTTGTTGGAGCCGATATTGTTTTCAAAAGCATGCTTATATCATCCGGCGCGGGGATTCAATTCCTTTCTTCTCTCCGGAAAAGGCCGATGACCGCCCCCGCGGCCATCGCCAGCAGAACCACCGCCGCAATAAGGGCCCCCAGCCACCCCATCAGCGACAGGACGGTCATGATCACGCCCGCAATCATTACGCCCAGCAGGATGGAAAGCATGGCATGATGAAACTTCATGCCCATGAGGAAGGCGGCCATCGCGCCGGTCCAGCCGCCGGTGGCCGGAAGCGGAATGGCCACAAATATCGTCAGGCCCAGCGTTTCATATTTCTCGATGTTGGCGGCCTTCCGGCGCGTGCGGGCAAACAGCCAATCGAAAAATTTCTTTCCGGCATCGAAACGCATCAGCCACCGCGAGACCGGGCCCAGCAGCAGCAGGATAAAGGGAATGGGGATCATGTTCCCGACCACGGCCAGCGCATACACCAGCCATGGGTTCATCTTCATGATATGCCCGACAGGAATCGCGCCGCGCAGTTCCACGATCGGTAGCATGGAAATCGCAACCACCGTCAGCTCGTCCGGAAGGCCTGTTCCGCGCATCCAGTTGGCGATCTTTGCACCGGTGGAATGGTGCTCCGCAGAGGGTTCCGCGGCCATTAATCCGCCCGTTGCGCAAAGAAGCGCCAGAATGATTGTCAAAATCCGTTTCATCGGTTCTCTCCGTTCGAAATCTCACCTGCTGTCGTTTTGCCAGCCCTCTTTCCCCAGCAAAGGCACAAACCGGCATCCGCCCAGTTCGCGCATGTTGTAGCGGGTGCCGCTCCTTTCGACAAGCACAAGCGACTGAAGAATCAGGTCGCCCACCGGGATCGCCAGGCGCCCGCCATCCGCAAGCTGCGCCTGAAGCGACGGCGGAACCTGCGGCGCGCCCGCCGTCACGCAGATGGCGTCATAGGGCGCATGCTCCGGCCAGCCGACCGTTCCGTCACCGGTCAGGAACTGAACGTTTGTGAAGCCCAGCTCTTTCAGAACAGTCTGCGCTCGCGCGGACAGCTCCGGAATCAGCTCGATCGTGAATACCTCCTTTGCGAGGCACGCAAGGATGGCGGTCTGATATCCCGAACCCGTTCCGATCTCCAGCACGCGGTCTTGCGGGCCGATTTCCAGCAGTTCAGTCATCCACGCCACCATGTAGGGCTGTGATACCGTCTGTCCGCACCCGATCGGCAGAGGATGATCTCCATAGGCCACCTCGATCTGCACCCCGGGCGCAAAAAGCTCGCGGGGAATTTTCTGCAGAGCCTCAAGCACACGTTCATCCTTAACTCCCCGTCCCCGGATGAATAACTCAATGTGCTCTTTGCGCAGTTGGGCAGCGGCGGATTTCGGCATCATTTCCTCTTTCGTTCCCGGTTGCGCCAGATCATGCCGAAAAAACGGATCGCATCGCTGACCGGACGGACCTTGCTCTGCTCTTCGCCCGAGTAGACGGCGGACACCCTGACAGAATCCATCCGGATGCCGCGCCGCGCGACATACAGCAGGATCTCCGATTCCGCCGCGAAGCCCGCGGATTCCGTGGGGACGAATGGCGTCAGGTCGCTTGCAAAGAGCCTGAAACCGCACTGTGTGTCCGGAATGTACTGCTTCATCAACCCGCTGAGCATGTGGCTCATAAACCGGTTGGTCAGCCGCCGGATCAGCGGCATCCCGACGGGATCTGCCATGCGATTGCCCACCAGCACGGGAATGCGGGTTCGCTCATAGGCCTCCATGAATCGCGGAATTTCCTCCGCTTTGTGCTGGCCGTCGGCATCCATCGTGATCACGGCGTCGCATTCCCGCGCGCGCGCAATGGCAAATCCCGTCTGCAGCGCGGCACCCTTCCCGCGGTTCGTCTCATGCCGGTGGACGATCGCCCCGGCCTGGTCCGCAACAGATGCCGTTTTGTCGCTCGACCCGTCATCCACCACAATCACCTGCGGACAGTATTTCAGCGCGGCGCGGACGACTTCGGCAATGTTCTTTTCCTCTTCAAAGGCCGGCATCAAGACGCAATATTTCGGTCTGGCTGGCGCTGCGCTCATCATGCCGCTCCTTTTGCCCGGGCCAGCATTTGCGCGGCATGGAATGACGATCTCACCAATGGCCCCGATGCCACGGCCTTGAAACCTTTATCGCCGGCGATGCGCCCCAGTTCATCAAACTCTTCCGGGGGCAGGAAACGCGATACCGGAAAATGCGCAGGCGAAGGCGCAAGATACTGCCCCATCGTGAGCAGTTCACAGCCCGCATCCAGCAAGTCATCCATGGCCTGCAATATTTCATCTTTTGCTTCGCCAAGCCCCAGCATCAGGCCGGACTTGATCAGCGCCCCGCCCCAAGCGGAAGCCGCGCGCAAAATGCCCAGTGATGTTTCATAAGATGCCATCGGACGAATCTCCGGCTGCAGACGCCGCACAGTTTCCAGGTTGTGATTGAACACATCGGGTTTGGCATTCATCACAGTTTCGACGGCAGAAACATCGCCAAGGAAATCCGGGACCAGGACTTCAACCGTCAGATCTTTGCCGGTCTCGCGCAAGGCGCGAATGACTTCGGCAAACAAAGATGCGCCGCCATCCGACAGATCGTCCCTTGTAACGCTGGTGATCACCGCGTGCTTGAGATTCATTTTGTGCACGGCCCCTGCAATCCGCGCGGGTTCATCCGCATCAGGCGCCGCGGGTGTTCCTTTTTGCACCGCGCAAAAGCGGCAGTTGCGGGTGCAAACGTTTCCAAGAATCATGAATGTGGCCGTTCCGTCGTTCCAGCACCGGTGGCGGTTCGGACACCTGGCATCGGAGCAAACCGTGTGAAGCGACTGATCCTCCAGAAGACGCTGAACGCGCACATAATCGCGGTCGGTCCGCAGTGGCGTCCGCATCCATCGGGGAAGCCTTTGTGGAGGGCAATTCTGCACGTTAAGCCTTTCGCCCGGCTTTGTAGCGGCTGATGAGACGGTTCGTCGAGGCGTCGTGCGCAGGCGGGGCGGCCGGATCCTGCAGATCCTTCAGGATTCGGCCTGCGAGCACCTTGCCGAGTTCGACGCCCCACTGGTCAAAGGAATAAATATTCCAGATGATGCCCTGCGTGAAAATCTTGTGCTCATAGAGCGCGATGAGCTGACCCAAAATCGCCGGTGTGAGTTTTTGCGCCATGATCGTATTCGTCGGACGGTTGCCCTGGAACACGCGATGCGGCACCAGCGCCCGTTTTGTTCCGTCGGCGCGGACTTCATCCGCCGTCTTTCCAAATGCCAGCGCCTCGGTCTGCGCGAAGAAGTTGGCCATGAGCTTGTCGTGATGGTCGCCGATCGGGTTCAGTGACTCCACGAATCCGATGAAGTCCGCCGGGATGAGCTTTGTGCCCTGATGAATGAGCTGATAAAATGCATGCTGGCCGTTTGTGCCGGGTTCGCCCCAGATGACCGGCCCGGTCTGGTATTTCACGGGCTTCCCGTTGCGGTCCACATATTTCCCGTTGCTCTCCATGTCGCCCTGCTGGAAATACGCGGCGAAACGGTGCAGATACTGGTCGTAAGGCAGAATCGCCTGCGTTTCGGCTCCGAAGAAATTGTTGTACCAGATGCCCAGCAGCGCGAGGATCACCGGCATGTTCTTTTCAAACGGAGCGCTTTCGAAATGACAGTCCATCGCATGGAACCCGCGCAGCATGTCCGTGAAATTCTCCGACCCGATGGAAATCATCAGCGGCAGGCCGATCGCCGAACAGAGGGAATAGCGGCCGCCCACCCAGTTCCAGAATTCAAACATATTGGCGGGATCAATTCCAAAAGCCTTGACGGCCTCTGTATTGGTCGAAAGCGCCGCAAAATGCTTCGCAATGGCCGCGGAATCCTTCAGCGACGCCAAACACCACTCGCGCGCGCTGTGCGCGTTGGTCATCGTCTCCTGTGTGGTGAACGTCTTGGAAGCCACGATGAACAGCGTTTCATCGGCATTCAGCTTGCGAAGCGTTTCCGCCAGATGCGTCCCGTCTATGTTGGAGACAAAATGCAATGAGATGTCACGGTCGCTGTAGGCCTTGAGCGCTTCGGACGCCATCACGGGGCCAAGATCGGAACCGCCAATGCCGATATTCACGACACTGCGGATTTTCTTTCCGGTGAAACCCTTCCACTCGCCGCTCCGGATGCGGTTTGAGAAATTCTTCATCTGCTCCAGCACGCGGCGTACATCAGGCATCACATCCTTGCCGTCCACCACTATCGGGCGGGACGACGCATTGCGGAGCGCGACATGGAGCACGGCGCGATTTTCGGTAACATTGATCTTCTCCCCGCTGAACATCGCGTGGATTTCATCCCTGAGCCCGGAGACTTCCGTAAGTTTCAGCAAAAGCTGCATCGTCTCCGGAATGATGCGGTTCTTGGAGTAATCGAGGAACAGGTCGCAGGCCTCCATGGAGAACTGTTCCGCGCGATCCGGCTGATTCTGGAAAAGCTCGCGCAAATGCTGGGATTTCATCTGTTTCTGATGCGCTTGCAGCGCTTTCCACTCCGGACTTCTGGCCGACGATATCTTCTTTGTCATGGAAACCTCATCTCATTCAAACTGATGCCGAAGATATGCATTTTTCACATCAATATCAATGCGCAACACAAACGGCCGCAAAGCGATCAAAATGCGTTTTTTTGGCAAAAAACGGCATTTTTAGGCCATTTTTTAGCGTTTTTGGCAGTTTTTTGGCACTTTTTGGCCATTTTTAAGCGTTTTCAAGCCTTTTTAAGGGCTTCAATAGCCTTGTGGTTCATTCTCGTCCCTCTTAGCGCTTGCCGCTTTGCGAAGTTCGCAGGCGGGGATCAAATGCGTCGCGCAGGGCGTCGCCCAGCAGGTTGAAGGACAGCACCAGCAGGAGGATCGCCAGCGTGACGAAGGTCATTTCCCACCACATGCCCTGCCACAGGCGCAGGCGCGCGTTGTTGATCATGATCCCCCACGACGGCTCGTTCTGCACGCCCACGCCGAGGAAGCTGATGAACACTTCCGTTCCGACGGCGGCCGGAAAGCGGATCGAAAACAGAATGATGATGACATGTGCCACGTTCGGCAGGATGTGCCGGAACAGAATGCGCGCATGGCTGTAGCCCAGCACGCGCGCGGCCTGCACATAGGCGCGGTCCTTGTGCTTGATGACCTCGCCGCGGATGACGCGGCATACGCTGACCCAGGTCGTGAGACCAATGCCCAGATAAATCCCCGGCAGGCCCTTGCCCGCGATCATCGCGATGGCCAGGATGAACAGCAGTCCCGGCATCGAAGCCACGGTGGAATAGATCCACACCACGACCGCATCGGTCTTTCCCCCGAAGTATCCTCCGAGCGCGCCCAGCAGGACGCCGATCGGAATGGCAATCAGCGAGGTCATGATGCCCACATGGAACGCGATGCGCGCGCCCTGAATGATGCG
>ENA-UPTA01002500-UPTA01002500.1-activated-sludge-metagenome-genome-assembly--contig:-NODE-2500-length-19000-cov-6.836791_pt1 | contig 19000 bp, 20 predicted proteins | sample MGYA00238184_ERZ773361 | MGnify/ENA primary metagenome ERZ773361 (study PRJEB29100, sample SAMN05720205) | activated sludge metagenome | isolation source: anaerobic digester from wastewater...
CTGTTTGTTTATAGAATAGCTTCTAAAACTGAATGAATCATCAACCTTTACCTTGCTGTTGACGACTTTTTGAATTAATGGTACAAGCTCTTTCTTTATTGTTTCAAAATATGCATCCGCGATTTCCATAGTAAGTCCTTTTTCATATTCATTAAGCCAGACATCATATGGTTTTTTTGAAGGATCCAGATAATTCGCAAATTTCCTTGCTGTATTCACTATCTTTTCAAGATAAGGCTCGAACATGGAATAATCACTTTTTTGCTTTGCATCATGCCATACTGACTGAGCCTCATTAATAAGCATGTTATATTCCACATACTCATCCATAGGTATTTTTGATATCTTATCAAAATCCTCTTTTAGTTCCTTTACCTGAAGTTTTGTATTTTCCTCAAGATGATCCTCATTTGCTTTTAAATATTCCAAAAGCGCTGGAGTATCTTCATTCACGAGGATAACATAGCTTTCTTCTGTTAAAATACCCATTGAACGGCCTCTGCCTTCTATGGTATCCCTTGGTGCTACTGTAACTGAATCAAAATACAACATCCCCATCGCATGGTTGTATGCTGCCATACGCTCCTGCATTTTCTCTAATTCAGCTACTGCGCTTTTAACATCGTTATACTGTTTCATCCGAACAACTCCTTTTCATTAATATTTACAACTCCGGTCCCATCCGTTATTTCATGCTGATAAAGAATATCATTAATATATATAAGGTCATTTTCATTAATATTCATCACTCTTAAATCATATGAAACCATATCCGGTTTATTCCCATAATCTCCTTTTCTTTCAGATATTGATATTCTTATTGCATTATCAACCTTTATAACCTTAAACTTCGTAATGCTTCTTTTTCCCTCTTTGTATTCTAAAGATATTCCATCATCCTCGTAAAGATTAAATACATTTTCCGAAACTGAAGGATATATCTCAATGGTATATGAAGAGAACGGACTTTCAGGTACAGATGTGATTCCATATGATCTTACAAGAATTGAACCTTTTTTTGCAAATAATGCGCCTCCGCGTTCAGATGGAATTTCATAATCTACATACTTACCGCCTTCATATTCTTTATTTGTAAACATATCAATCCATATACCTTCAGGAAGATATGCCCTTTTATCTTTCATGAAAGCTGCGACCATTAGATACTTGCCAAGCATATATTGATTCAAAATGTTATATACATTTTCATCATCCGGATAGTCAAAAACCAAAGGCCTCATAATGGGTGCTATATCAATATATGCTTCATATGCAGCACTGTACAAATACGGGATTAAGGAATATCTCAATCTTGCATAATATATGTATGCTTCTTTAAGTTCCTTAGTGAAAAGCCATGGCTGATTCCAGTAATCCCAGTTACACTGCTGCGACCAGGGCTGCAAAAAACCGAAATGTATTCCTTCTATGTTATGAACACTCATATCGCATGTTGTATTTACATGTCCGGACATCGCCAGATTCAACATGGAAACAAGCGGTTTTGGTCCTCCTCCGGTATCCCCTGACCATGTTGCAACATATTGCTGGATTCCCGCAAATCCACCTGATGAATATACAAGCGATCTTGTGCCGGTATGCTTTTCATAACCCTCTGACATCTGTTTTGCGTATATAAGGGGATAAAGATTATGCATCTCGTCATCTTTCATACCATTGCCATACAACCTGTCAGGATGGTCTTCAATCTGCCATGCGCCGTCCAGTTTGAATGCCTTTGCACCCATATCTACGAACTTCTCCAGATGCTTGAACCAGGGTTCGTCTTTCACTGTAAGCTTGTCCATATACTGGGGATTTCCGAAATGGTCATCTACTTCAAATCTGTCTTCAAGATAATCCAGGTTTTCCTCTTCTTTGTCATATGTCTCTATCTCTTTCTTTATAACAGCATTACGTTCTTCCTCATATGACAGGTCATAATTACAGCAGAGCCATAAGCTTAATTTGAAATCCATATTTGTGATAGGTTTAAAGAAGGTATTTTCTCTTATCTGTTCAGTTGTCATCCAGTAAGGTATATAGAATTTTGTGGTATTGAATTTCTTGTCAACGGAGGAGTCATATCTTTTCTCCATCCATTCCGGCTCTAATCCGTATACATCGCAAGGTATTTCCTCTTTCCTGAATGTGTACATCTCATTAATCATATTGAAGGCGTCAATCTTCTGATTGGCAACATATGATAACCCATATGCGAATTTTGGCAGCATTTTGGCAAACCCGGTTATAGCTTTAAACTGACAAAGAAGCTCTTTGTATCCATTACCTTTGAATACCACTATATCACAGCTGCCTTTGTCGCTGAATATGGAAAGGACATCCGGATTCCTGTGACATACATCAAATCTCTGATAGTACGTTGTAGATGAGAATATCCCCCAGCCTTCTGAAGTGATAAGCATCGGATAAGGTATGTAACATTTCACATTATGGACCCAGATAACATGCTCAGTCCCTCTTTTTTCCAGTGTGGATCTGTCCGCATCACCCAGCCCGTAAAATCTGACTTCAGGGCTTACATGCATCTTTAAGGTAAATCCTTTAGTGAAGGATATCTCAGTTTTCATACCGTTTATAACCAGCTGCTCATCATCAATAATTACATTGATATTGCTGCTGACATGTTTGTCTGACATTTCATATATACCGTAACGTACACACGGGTTCTCTTCATCGAAGCGGTCGTTAAATCCTGCCCTTATCCTAATGGCATTTTCAGAAATATTTGTTATACATATGTATCCATTGCGGTACTTAAAAATCTTCATAATGATTCCTCTCTATCTGTGTTCAAACCTGTCCATTCTCATAATAGGATTGGACCAGGCAATTTTACCATCCTTATCCTCTATTTCAACTCTTGTCATATATGCATTAAAAGGCAGGTTTAAAGAAGCTTCCGTAAGATTTGCAGATGAGTCCCTGAAGCATTTTCCCCAGTTGCTCATTGTGATGAATGTAATGCTCTTTGCGGGTGAGCACTTAACATATCCGATACCGTCTTCTATATAGAAGTCATATATTTCCGGTCCCATTGTTGAATAGAAGCTTCCTCTTCTTAAACTGTCAAGCATGGATGGTACTGTAAATTCTGCGCATTTAACCATGTTCCATCCTCCGCAGTAATGCTCTCTTTTGTGAGAATCATCGTTGGCCATTCCCCATATCTGCTTTCCCTGCTTTAACCATGTATCCCAGTAAACCGGATCGTTATTATGACTTTGCTCATAAATAGTTCCCCAGTTGCATACTTCCACAATATTAGTTTTTTTCAAAAAATCATACTGGAAAGGTTCCACATGGCTCCATGTAGGATGGCAGTACACTGTGAGAAGATCCATATCAGTGAGAGTTTTTTCTAGGTTTAATAAAGACTCTTCGTTATTTGTAAAAGGTATATTGTCAAGTCTCATACCGTCATAAACCTTGTCATTATCCATTGATGTTAGTCCGAGCATATGATGAATAGTAAGCGGGTGCTCCAAAAGCGAATGCAGCTCGAGTCCTGGGACAAGCTGAAAATCTTCTGTATTGTATTTATCTGTCTTTGTAACTATATTATGTTCAGATAAGCAAAGAAAGTTATAACCGTTTTCCTTAAAAACGTTAATCGCTTCTTCCTGAGTCAGTCTTCCATCACTCCTAGTGGAATGCGCATGGAAATTAGATTTATAGAACTTTCCTGTTTCAATAAAATTAGTTAATTTCATATATGTCTCCTTCACAATGTATACTATATGAAATTATACAACATGAATCATTAATAATATGCATAAATATTATTTTTCATATATTAATACCGAAATGCAAGGTGATGATGATATAATTTCTATATCAATAAATTTTTGGAGGAAATATGATAAAACCCGAAACCCGACATGTAAAGATTTTCAAATCAAAAGATGCTATCTTCGGATATCATGGATGGCCTTCAGTATGCAGAGGCTTAAATGGTGAATTATTAACTGTATGTTCAGGAAACAGGCTGGGGCATGTGTGTCCTTTTGGCAAGGTTCTGCTTTCAAGAAGTTATGATGAAGGAATGCATTGGACTTCTCCTGAAATCATAATTGATACTCCTTTAGATGATAGGGATGCAGGAATCACTGTTTTCAATAAGGATAAGATAATTGTCACTTCCTTCAATCACCTTATCGACATTCAGAGCAAATTCCCTGCTGAAGGCTTCAAACTTGCAATGAGAGATGCGTATTTCTCTAATAAACAGATTACTAAAGAAATGGAAAAGAGATATTTCGGCTCCACATATGTTATCTCAGATGATAAAGGCATAACCTGGAGTGAGGTAATGCATGCACCTGTTACATGCCCTCACGGACCTACAGCTTTAAAAGAAGGCGGGCTAATGTATATGGGTAACTACAAAGAAGCTGATGATAATCCTGCTAAATATGATTCGAAACTGACCTTTAAAAAAGAACTTCTTGTATTCTATAGTAACGACGGCATTAAATGGGATTACCTTTCTCATGTACCATATATAACTGATGACGGTTATGAGTATCTCCATTGCGAGCCATATATACTAGAACTGGATGAAAAACTTGTAGGTTTTATAAGGGTTCAGGGAGGTATATTCGCAACATATATGACGCAATCATATGACAAGGGGAAAACATGGTCTGTTCCTGTAAGGATTAATAAGCATGGGGCTCCCCCGCATGCAATAGAGCACAGCAGCGGTGCAGTTATACTGGTATACGGGTACCGAAGTGAGCCTTACGGCCAGAGAGCAATGATTTCATACGACAGATGCAACACCTGGTCAGATGAGATTATACTTAGAGATGACGGGCCTATACATGATCTTGGATATCCTGCTTCAGTGGAATTGAAGGATAACAGTATTTTAACAGTTTATTATCAGAAAGCAACTTTGGATTCCCAATGCGAGATTTTCGGAACATTCTGGGAACTGCCAAAGGAATAGAGGAAAATCATGGCATTAGAAAAATACATAGTAAGCAAAGATGATTCGATATATGAGGCATGGCCGGATATAGCTCTTACAAAAAGCGGCAAGCTTGTATGCGTATTCTCTGAATGCAAACACCATGGCGACAGGGAAAATGCAAGAATAGTATATTGCCATAGCACTGACAAAGGAAAAACCTGGTCAGAAAAAACAGCGCTCACTGAAAAAGGCACTTCTAAAAAATACTTTAACTGCGCACGCATTTCCAGAATGCCTGATGATTCATTAATAATAGTTGCAGATTATGTAGTTGAAAATGAAAACCATCAGGCAAAGACATATCTTTGGAGATCATATAATGAGGGTATTACATGGGATGGACCATTTGATAATCCTTCTGCAGGAATCGTTCCGGATAAACTTAAAGTCTTAAAAAGCGGAAGATGGATAATCTCTTCACACTTTTTGGACAGGAATATTAATAAGCTGGTACAGTATCTTTGGTACAGTGATGACGAAGGAATAACATGGTCAGATGCAGTAACAGTTGCCAAGGATGAACGATATAACTTATGTGAAGCTTCAATTCTGGAAGTAGAAGACAATGTACTGGTTGCATTCCTAAGAGAAAATTCATGGGAAGGATACGACTGCTTCAAAGCATTTTCTTATGATGGAGGAATCACATGGGATGGCGTATACAGGATACCGATTCCAGGCTGTCACAGGCCTGTTACAGGTTTTTTACAGGATGGCACCATACTTATGACATACAGATTCATACAGGGTGGAAAACAAGGCTGGGGTAAGACGACTCAGAATTTTATGGGATGCATATTTGATAAAAAGACCGCATTGGAAAAGGAAAGAAGACAGCAGCAGACCAGGATATTCCCAATAGATTATGACAGAAACCCCAAATCTGATTTGGGATATTCCGGATGGGTCCAGTTTGAAGACGAGACCATTTATGTAGTAAATTACCTTCTTGATGATTCGCCTACAGGACAGATAAGAGGATATTCATTTAAGATAGAAGATTTCCTCCTGCCGGAATAGATTAATCTATTAGTATCGTAAATCTACTGATTATATTATCTTTTTATTAGTTACAAAAAGAAACGAGAGTATGCTCTCGTTTTTATTCATCATTATTCCAGCTCAAAGGATTTATGACAACATAGTTTTAAACAATTCAAAATCACATAACATCAATACCTAACAATGTCTTTGCAAGTATTCCTATTAAATATGATATTCCTGCTACTGATATGCTTATAAGGGCCATTTTCAAGAAATTTTTAAAGAATGGCTGATCTTTTGCTACTGATATGTAGTAATTGAATACCAGAATTATAAGGATGACTACTCCGATCATTATAAGGAAGGCTTCCACATATGCGCTTGCTGGCAGCAGCAGATATGGAAGAACCATTAATGCCACTGTGATGAGATATGCAACACCAGTAAATATGCTGGATTTAAAAGCATTAGGGTTCCCATCGGCTTTTTCAGCAAGATAATTTGAAGCAGCCATAGACAAAGTTGCTGATATTCCAGTTATTATTCCAGATAATGCAACTACTTTTGTATTAGCTAAAGCAAAGGACAATCCTGCAATAGCTCCCGTAAGCTCCACTAATGCGTCATTAAGGCCAAGAACCATCGCTCCGACATACTGAAGCCTTTCTTCATCAAGCATTGTAATAAGCTCACCTTCATGCCTGTGTTCATCTTCCTGTATTTTTAAAGCTTCAGGAATCTCCTGCTTCAGTATTTCATATTCCTTCTGTGCAAAACCTTCATCCTTCTGTATCATTTTAAGAGTAAATGTATATCCCAATAAAGTGGAAATTACTTTTACAAATAGAATTTTCAGTTTATCTGCTTTTACATTTTTCTTTGTGTAACTCTTCCATGTCTTTGCATGGCTAGTCTCATCCATAGCCATTTTATGAAGTATTTTTCTGTTTTCAGGATCTTTCTCTTTTTTGGCAAGATATTCATACACCAAAGCTCCTGTCTCTTCATCTTTCTGGCTTTTTATTAATATCTTCATCGAGATATCACTGATTGACAGACTGTTCATAAGCAATTCCCCCTTTATCTGAATGAATGTGCAGTATTATACATAGCTATTGTATTTTCAGGAGGCGTATTATCCTGTATCTCATGTGTAGGTGCAAATATGTATCCTCTGTACTTACTCATTATCTCGAGAGTCTCTTTGCATATCTTTTCTGTCTCTTCTTTTGTTCCATATGCAAGCGGTCCCGCTGTAGATATACTGCCTCTGAATACTAACCTTCCTCCAAAATGATCAACCAGGTAAGAAGGGCTCATGTTTGCGGCTTCTGGCTGTAATGTATCTACACCATTCATTCCCATACTGATGAATTCTTCATAGACCCATGACGAGCTCCCACAGGTATGTATGATTACAGGTAACCCATATGCCTTAGCAAGATCAATGAATTTCTGATGTCTGGGTTTTAAGACTTTCCTATATAAATCCATTGATATCATAGGAGTATGCTGAGTACCCAAGTCCTCACCAAGCCACATAAAATCAATTTTACCTTTGTTAATCTCCAGTATTCTTTCAGTTCTTTTCAGCTGCAAATCCAACCTTTTATCTATCGTATGTATTGTAGGTTCATGTTCTGTACAGATATTAATCAATGCCTGTTCCACGCCCATTATCATACCTGTCGTATTAAGGATATCACCGAGTCCGGGACCTCCAACATGGATTGCGAATCCTTGTTCACACAAATAGTCCACATTTTGTTTACATGCTTCATAATCGAAATCATCAGGATCGGGATAAGGATAGTTGTATATTACTTCATCATCCACATCAAGCAACGGGAAATCGCAGTAATCCCAGTAGCCGCCATATGGATTCTTGACATATTTCGTAATTGCACCAAATTCCGTATTCCGGCTTCTGTCAGGTATGTCCGCATATATCTTAGGTCCGATATACGGAATCCTTGCGCCTGTATGATCTACGCCGATATGCTTAAGAAAAGTAAACCTGTCCTTTGGATCCAAATTTAATACTTTACACAAATTCTGATGAGCAATCGGATTTGTATCATATCCCAGGGCTACTCTGTCAACTTCTTCAAATGCGAATGTCCTGGCAATTCTCTCTTTTGATGTTAAGGTTTCCCTAGATCTTATAATCCTGTCCATGATATTCTCCCTATATATTTATTCTCACTATATCATCATATCATAAAGTCTTTTTGCGTTTGCATACATAACTTTTTCTGCTTTTTCAAACAGTTCAGGCTTAATATATGTCATGAAATTATCCGACTCAAGACTCAGATTGCCTGAGTAACCTATTTCCTTCAAACTTTTCATTACCACATTCCAGTCTATATTTCCTGCAAAAGGAGGCACATGTTCATCAGATATTCCATCGTTATCATGTATATGCAGAGTCTTTATCCTGTGACCTAATGTCTTAATCATATGCTGATAATTAACATGTTCAAAACCTTTTTGATGTATAAGGTTAACATGACCGATATCCAGACATGCAACGAACATATCCCCCAGCTCATCAATATATTCTGCCATTTCTTCAGCAGTAGTACAGGAAGTCGGGCATATGCATTTTTCCACAGAATCCCATGCGAACATATTCTCAACAGCAAGATAAACATCATATTCTTTTAGTGTAGGAATCAATGCGGTATAGTAGTTCAGATTCATTTCTTTTGTGCGTTCATAATCCTCATTGTACATCCTCTCTTTTGTTCTCAAAGGATGGATGATTACATATTTCGACCCCAAATATCCTGTTGCTGCGATAGCTCTTTTTTGTATTTCAATTATCTCGTCATTTTGCTGCATATGCTTATCAGGGTTATAGAAAGGGGCATGAGTCTGCCCTATTTCAATACCTAGATCCTTAGCATACCTGCCTATATCAGAAAAATATTTCTTTAAAGCAGTACTTTGAAGATTCAGCCTTGTCTCATTCTCGAGCGAAAAATCTACTGCCTCAAACCCTACTGATTTTAATGTCATAAGTGCTTTTTCCGGTCCGAAAACCCTGTCAATTACTGCACTTTGTGCTCCTATCTTCATTTGTCACCTCATAAATCTTTCATATAGCCTTCTTGCAGCCATATACATCATTTTTAATCCTTCGTCTATATTATCCCTGTTTATCTTATTCATAAATGTAAAACTTTCCAATGATAAATTACCTTCATATCTTATTGCTTTCAGACTGTCTGTAAACTCATTCCAGTCTATTGTACCAAGATATGGTGCATAATGAAGGTCAGTTTTTTTATCATTATCATGTATATGAACTATCTTTAAACGTTCGCCTAAAAGACTGGTCATATGTTTGAAATTCACATGCTCGTACCCTTCCCTTTGTACAAGATTTACATGCCCGGTATCCAGACATGCATAAAACCGGTCACCCATCCGGTCAATGTACATAGCAAGTTCTTCGCCAGTAGAGCATGTTGAGGGTATTACATTCTTGTCTTCATCAGTAGTATATAGGTTTTCTATACAAATATTTACATTATATTCAGCCAGTATGGGAACTAGTTTGTTGTAATAGGCTTTATTTAATTCAAAAGTCTCTTCAGTATACTTGTCAAAAACCCTGTCCTTGGGTTTTAGAGGATGGACTACAGCATATTTCGAGCCTAATAAAGCCGTTGCGATTAGTGCTCTTTTCTGCAGTTCCAGCACTTCATCATAATTCTGCATGTGTTTGGTGTACGGATAAAACGGAGTGTGGGTCTGGCCTGTTGTCATGCCATGTTCCTGTATGTGTTTTCTCATATCCTCAAAGTGTTTTTTGAAATCCTTCATCGGCAGTTTCAGATAAGCAGCATCTTCAAGGGAATAATCCAGAACAGTAAAACCTGCTTTTGAAATATGCTTGACTGCCTGCCATTCATCAATGAACTTGCCATATCCTATTGTCTGAACGCCTATTTCCATAAAAACCCTTTATCTTAAACTATTGTATAACTCCATTGCTTTTTTTATCGGCAATACGCCGTCACTTGCTCCGGGCTGAGATAAAGAACATGCAGCGCATGCTGTACCATATTCAATAGCCCTGTAAAGTGTCTCTTCCTGATGAGCTGCATACAATACTCCTGCGCAGAATGCGTCTCCTGCTCCTACTGTACCCTTTATGAAACCTTTTGGTAGATTAAGGCTTGGAACTCTCACATACTTATTATTCTCATCAAGACCGAATCCTCCTTCAGGACAGTGTATGACAGCCCATCTGGAAACACCCATATTCTTCATTTCCTTCAGAGCTGAAGGAATATTTTCAATTATGAGTTTATTTTCATTATCTCTTAAAACAATACCAGTACTGTTCTGCGCCTCAACTTCGTTTATTATACAGAAATCCGCATATTTCATTGCAGGAGGAACCAGTTTTTTAAATCTGTCTGAAGCTTCAGACACGACATCGATTGATGTGAGTATCCCGCTTCTTTGGGCATCATGTAAAAGCCTTGCCATCCTTGTCCCATATACTTCATCTTCCTGGTCTAATGAATCCAGTAGCAGTATATATCCGATATGGAAAATCTTTGAGTTCATTTTGGTAAAATCAATGTCCGAAATATCCAGCTTTGCATTTGCGCCTCTGTAGTGGAAGAATGTACGCTGTTTTGTCACGACATCCGCCATTACTGATGTGAAAGAAGAAATCCCTTCTCTTTTAACATCATATGTATCTATATTGCTATATTTCTTAAGCTCAGCAAGAATATTATCGCCTTCTACATCAGTCCCTACTCTGCCAATCGCATACAGAGGAATATCTTTGTCCAGTCTGGCCAGATCAATTGCCACATTACATAATGCTCCGCCTGTAGCACGGGAAATGCCATCTAATATTGTTGTAAGCTCGCCTGGTTTTGGAAGCCCGTTTATGGGATATAGGATATCTATAATCATATTACCAGCGACTGTTATACCTTTTCTCATATCTTCCTCCATTTTTTAAAGTATATCTCACCACACCTTAGTATTCAACCTGATTTATTGCAAAACAGCCATATCTGCAGCTGTCATAGCGTGAATAATCGCTGTATCATAGACAGGAAGATCAGTATCATTCTTTGATACCAAAAGACCAAGCTCAGTACAACCGAATACACAGGCTTTTACCCCTTTTTCCATTGCAGAAGACATTACGGATAGCAGTTCTTTTTTTGACTTTTCATTTATATTCCCAACGCACAATTCATCAAATATTATACCATCCAGCTTATCCATCTGTTCTACTGATGGCAATAGTACCTGAATTTTATCGCATGAAAGCTTGTCAGTGTAAAAATGCTGCAGCATAGTTGTCTTTGTCCCTAGAAGCAGTACAGAGTCTACTTTATCCCTTTTCAGTTTTCCAATAAGAGCATCTGCTATATGAAGAAGAGGTATACTGACAGACTGCTGTACCTTATCATATACTAAATGCAATGTATTCGTGCATATGAGTATGAAGTCTGCTCCACCTTTTTCCAGTTTTCTAGCCGCATCAATCAGTATATTTGCAGCGTTATCCCAGTCTTTTTTTTGCATAAAATAATAAATCTCTTCAAAATCTACACTATACATAAGTATCTTCGCAGAATGATGCTTGCCAAGAGTATTGTTAATAGTACTGTTTATGACATTGTAATATGTCACTGTGCTTTCATAACTCATTCCGCCTATAAGCCCTATAGTCTTCATTTTTCACACCTATCGGTTTTCTGTAATTACACTTTAGTTATATCCCCATATGCTGGATCATTTTCAAATACTTTTTTTACATAAGAACACTCAGGTATTATCTTTAAACCTTCTTTTCTGGCAAAATCTGCTAATTCGTCCAAAAGTTTTTTCGCAATCCCCTGACCTCTTAATTCCTCAGAAACAAATGTATGGTCTGCTATAATTACATCAGCACTTACATACTTAAAACTGATAACCGCAATAGGTTCATCTTCAGACTTGCCAATATAAAAACTGCTCCTGCCTTTTCTTATTTGATTCATTTTATACTCCCATTTAAAAAGCCGGCTACATATTAACCGGCTTTTAATTTCCTTCGCTAATAACTTATTCTACTTTTGTGGTAAGGAATATTGGCAGAGTCATGTGCTCAATCTGTCCCTGCAGTTCCTCTATTCCGTCCATGTGACGATCTTCATCCTGTAGAATTTTGTCAAGTATCTCACGTGTAGCAAAATCCCTGACTTCACCTGCTAAGGCTATTGCATCGTTATATGCTTTAATTGCAGCCATTTCTGCAACTCTGTCATATTCAAGCTGTTTCGGCACATCACTCCCTATATGGATATTGCTTAATTTGCTTACAATAGGAATCCCTTCAAGGAATAAAAGCCTTTCGATGAGTTTTTCTGCATGTCTCATCTCATCCTTTGATCTTTTTTCAAAATGCTCATGAAGCTTTTCATAACCCCAGTCAGCACACATCTCAGCATGTACGATATACTGATTGATAGCTGCTAATTCATCTGCTAATAATGAGTTTAATACTTCTAAAAGTTTGGTATTTCCTTTCATAACATAAATCTCCTCTCAAGTTCTCTAATAGATACATAATATCATTTATACTAAAAAATTACCATCAAAACATTATTTCATCTTAGTCTTTTTCACTAAATCATATGCTTCAGATGCATATTTTTGATGATCTGAACCAATGAAAGTATTAACACCGTCAGACAACCCTATAGCCTTATCCATAATTGTTAACCGCAATATGTTTTCTTTTTGTATTGAATCCAGAAGCTTTTCCTTACTCTTAAACACATCAGGGATATCTACATTCTTTTGCAGTTCGCTGTTTATGAACTTTTCAAATTCATCAATGTCATCAATATCAGCGTTTGTTATACCTACTTTAGGATTATCTGTTAAAGGCAGGACCATGATAATCTCATCATCATCAACTTCTCCATTTTCACGAAAACCAAGCGAATAATACAAATCTCTCGCAACTGTATTCTCTGGTACATAATCAAGAAAAACCGCATCAAATTTATCTGATGCTTTTATGTACTCTAATGCAGCTTTAAGAGCTTCTCGGCCATATCCTTTATTCTGCTGTTCAGCTTCAATCATAAAACGCCAGATACCAACAGTACGGGTAGCTTCATCCCAATCCAGCATAATGAAACCTACTGGTTCATCATCATTCATTATTGTAAAAGGCCTTGCAGCTTTGTAGTATAGCCATGCCTGTGCGAGTGAGTAAACATTAGGAGCGACAAAATGCTCCTGTTCAGGCATTACCTTCATCTTTGTTACTTTTCTAAATGTATTCTCATCAACTTTCTCTAAGTGAATCATACTTATCTCCTATTACATTCCTGTTCATTAAACCTCACATAGCAGTCATATATACGAATTATACTATTTACCAGACCATTTTAGCAGATATATCTGTCAGAATATGAGCTTTCTGAATGCGCAATAAGGACCTGTCCCTGATGTGCCATAACATCTCACTCCTTTGATGTCATCGTTATCAGATATCCATTCGAATGGTAACTTTTCATTTTTATACTTTTCAGTATGTTTAATAAAATCATTAAGAATACAAAGACATGTATCGTAATCTATTACAGAAACAGTTTTTTGCATATATTCCTGTTGCAGTCGCGTACCCAGAAACTGGGATAACCTTTGTCACCGGTAGGCTGCAGCAGATTCGCTTCACCGCTGTGTACAGTCTGTTTCCTGTATGTACATCGTTTTATGGTTTCGTCAGCTATATCTTTCAGACTATCATATATTTGAGACGATGAATTATCTATAAGCATTTCAATCTCCATATTACTTCTGCAATCAGACATCCGCTCTCGGGAAATATGTGATTCTGAGATTAGTCAATCCATATGGTACCAATGTCAGCTCTGTCTGTTCTGTGACCTCAACCTTGTTACCGAAAGGCTCGAATGTTCTTTGAGCATAAGGAGCATTTAAAAGCGGAGCTTTATATCCATTGACATGCAGCTTTATAAATGGTTCGTCCCATGGATATCCGTCAGTCTCACATAATTCCACCAATACATCCTTAGCGCTAAGATTCTCTTTAACTGCGACACTCCATGGAAATTTATCGCGTCTCAAACCTAATCGTTCGTGTGCATCAGTACATTCCACTTTTGGATAAACAGGTTCAACATTGAACCATGGCCATTCAGGTTTAAGCTGTGTTTCAGTATTCGGATAAAACTTATTCCATGATGCTTCGATTTTCAATGAAAACAACAGCGCGCCATAACGAAAAGCAAGAGGTCGCTTATTTGCACAGTCGCTGTCATTAACAGAAATAACCTCGACATCCGCATGGAAAGAAAGCTGAATCACACCTGTTCCATTAATCCGGATATATCCATTAGCATTCTTCTTTGCATTTACTTCTTTACAGTTAACCAGAACCGTATATTTTTTTGCCCATTGCGGGATCTTACAGAACAGACTGCCAGAACCGGTAGATATAATCTTAAGTGCGATATCATTTCGGAATGGATACATTGTTTTTTCCTCTATGTTCCATCCTTTGTATTTAATACTGCATGGCCCATATGCGCATATATACAGATTATCTTCTGCATCTGACATTGCCATTCCGCGGATAAATTCCGGTACAACCGCAACAGAGTTAACAGGACAGCAGGAAACAGGAAAACAAGGAGAGTATACCTGCATGTTGTGGTATGTATTTGAAGAATTTTGCGTGGCAAAAATCTGATTAGGTGCTGTCAGATAAGCAATAGCACGTTCATCCTTCTTTTTGGCACCCTGCACTGCGTTATATACCAGCTGTTCCATATAGTCGCTATAGATGCTCTTACCTGTAATAGCATTTAGGAATATATATGAGATATTGAAAAAAGTGAAACTGCAAAATTCCGACTCCTGGACAGCACCTGTCGGACCTACATATTCTGTTACAGAAACAGGTGCGCCAGTCAGCTGAACGCTCTTTTTTTGCATTTTTTTAATCCCGATCTCTGACGAACGCAGATATTTTTCTTCACCTGTTGCAGTATATAGGATTGCAGGAAGACGTACAGCCTGACCGTAAGCTGCCGTATGGTTGCAGTTATAGTGCAGCTTCGGATCCAGAAAATCCTTGTATGAGTTAAAAAATGTTGTATGTTCAACCAGATATTCTGTGTAGTCTTTGGCAAACTGTAAAAGCCTCTCATCCCCTGTTTTATGGTAGCAGGCAATCATAGGTTCAATAATCAGTTCACCGGCATAACAAGTCTTCTTGTCCCCTGTCCAGTTTTCAGTAAACCACAGCATACAGCGGTAAACTGCATCGAAAACATCATCCCTTCCGGTAGCTTCGTAATAGAATAACAAGGCACGCATCCCGCAGGCAGTTCCCCATGCATTGTAATCATCATGAATTAAAGCATCGGGCTCGTAATAAGTGCCAAGATAGCCATCTTCACGCTGATTCTTTATAAACCCATTGACCCAGATTTCCGCCATTGTTTTTAGTTCGTCATCATCCAGTGTAAAAGCAAGCTGAATCAAGCCGGCATAATAATTCCCGGAAATCTCAGCACCCCAGCCTGACTGGTCACCTTCTCCCCATTGTTTTACATAGGTTTTATTTATGAACGGATTAGCAATCATACCAGGTTCAATTTCAGGAAGATGCCCTCCCATCCCGTTCTTGTTTCGTTCAAGCTGCTCTTTCAGGAAACCCTGTGCCTTGATTGCACCAAGCGGCAGTGTTTTGCCTTTGCTGAAATTTTGAATCATGATAGTATCCTTTCTGTAACGGTAATGAACATGTCCCTGCCTTTTTTGATATGATTTTCTAAATCCAATATATTGCTATATAATAATACTATATTTATTTTTAATAAGATCTTTTTTTTAATAACAGCAAAAAAAAATATCGACTATAATCTTTTTTAAATTGCAGCAGATATATGAAGTATAACCCTTATATTGGTACAATGCCCCCCTACGGTTTAGGGGGTTCACTTAATATTTACAGAGAATGATGATGTTGACAAACTTGAAGTTGTCATGAGTGCTCATTTCATAACACTTTTTCTATAATCTCTTTTGCATCATGGAAAATCGCTAATTCCCGGATTGCCGAATCAATCCCTTCATATTCCTTATAAGTGGAATTAAATATGTTTTTTTCTTTTATAATGAATCGCTTCGTTTTCCAATCCATTTTACAATCTATATAACCAACAAATCGGTTTCCCACAAGGACTGAAAGTGGCCATTTCATATCTTTTTTCTGAAAGTACTCAAATGAAAACGAATAGTCGAAGAATGTTGCAAGCCATGCTTTATCTCGGACAATTGTGTCCATCGGCGAAATAAGCCGGACTTCATCACTATTCTCAATTGTTTTTGTATCTAAAAGATTAGCTTTTGAGGAATGGATATAGTAATTTTTACGTCCGATTTTATAAGGAAGCCGAAATATCTTTTTCTCGTTTAATAGCTCTTGAAAGACAGGTGCAACATCTCTTGTCGTAAGACCTGATATGTGCGACACGTGAACCGGGTCGGTTACTCCGAGTGACGATACCAACCTCTCAATCATCCAAACCACAGCCTGTTTGTCATCGATGCCTTGATTAGGCCATTCGGTAATACCGAGATTTTCTTTCAGAATATAAACCGGTTCCTTGAAGGTTCCGGGATTCCTCCCACAGACAACAAGGTCTCTTTTACGCGTCATTCTATAGAACGCTTGGAATATCGGCAGATTGTAGTTCTGGTCGTGTTCACGCCTGTATTTGTGCCATTCTTCGGAAAAATTCAATTTCTCCCAGATTTGCCCGGGTGTCATTCCAGGTAACCCTGTCAGGTTCTTTTTCAATTCACTTTCCGCAGCCTGCACTTCCGTATTATCAGTGTCACGGAGCCATCCCTCGTCTGAATTTCCCCACCGTACAATCCCCTTTGTAGCGGTACGGTACAGCGCAAATTCATTGTATGGCACAAAAAACATATTCCGCTTGAACGTCCATGTCTCAATTATCTTGAATTCTTTGTAAGCTGCAATATCTAACTGCTCAGCTGAAAAGTCTTTTTTTCTGTTCCATAACATCATATATTGATTCAGATGAATAGCAGGATACGGGTCATATTGCAACCCGCAGATATCCGATACAATGTTTTCTATGTTTTTGGAGCTTTTACTTAACAAGTGCTGGCTGTCCAATATTACATTCCGTATAGTGCCTATATCATAAACCATATCTGACATGAAACATTCCTCACACTCTGATATCTTTTTTAGTCCTTCGGTCTGGGCTTGTTAGGTAATGGATTCCCGTTTTCGTCCCGGTTTATCGGCATTACCTTTAAATGAAACTGTATACATCCATCCATACAGGGTATATCCATTTCATATTTATCCTTTAAACACCGATGTGTAAAATCGCCACCGCATCGGACAACTTCGCACCATGTATATACTTGTGTGCCATTGTATTCGGACACATGCCGGCAGGGCATTCATATGAAAATATGAATTTATCGATGGTTTCCATACCAAGCCGACAATGCCCTGCTTTACCATTAATGACGGTTAATTCAAATTTCCAATCCTCTGTACACAATTTTTGCATTTTTCACTCTCTTAATTTATTTACTTTGCTAATGTCGATTTTTATTAATTATATCATGAAACTGTCTTGCTTTCAGCTCATTTAAGGGTAAAAATAATCACCGTTACTTTGTATCAAAATAACGGTGACAATTTGGAACGTGTAACCTATTTTAATACAAGGTGTAGACTGTTATATTACAAGAACTTAAATAGAAATTAAATAACTAGTTTAATTTTCAAAATATATAGTATAATTGATTATTGAGGGAATATTATGAGTTCATTCAAAGATTTAAGAATTGTTGATAATTTTTATCAAACATCGGCTTTCTATCCAATGCCTACTATTTTAAAATCAACACTTGATGATGAAGGTAATACGATATGTGGTGCTTATACATTATGTCTTCCATATTATATTGCAGGAAAAAGCTATTATGCAATGATACTTTCATGCCAAAACAATTCGAATACAGCTCAAAATATTTTAAAAAGAAAGACTTGTGCATAAATTTTTTACCTGATAAAAAGGATTATTTTACGGAAACCATTCGTTTAGGGTTCCCTGGTGAAACTTCTAAAGAAAAAATGGCAAAGAATAAATTTACTTTAGAAAACAGTTTAGCAGATAAAACAATTGCTCGTCCTCAAGGTATTAAATAAGCTTATTATATATTTGAATGTACTTGGGATGGTTCACTTGATAATGCTAGTAATGATCTAACAGGATGTCTAGAAGGACATGATGGAGCATATCATGATTTTAATAGTATAACTAGTAAACATGGTACCCATTTTATTTTAAGATTGATAAAATTTTAATGAAAGAAAAACAATGTAAAGCTATTGCTAATGGAGTAAAAGCAAACGCACTTCCACAAGTTCCTGTTGATTATGGGTATTGTTATTCAACCAGTTTTTGGTATACTAAATTTAGTAAACCGATTAAAGCTCATATCCCTGCTACGTAAGAAGCTGATCTAGCGGGTGTTATGTATAACTTGGGCTAAAGAAAATAATATAACATTAATTGATGCGAATCACATGAAATTAATTAATGATAAGAGAAGAAAAGAGAAAGAACGTTAGATGTGAAGAAAGGATCGTTTTGTGAACGCAATAAATGTTAATATAATATCGATTTTTCTAATGATATGGACAATATTTCTGATTGCTCGTAATATGCAACTTTACCAAAGAAAAACTATTTTCTTTTCCTTATCATGTTTAATTATTATCGTTTTTCTTGTTTTGGAAATTATAGAAAATCGTTTGATTGATATTAATTCTTATGATTTTATCTTTTTAAGAAAAGTAATTAATGCTGTAGGGTTTTCAATAACCCCTCTAGGAATCATTTTCTTGATTTTATTTAATTATTATGAGATAGATAAGAAAGTAAAAAA
>ENA-UPTA01002503-UPTA01002503.1-activated-sludge-metagenome-genome-assembly--contig:-NODE-2503-length-18976-cov-6.259764_pt1 | contig 18976 bp, 20 predicted proteins | sample MGYA00238184_ERZ773361 | MGnify/ENA primary metagenome ERZ773361 (study PRJEB29100, sample SAMN05720205) | activated sludge metagenome | isolation source: anaerobic digester from wastewater...
CGATGTGGAAATAACAGCATCATAACCGGCGGGGATTATTGGAAATACCGCGGAAAACCTGAAAGCATCCGCCATGGGCGAGAATCATGAATATACTGTTTTGTATCCTGAAGCAGCTGACATCGCCGACGAAGAGGGCTTCAAGGATATAGCCCTGCTCTTCAGAAATATCGCGAAGGTTGAAGTACACCACGAAAAGCGGTTTCTGGATCTTCTCAAAACCATAGAAGAAGGCTCCGTATTCAGAAAAAAAACAAGCACGCAATGGAAATGCAGAAACTGCGGCTATATTCATGAAGGAGACAGCGCTCCTGACAAATGTCCTGCCTGTCTTCATGATAAATCATACTTCGAAGTGCTCTGTGAATCGTATTAAGAATAGTCTTTTATCAGAAAATATAAAAGAGGATGCCTCACATACGGGGCATCCTCTTTTATTATTCCGCCAAATTAATCAATCCGGAATAAAACAATTGACGATCTGCATTTTTTGCAGCTGAATGATATCGGGATTAAACATAAAAAAGGTGTAATCGGAATGACTGATTGGACAATAACGGTATTGATTTCATGTGATTCACCGGAAACAGGTAACCATTTCAACAATTTGCTTTCACAGCGGGTAGACCAGCATTTTATTGTCCATACGACGATGCCAGACGCCATCGGTGAATCGTTATCCTCACTGGAGGCTGTTGATTGTGTCGTAATTGAATCCGAAAGGACTTCAGCGATTGAGCGTGCGGTGTCCCGAAGCACAGAATATAAGATCCCGCTTCTGATTATATCGGACACGATGAAAACACTTTTTCACATCCCGGACAACCCCCTTCTCTCTTATATAAACAGGAATGACCTCACAGGCTCGATGCTGACTATCACCCTGCTGTATTCCGTATTGAGAGTCGAAACCTCGCAAAAGAAAAACAGGCAGGAAGAAGAGTTAAGAAAACTGAGCCGCGCCGTGGAGCAAAGCCCTGCGACAGTTGTAATCACCGACACCAGAGGAAATATTGAATATGTAAATCCAAAGTTCACCAACCTCACAGGATACAGCTTTAAGGAAGCCCTTGGAAATAATCCCCGGATACTGAAGTCAGGGGAGCAGCCTCCTGAATTTTATTCAGAGATGTGGAAAACCATCAGCGCCGGAGAAACATGGCGGGGAGAGTTCCATAACAAAAAACGCAATGGAGACCTTTACTGGGAATCAGCCTCAATATCACCCATTCTGGACGATAACGGCACCGTGACCCACTATATTGCGGTCAAGGAGGACATCACTGAAAGAAAAGAAGCTCAGGAGGCCCTGTTCATAAGTGAGGAAAAACTCCGGGTCAGAAACCATCAGATGGAAAAGGATATGAAGATCGCCCAGGCCGCCCAGAAGGGACTCATTCAGACTGATGTACCCGTTGATCCCTTCATGACCGTCGCGTACCGTTACAATCCCCTCGAAAAAGTCGGCGGCGACTACTTCTCATTCTTCCACCGCGGACCGGGAGAAATGGGTATATTTCTCTGTGACATTTCAGGCCATGGAATAGCTGCAGCACTCTTTACCGCACTCATAAAATCAGCAGCTGAAGGGGCCTTCCGTAAACATGCTGAAGATCCTGTTCGTTACATAAAGACTCTGAACCGGGAATTGAAGGACCACCTTTCAAATTATTTTATAACTGGAATATACGGATTTTTAAAGGTTGCTGAAGGAGGGAACGCCACATTTACCTTTTCAAACGGCGGGCACCCGCTGCCGATACTGTTCCGCCATGACAGCAGCATCTCCCTGATCGGGAAAAGCAACACCGTCATAGGAATACTTGATGAACCGCTCTTTGAAGAACAGGTGATAAACCTGTCTGCAGGTGACAGATTATTTTTATATACCGACGGTATTCCTGAGACCGGAAACAGCAACAAGGAAATTATTGATTTTGACGAGGATCTTCTTACACTCTTTTCCCGGTCTCAATGCAAAACCCTTGAGGATACAACTGATAAAATCCTTCATGAAGTAAAAAAATTCAGAGGAGACTCGCCGCCCGGCGACGACATAAGCCTTATAGGATTGGAGATCAGATCATAATGCATCACCACGGAAATCAAAGGGGAGATTGCCGTTTCATTCTTTAATAGTGCGATACAGAGGTATCTGTTATTGAACAGGGGCGTTCCTGACGACATTCGCGATGACAAACCAGAGAAACATCCCTATAATCAACATACCCCAGAGGGCCACAAGCGCCATTGAAAGCACATAGTTTCTGTGAACCCACTGAAAAAACCGGGAATCCCTGTATTCCAGCAATAAACGAAAAACCTTTGTTGATACCCGCTCCTTACCCTTTAACTGAGGTTTCCTGGAAGTACTCACTTTTGTACCCGCATTATTATCAGGCTCCTGCATGTTCCCCATCCCTGTTGTATCCGAATTTGAAATTCCGCATATATTATTATCACCCTGTTGCATGTCAATAATATATAGTCCATGAACCTTAAAAAAACAGGTTTCATCACGAATAATGAATACTTGACAGCAGTAACAGACCTGTGGTAGCTTTACGCAACCGTAGACCGCTTGCAGACATTTACAACAACCGGGGGACCCATGCAAAATATTGTGCGATTCGGAGTATCAATTGATGATAAACTGCTGTCGCGGTTTGATTCAGTAATTGAAAACAAGGGATATGTGAACCGATCAGAGGCAATTCGTGATCTTATACGAAATACCCTTGTTAACGAAGAAATATCAAATCCCGATACAGAAGTGATAGGAACTCTCACCCTTATCTACAGCCACGCAGAACATGAGGTATCGGACCGTCTGAATGAAATCCAGCATGGATACTTCAAAAATGTCATTTCATCAACCCATGTGCATCTGGACGAACATAACTGTCTGGAGGTGTTGATACTCAGGGGAAGGGGACAGGAAGTACAGTATATATCCGATAACCTTCAGTCTGTTAAAAATGTACGCCATGGCAGGCTCACCGTGACATCCACAGGAAAAAATCTTCCCTGATTAAAATAACTAAACTTTACCCCCATGACATCCGAAAATGAGAATAAGGATTGTTGCGCCGATTTTTCAGGGATGGTTCTTTCCCTTTCACTATTTTAATCGGCAGATATTAAAATTCTTTAAAGCATAAAAATAAAAAAATTGTGGATCAGGAACAACCGCACAGTTTTTTTTATACGCTATTAACCTGGAACGTAAGGAGATGTTCCGTGGGTAGAACATGGATGTTGAAAGTACTGCTTTTACCGGCATGTAGTATATTTTTCTATATCAATTCCTATGCCCTTTTAAAGCCGGACTTCGCAGTTTCTGGCGGAGAAACAGATCACCCTCTGGAAATTCCCGGCACTCATATCACGGCAGGAAGGGAATATGCACTGCCGGTACATCCTTCACGCAGATTTATATCTCCGGAAAATGAAAGGAACTGCATTCGGTGGAACGGCATGGAGAACACCGCCGAAGACACCGATAATTACCGGGAATACGAACATCACCATCCGGTTATATCCGGAACCCGAAGCCGCCATCGAAGGGACTATTCGTCGCGTTCAGGCAGGTCCTCGACGGAACGTGCCGCACGACAAAAGTCCGGTCACATCACCTACCGGACGAAAAGAGGTGACACGCTCTACAGCATTTCACGCAGGTTTCATGTCGCAGTTCAGAAAATTCGCCGGGCAAACGGAATACGGCATGACAACACGCTGTATACCGGACAGCGACTGAAAATCCCGAAAAAGGAATTATCAGACAACAATACAACAGCAGCAACGGCGGATACCCGCGGCATGCCACGATTCCGATGGCCCCTGTCACGCATCCTCACCATACAGAGAGACAGCCTCGACGGTGTCCGGCCGATTGGTATTATAATAACCGGAAGGCCGGGAGCGAATGTTCAGTGTTCAGCGCCTGGAACCGTCAAAAAAATCGGGATTATGCGCGGGTATGGCAAGTATGTCATCGTCAGACACAGGTCCAGCTATTTATCTGTTTATGCGAACCTCGCGCATATCACTGTCCAGGAAGGCCAGCAAGTACCCCAGGGACGCACTATCGGAAGAATTGACCTGAGCAGTCATTCCCTGCACTTTCAAATAAACAGGGGCGGAAAGGCTAAAAATCCACTGACTCTGCTTCCCGAGCGAAGCTGAACACCTGTCCGCCGGGATACCCATCAACGCACGGCAGCATACATTAAATCATCCCCCCGGTCAGGGCGGGAGACTGGCGGCTTATTCAGACGCCATGTTTCCTTGCATGGGTTACAAACACGTCTTCGAGGGTTGGTGATATTTTTTCTATGTGGTAGTTCGTTATATTTTTCTTTTTCATTAGTGCGCCCAGTTCTCTTTTCAGGGGAAATCCCTTTTCGCAGAGCACGTGAATATCACTGCCGAAAATAGCAGTTTCACTGACAAAATCCAGAGATTGAATATAATCAAACATCTCAATAAAATTCTCCACACTGAACGAGTATACTTCATACGCCAGATCCCCTTTCAGCCGCGCAGGTGTATCAAGGGCAATAATTTTCCCGGCGATAATCAGTGCGATACGGTCACAGTGTTCCGCCTCTTCCATATAATGAGTGGTGATGAAAATTGTCTTTCCCGCTTCAGAAAAATTATAGATCAGTTCCCAGAAATTTCTCCGCATGATGGGATCGACACCGGAAGTTGGCTCGTCGAGAAATAGTACCGGAGGATCATGAAGTATCGCACTCCCCAGGGCCAGGCGCTGCTTAATGCCCATGGGAAGATTTTTCACCACCTCGTCTCCCTGTTGCCAATTTCCGCCATGTCCATGGCATGGGCAATACGGTCTGAGAGCTTTTTCCCTTCGAGACCGTAAATACTGCCGAAAAATCTCAGGTTCTCCCGAACTGTTAAATCATCATATAGTGAAAACTTCTGCGACATGTATCCGATAGTGCTTTTAATCTTCTCCTGCTCACTGAGGATATCAAATCCGTTCACCTGCCCTTTTCCTCCCGTGGGAACAAGAATACCGCAGAGCATCTTTATGGTGGTACTCTTTCCTGCTCCGTTCGGCCCCAGGAACCCGAATATCTCTCCCCTGCTCACAGAAAAATCGATGCTGTTAACAGCAGTAAAGCTGCCGAACATTCTGGTTAATTTTTCCACCGCCACCGTCGCAGCCATCACTCAAGTCCCTCCTTGAATCTTCTGGAGCTGAATAGAAAAAGAAGAACTCCCATAACTGTCATTATCCCCAGCTCCATCCACAGAAAGAAAAAACCAACACCCCGGAGAAACACACCGCGGACAATCGAAATAAAGTAAGTCATGGGATTGATATATGCCACAATCTGCATTGATTCCGGCATTGAATATATGGGAAAAATAAATCCCGAAAGAAGAATTGACGGAAGGAAATACAGGAACGTGGAAAGAATGGCCTGCTGCTGGGTCCGTGATATTGTCGAAATAAAAAGCCCCACGGAAATGCTGGTCATGATAAAGACCAGCGACGACAGCAGAAGGAAGATGAAGCTGCCGTTAAACGGCACCTTGAACCAGAAAATTGTCAAAAGCGAAATTATGACGATGTCGATAAAACTCACAATAGTATAGGGGATTGATTTCCCCATAATAAACTCCATGGACCGTATGGGGGAAACAACAATCTGGTCCATCGTACCCACCTCCCGCTCCTTCACCACCGACATCGACGTCATGGTTACCGCGATGAGCGATATCAGAAGTCCCAGGATGCCGGGAAGATAAAAATTCCTGCTGGAGAGGTCCGGATTGAACATTACCCGTTCCTCAAGGCCGATGTTCTGCCTGAACCGGACACCGATTATCATCTTGCTGATCACCACTGACCTGATGCGCTGTAAAAAGTACTCTGTTGAAAAATCAGAAGTGATCGCGTTTACATAGGACACCACCACCGCGGCCCTGCTGGAGTCAGTACCGTCAACAACAATCTGCACCGAGGCTGTTTTCCCCGACCGGATATGAGAAGAAAATCCCTTCTCAACGTGCAGGAACAGTTCCACCTCCCCCCTGTCAAGAAGCGGCGATACTTCACGCGGCGACCGCAGGTACGTATAAGGCACGAAGTGCTCCGTCGAAGTAAACCGCTCAATAAATGCCCTGCTCGTCTGCGACCTGTCCTCATCGAGGATCGCCATCCGCACGCCTGTAACATCAGTGCTGACAGCATACCCGAAAAGGAACAGCATTAAAATCGGCGGCGCGAACAGAACAATCCGCATCCTGGTATCACGGAACATCTGTTTGAATTCCTTCACCACCATGCTTTTCAGAATCCCCTTCCGCATAAACCCGCCGACCCCGTTTTTTTTCTTTTCTCTGCTGGTGTCATTCATATCCGGCCTCATTATGTGCTGTCATTCCGGCAGTTTCAGTGAAAGCTTTTTCAGGCTGATGGCGCCCACCACCACGGCATACAGCGTCAGAAACACAATCTGCGTCCACAACAGCGACGCGCCGATGCCTTTCAGCGCGATTCCCTTCATCACGGTGATGAGATATTTCGCCGGTACGAGGTAGGTGATTATCTGAACTATCCCCGGCATGTTTTTTATGGGGAAGATATAACCCGACAGAATTATCGAAGGCAGATACGTAATTATTATCGCCGCCTGTACGGAAAGCACCTGGGACCTGGTTGCAGAGGATATCATGATACCGAGACTCGATGTTCCGATCAGGAACAGAAGGGCGATGAGATACAGCTCGATAAAGCTCCCCCGCAACGGAACACTGAACACGAAGTAGCCCAGGGAAACCGTGATGATCAGATCAAAAAGCGCGATCAGGACATAGGGGACCAGCTTCCCGAAATACACCTCATACTTGCGCACCGGCGTCGTAATAAGGGTTTCCATCGTACCCCGTTCCCATTCCCTTGAAATCGTAAGGGACGTGATGAGGGCTGATATTATCGCCATGACGATGACGATGATTCCCGGAACAATAAAGTTTTTGCTCTGGAGTTCCTCATTGTACCACACCCTGCTCCGAACATCAACGGGAGCGACAATGCCGGAAATCCCAGCCCTGTTCAGGTCCCTCATGCGGAGGTCCCTGTTAAAGGAAAACATGATGGATTTGACATATCCCCCGGCAACGGTCGCCGAAGTAGAGTCAGACCCGTCAATGAGTATCTGCACCGAAACGTGTTTTCCTGATTTGTACATCGACTCAAAATTTCGTGGCACCACAATACCCATTATCACAGTACCGCGGTCAATGAGATCATCAATTTCGCGGTAATTCCTCACATATCTTTGCACCCTGAAATACTCGGTATTGGAAAACGATTCCAGAAGGTCCCGGGAAAGGGCGCTTTTGTCCTGATCGAAAATGGCCACGCTGACCCGCTTCACGTCCATGTTCAGGGCATAGGCGAAGAGAAGCAGCAGCAGTACCGGCAGCAGTATTGAAAGGATCAGGCTTCTCCCGTCCCTGCGGACCTGAATCCATTCCTTCTCGGCGATTGCAAGAATTCTCGTAACAGAATGCATTATCTTCATTGCGCCCCCGATACTATTGCGACGAAACAATCTTCAAGAGCAGGGGTCTTTTCACGTAACGAGTTTAACGCTATCCCCTCCCGTTTCAGAATCTGCGAAATCCTTTTCCCGGCTTTCCTGACATCTGCAACAAAAAGCCGAAGAGAATCGCCTGTCAGTATAATGCTTTTAAATTCATCGATCTCCCTGAGGAGCATTTCACTCCTCACCGGGTTGGAGGTCGCAAATTCGATGAACGGCATGTTCATATTCTTTTTGATCTCACGGGGAGTCCCGGCAGTTATAAACCGCCCCTGATACATAAGGCCTATCCTGTTACACCGTTCCGCCTCATCGAGATACGCGGTACTCACCACAATCGTGACTCCTTCTCCGAGAAGATCATAAAGGATTTTCCAGAATTCCCTCCGTGAAACAGGGTCCACTCCGTTTGTCGGCTCATCGAGAAGAATGATGTCCGGGCTGTGGACAAGACAGCAGGCAAGCCCCAGCTTCTGCTTCATCCCGCCGGAAAGATTTCCCGCGAGGCGGTCCCTGAAAGGCCCCAGCCTGCTGAATTCATACAGGCGCACGGTCCGCCGTTTTATTTCTTTCAGGGAAACATTAAAAAGCCTGCCGAAGAAATAAATATTCTCCTGGACTGTGAGATCCTCATACAATCCGAACCGCTGCGGCATATAGGCAAGGCTCTCCTTCACCCCGAAAACATCAGAAAAAATATTCTTTCCCCGTATGGTAATGCTTCCCGTCTCCGGTTCAAGAATTGTGGACATCATTCGGAGAAGAGTACTTTTGCCGGCGCCGTCGGGGCCCACGATGCCGAAGATTTCCCCTTTCATCACATCAAAGTCCAGCGATGATACTGCCTCGGTATATCCGAAACGCTTTGTCAGGTTCCTCACCTGTATCATTTCCCTTCTCCCGCATAGATTACCGCATCCGCGGGCATTCCTGGCTTCAGCTTCAGATCAGGATTGGAGACGGCAATCTTCACCGCAAACATCAGCTTGACGCGCTCGTCCTTTGTCTGAATTGTCTTGGGTGTAAATTCAGCTTTATTCGAGATAGCAATAACACTTCCCGCGAATCTGGTCCCCGGAAAGCTGTCCACCATAACTTCCGCTTTCTGCCCAAGTTTCACATGCCCCAGCCTTTTTTCACTGACATAAATGTATATCCATGTCTTCGTGAGGTCCGCAACGGTGAGAACCGATGAGCCGGGAAAGGCCATTTCGCCGACCTCAAGGTTTCTCGCGAGCACCGTACCGTCCACTGGTGAATATATTACCGCGTTATCAATGGTCGCCGCGACCTGATCGAGGTTCGCCCGGGCAACGTCATAGGCGGTTTCAGCGTTATCGAGGTCACGTTTCGATATCGACCCCGAGCTGTAGAGGTTCCGTATCCGCTTGTAATTCCGTATGGCATTCACGAGGTTCGCCCGCGCCGATTTACGCTGCGCGTTGAGCTCATCATACTCAAGTTTCACCAGGAGGTCATTTTTCCGCACCTGTTCGCCCTCCTCAAAGGGAAGGGCCTCAATGCGGCCTGATATTTTTGAACTGATTTCAATTTCCGTGACCTCAATGGTCCCCATTCCTTCAATGATTGAGGAATCCCCGCCAAGATAGCGGAACACCTCGAAGTAAAGCGTCGCCACGGCAAGCACGGTAATAACAATAATTACCGGTATATATTTTTTCTTTGTCATCATTCACCTCTGAGAATTATTGTAGTATTATCAACGCCTGTTTCGCGCTTCAGCTCCGCAAGGGCAGCGTAATAGCTGTGCACCGCGTGAATGTAACTCGTCCTGGCGCTGGTAAGTGAATACTCGGACGAGATGAGATCGGAATTTTTTATGACTCCCGCCCGATAGCTCTCCTTCGCGATACGGAGTCCTTCTTCGGCGGTAAGGACATTGTCTTTCTGGGACTGTATGGTCATGTATGCGGTAAGCAGCTTTGAATAGCTTGACCGTATGGAGATGGTGATAAGCCTCTTCAGCCGCAGAAGCTCCTCCTCCGCTTCCCGTACCCGCGTATTCTGTTCCCGTTCCTCGCTTTTCGCGGGATCGGCGGGAAACAGCGATCCCCACCGGTACGTCGCCGCCACACGCACCTGCCAGGTATCCTGCCACTGATCGGTGCCGGTAATGCCGGAAAAATCAGGATTGATTGTCTGGGCGCCCATGGGGATGCGCACATCAACAGGATTCGGCATCAATTTTGTTTTTCCGTAATACCCCGACATGGTGAATGTCGGCCACAGATACAGCGACGCTTTCACGTTCCTTCCATGGGCGGCAATCTCACGCTTCATGTTGACCTGCACCAGCTCCGGCCTGTTTTTCATTGCAACTTCGCGAAGGCGCGGAACCGTGCCTTCCGCATCGCTGTTGGGCACAAGAAATTTCTTCTTTAACACGAGATGATCAGGCCTGTGATGTGATGCATCATATCCCAGGTGATAGTTGAAGACATCAAGGGCAGTACGCATATTGTTTTCAGCTGCGAGGAGCTCCGGCTCCCGGCTTTTAAACTGCACCTGCGCCTGGAGCAGTTCGAATTTCGGCACCGTCCCGGTCCGGAAAAGATTTTTCACATCCCGCAGGTTCTGGCGGTAAAGGTCCATCGACTCCTTCCTCATGGTCACGATCTCACGGGCAAGAATATAATCGAAGTAGCTTGTTATCACCCGGTATTCAATCTCGCTTTTAATTCTCTTGAGCTCCTCCTTCGCGGCGATATATGACTTCCGGGAATACATCAGGGAATTATAAAAGGCGCCGGGATTTATACCAAAACGGAGCTGGACAACCTTAATATCATACTGTCCGTCTGAAAGGCTCATAAAACCGTTCTCCGCGCCCTGCCGCAACATCGACGCTTCCGATTCAAGGGCCGGCATCAGCTGGCCCCATGCCGTGGAGACCTTTTCCTTCGCCGCCTTCATGTTCTGAAGTGCGATGCGGTAATCATGGTTGCGCATAAGCGCGGTACGAACCGACTCCTCAAGGCCGATACTCCTGCCCTGATCAGCAGCGCCAGCCTCCACGGCACAGGGCGGGACCGCAAGAAGTACTATCGTTAGAAAACATATCACTATTTCATTTCTTTTCATGAGCTTATCCCGTTCCCTCATTTTTTTATGCCTTCATTCAGTATCAGGAACAGGTTATCCTTATAACGTTCAATGAAGTCACCCTTAAACATTTCATCATGAATAGCTGTTCCTGACAGAATAATCCTGAGGGCATTGAAGAAGACAACACTTCCAAACATCTGAAAAAACGTATAGAGGGGATCAATATCCTTGATCTGACCGTTAGTCCGTGCTTTCGCAACAGCGTTACTGAACATGGAAATTATTGGCAGCGTGACATTGGGAAATATTACATCCTTCATATACTGCCCGCCGTTCGCAATTTCCCGCAGCATAATACGTACAAAATTGAGATCAACCGAATAGAGGTAGTCCATGAAAAGCGAAGCGATACCGTTAATCAGCTCCAGGGGATCATCGTTGTCCGGCAGATTCGACACAATGTAATTGTAAATAGCACCGGTGGTATCATTTAATATGCGGACGTAAAGGGCTTCCTTACCTTTGAAATGATAATAGATCATCGCCTTGTTGATACCTGCCCGCTCCGCGATGCGGTCAATTCTTCCCCCGGAATACCCGAATTCCGCGAACTCTTCCATTGAAGCCTGGATAATCTTTTCCTCAGAAGTCAGTGACATCATGACCCTCGTCAACTAAATGGTTATTTAAACTAACTATTTAGTTAACAATATACTTATTGATGACTCTGCCGTCAATAAAAAAGAAAGAAATAGTGGAAAAAATTAGTCTGAAAACTTAATTGAATAGGTCCCGTCGGGGTTTTTTGTTACAACGCAGCGGGACTCAGTCAGGCCGGAAAGCCTTTCATCTGAACTGCGCAGCATTGCAAAATCACTATCTGAAAGAAATCCGCGAAGTAGTTCCATCTTCACCTCGAGGTCTCCCATGTCGCCTTTTTCATCGAAATAATCATCCATCAGCCGTTTGAGCTCATTTTTCGCTTCCGTCTCAATACAGTGCCCCGCAAGATGAAGATTTATTCCTTCCGTCATGATTTCCTCCTCACCGGCAATTCGATACGGATAATTTCCCGGATGGTTCCTGCCTGTATGAACAACGAAACCCCGCATCGCAGGGCTTCATATTTATCATACAACCCCATTACATACAGTGAATACACGCAATGGGGCTCTGCTGTCAAGAAACTATCACCTACATGAAATTAAATATGCGGGCGATATCGTTGAAAATAACAAAGACCCCGAGGAGAATCAGAAGCGCCATTCCCACGAACTGGATCTTTTCCATAACCTTGTCGCTGAGAGGTTTTCCCCTCACTGCCTCAAGAAGGAAGAGGACGATATAGCTCCCGTCAACCATAGGTATCGGCAGGAGGTTCATCACCATCAGGATAATTGATATCTGCGCCATCAGGAGTATAAAAGACGAAAGCCCCCGGTAGTACGCCACATCGCCGGCAATCTTCGCGATGAAAATCGGACCGGAAAGGTTTTCCCGGACATTGAGTTTGCCGGAAAAAAGCATCCCTATTCCCTTCATGTTCATCATAATAAAGTCATAGGGTTCCACGAAGGCCCTCTTGAGGCTTTCGCCGAATCCGAACCGCACCTCAACCATGTCTTCAACAACACCGGTTTCAATTCCGATAAAGCCGTAGCTCTTATATCTCGCCTGTCCCTTATAGACAGTGGCTCCCTGTTCAATTGTGATTATATCACTTCTGGTGGACTCCACAAGCCCGAGGAAAGTCTGATAGGAGTTCACGACTGTCCCATTAACCTTTACTTTGCCCGCCGCGATATCATTTTTAAGCGCTGCAATCTCGGCATTTCCAAGTGTGACCCTGTCCTCCTCGGAAATCTTTGAGTCCTTTATCTGTTGAATGGAAATCTCTTCACGGAGACCGGGTATCACGTCAACCTGCATCTCACTTCCGTTGCGGACAATCACGAAAGGAAGCTTTTTCCCGGGGTGTGATTTAATGTATTCCGTAAATTTCATCGGATTATGAGCCCGCACACCGTCAATGGTGTTGATGATATCACCCGCCTGCAGCCCCGCAGTTTCCGCAGCGCCGCCTTTCTGGACTCCTGCGGCCCTTATGCCCTTGATATATGGCATCACGCCTATTGAATACCGCCCCCGGGAACCGGCGTTTTCCGGATTTACCGTTGTCTGGATAAACTCGCTTCCCCGCTGAACCTTAACCGGCAGTGATTTCCCCTCGGAAAAGAACACCACCTGCTGGATATCAGAAAACTTCACGATTCTGTTTCCCGCAATTTCAACAATGCGGTCCCCTGTCCGGATTCCGGCCTTTGATGCGGGGGACACATAATCCGCACGGGTGTCAGTTTGAAATTCATCCACAAGGGTAATACGGCTCGATTCCTTCATGTATCCGAAGAGGTTCAGCATAAAGAAGATCAGTATTCCAAGGAAAAGATTAAACAGCGGTCCCATGACGACGGGAACAATTCTTTTAATCGGATGTGCGGAAAGAAACTCGAAGGACTCACCCTTTCGTTCCTCCGTAGGATCATCTCCATAGAACTGGCAGTAGCCCCCGAAAGGGATGAGGGTCACCTGATACGTCGTGTCGCCAAACTTTTTTTTCAGTACGCCCTTCCCGTACCCGAGAGAAAAAACACGGGCTTTGATTCCCACCATTTTTCCGCCTAAAAGATGTCCAAGCTCATGGACAAATATGCAAATCCCGAGGAGCACAACTGCCCCTACAATCATTGTTGCAATATACCCGATACCCATAAATTATTTTCCCCTTAAATGATAAACATACCTGCAGGACACTGTGTATACAGTATTCTGAAAACCTGAGAATACTTTGTTACCAGTTTATCCCTAAAAAACAGTAAAAACAGTAAAAAACCAATTCCCGATCAGTTTCTCACGCCGGCTGCATCAATAAACCTTTCCGCTTCCGCCCTTCCCCACCGGTCAGCATCAAGAATATCGCCAAGGTCAGGTCGTGCAGTTATATGGTGTCCGCTGACTGTCTTCTCCACAATCGCCGCAATATCAACAAAGGATATTCTATCTTCAAGAAACGCGGCAACACATACTTCATTTGCGGCATTCAGGACTGCGGGTCCGGTGCCGCCGGTTCTCCCGACGCGGCAGCACAGATCAAGCGCCGGAAAACGTTCCCTGTCATAGGGGCGGAACGTCATGGAGCCGACTTCAGCGAGATTAAGCCTTCCGAAAGAATTGCCCCTTATATCAGGATACACCAGCGCATTCATGATCGGAAGTGCCATATCCGTGACACTCATGTGCGCATATATAACGCCGTCCCCGGTTTCCACCATGGAGTGGATTACGCTTTCGGGGTGTATTATCACGTCAATATCGTCATACGCGAACCCAAAGAGGTGATGCGCTTCAATTACCTCCAGCCCCTTATTCATGAGGGTTGCGGAATCGATGGTAATTTTATTTCCCATATTCCACGTAGGGTGCGCAAGGGCTTCACGGGAGGTTACATGCCGCAGTTCCTCTGCCGATCGGTCCCGGAGGCTTCCTCCCGATGCAGTAAGGACAATTCTGCGGACATCCACGGAATTGAGTCCCTTCAGCAGCATAAACACGGCGCTATGCTCACTGTCAACAGGGAGAAGCTCCACCCCATAGTCCCGTATCATATCCGACACAATATCCCCCGCCATTACCAGGGTCTCCTTGTTGGCAAGGGCAATTCTTTTCACATGGGGTATGGCGGCGATTGTGGGACGTAATCCTGCAGCGCCTACTATGGCAGAAACAAGTATATCGACGGGCCGCGAGGCAAGCTCCGTGACCCCCTCTTCTCCCTCAAGAAATTCTGTTCCGGGAAACTTTTTTTTTATTTCAGATATATCGACACTGCCATTGGGACCTGAACCGCTTACCGCGACAACTGCCGGCCGGAATTCGCGGACCTGTTCTTCCAGCACATCAAGACTGGCCCTGCAGCTCAGCCCGTACACGGGAAATTCATCCCGCAGTCCCCGCAGCACTCTCAGCGTTGAAAGCCCGATAGAGCCCGTTGATCCAAGAATGGTTACCGTAGACATTACAGCTTATACGATACCTTTTATAATCAGATAATAGTAGAACAGCGGAGTGGTGAAAATCAGGGCGTCAAACACATCCCACATTCCTCCGTGACCGGGAATTATCGACCCCGAATCCTTGATCGCGCTGTCCCGTTTGATTGCCGATTCAACAAGGTCTCCCAAATGCCCGAGGACGCTTAATACAATACCGATAACTGCCGCCTCTATCATATCAAAAAGCTTTACGCCGGACAGGATCAGCACAATATGGTTCGTGATGATAATCCCGATAATACTGAAAAGAAGCCCGGAGAAATATCCCTCCCATGACTTATTGGGGGACACTTCAAAGTTGGTCTTATGGGAGCCGAAAAAGACACCGCCGAAATACGCAGCAGCATCGTTAATCATGACGACTACATTCAGAATGAGGATATAATAAATACCGTTGTTCAGGGCCTTCAGCAATATAACATGGGAAAACGAGAATACAATATACATCACACCAAAAACCGTGACACCGAGGGAGTATACTCCGCCGCGGAGGGGGCGTTTGAAAAGATGATATATCAGGATTGCGGTCATGAAAAGTGAAAAAACAACAAAAATTGCCCTTGCATCAAAGGGCCGGACAAAGCGTATTCCTCCGAAAGCGTACAGATACATCAGCACATTCACGAAAAAACCCGCAGCAATCCCGAACCACATAATGGGACCATGGGCCTCGTCACGATACGAAATCTGATAGTACTCATACAGGCATATCAGAGAGATTACAACTGAAACAAGCAGAACAGGAAGAGAATAAAACATGTCTGTTGCCAGACCGAAAATATACACCGGCAACGTAACCAACGCACTTGCGATCCTTGTGAGAGTGGCATTTCCTTTACTCATATAGCACCAAATCTCCTGTCTCTTTTTTGATATTCGCAGATTGCCCTGTAGAGGTGCTGCGAGGTAAAGTCCGGCCATAGCACATCGAGAAACACCAGTTCAGCATACGCCAGCTGCCACAACATGTAATTGCTGATGCGGTATTCACCGCTGGTCCGTATCAGAAGATCGACATCAGGCAGCTCGGGTACATAGAATTGTTGCCGCATTTTCTTTTCAGTCAGTACTTCGCCTTCTTTTCTTTTATGCAGCCAGCGGTTTACGCCGTCAAGAATTTCCTGTCTGCCGCCGTAATTAATACAGAAATTCAGCACGATTTTCCTGTTCTTTTTTGTGCTGGAAATAACAGAATCAATTATCCCCGCTGTCGCTGCCGGAAGGCGCTTCCGGGCACCGGAAACCACCACCTTCACGCCCTTCTCCTGAATAATGTCAATTTTTGATTCAAAGAACAGGGCAAGGAGCTCCCAGAGACCGCTCACCTCCGAAGCAGGACGGTTCCAGTTTTCCGTGGAAAATGCGAAGAGTGAAACGACTCCGATCCCCAGGGACACTGATGTGTCAATAAGGGGCTCGATAATATCAGCGCCCTTCCGGTGCCCCTCAAGGCGGGAGAGCTTCTTCTTCTCCGCCCACCTTCCGTTTCCATCCATGATGATCGCAACGTGCAGTGGAATATTATCGGGATCAATAGTGTCTTTATAATTTTTCATTTGTGGCGTTATAACATTTCCGAAAGACCGGCGTATCGATTCTTCTATACGCTCAGTATCTCTTTCTCCTTGTTGCCGATAAGCGTCTGGACTTCATCGATATATTTGTCAGTGATTTTCTGAATACTGCCCACAGCCTGCTTTGATTCATCTTCAGAAATTTCCTTGTCCTTCTCAAGCTCTTTTATCATATCATTTCCGTCACGGCGTACATTCCGTATTGCGACACGGCAGTCCTCAGCTTTCTGTTTGGCAAGCTTCACATACTCCTTCCTTCTCTCCTCTGTCAGCTCCGGAATCTGAATACGGATAAGATTACCGTCATTATTCGGATTAAGAGAAAGGTCCGATTTCAGAATAGCCTTTTCAATCGCATCAAGGTTTCCGTGGTCCCATGGCTGAATTACCACAAGGCGCGGTTCCGGACATGACACCGTTGCGACCTGATTCATCGGCATAGCCGTTCCGTAAACTTCGATTTTCAGTCCGTCAAAAATTGCAGGATTTGCACGTCCCGTCCGGATAGCGGCATAATCCTTTTCGAGGTTTTTTATACTTTTCAGCATTCTCTCTTCGACATCAGAAAGTATGTCATCAACCATAACTCCTCCTGTAGTATAATAGGGAAGAAATCCCCTTTTATGCTGCTGTATGCCGCGTCGCGGAATTATAAATACGGGCGCGGCAGCGTATTGTCGTTTTCAGGATATCAGTGTTCCGATCCGCTCCCCGCACACGATCTTCCTGATTGAATTTTCAGCAAAAAGATCAAATACGGATATCGGCAGCACGTTATCCATACATAAAGAAATGGCAGTGAGGTCCATAACCCTCAACTGCCGTTGTATCACATCAAGATACGCAATGGTATCAATTTTCTTCGCTTCGGGGTATTCCACGGGGTCCATATCGTATACGCCATCTACCTTTGTAGCCTTCATGAGGATATCGGCCCCTATCTCAATAGCCCGGAGGCTTGCCGCGGTATCAGTCGTGAAAAAAGGATTCCCGGTCCCTCCGGAGAGAATCACCACCCTTCTCTTCTCAAGATGCCGGATAGCACGGCGCCTGACATAGGGCTCCGCGACCGCCTGCATTTGAAGCGCAGTCATAACCCGTGAAGGAATGTCAAGCTTTTCCAGTGCGTCCTGCAGCGCCAGGGCATTGATTACGGTAGCGAGCATTCCCATGTAGTCACCGGTTGACCGATCCATGCCAAGAGCTTTTCCTGTTGTACCGCGGAAAATATTTCCGCCACCCACCACAATCGCGACATCAACACCCAGCCTGAAAACATCTCCAATCTCACCGGCGATTTTCCGCACCACCGCGGGACTGATTCCATACCGGTCATCCCCCGCCAGAGCTTCGCCGCTGAGTTTCAGAAGTATCCGCCGAAATTTTACTAACTCAATATCGCTTTCCGCAGTCATTTTTTTATTTTCCTATCTGGTAACGCATAAATCTGCCGACCGAGATATTCTCTCCGATAGTCGCAATCATGTTTTTGATGTAGTCCTTGATCACAATCTTCGGGTCCTTGATATACTCCTGCTCAAGCAGACATATCTCAGAATAAAACTTCTGCACTTTTCCTTCTATAATTTTCTCAACGACATTCTCCGGTTTCCCCGAATCTTTCATCTGGTCACGGAAAATTTCCTTTTCCTTCTCAAGAACTTCCGCCGGAACGTCTTCGGGTGAAACATACTGCGGACTCGCGGCGGCTACCTGCATGCATAATTCACGGGCAAGGTCCTGGAACCCGCTGTTCTTTGCGACAAAATCTGTTTCACAATTCAGTTCAAGGAGAACGCCGATCTTGCTGTTGGTGTGGATGTATGAAGATACAATTCCTTCCTTCGCATCTCGCCCCATTTTCTTATTGGCCGATGTAAGGCCTTTTTTCCTGAGAAAATCAGCAGCTTTATCTATATCACCATCACACTCAACCAGCGCTTTTTTACAATCCAGCATGCCGGCAAGAGTTCTTTCCCGTAATTCTTTAATTGATTCACTAGTTATTTCAGCCAAAACAGTACCTCTTTTTAGATAAATTTTATCCGGCAATCACAGAGGCACATTCATCATGCACCTCTGTGAAACCGTTAAATAGCGTAACATAATGAGCTTGCTGCGAATCCTAATCATCAAGGTCTTCGTATTCACTCTCATTTTTCTTTTTATTGTCATCCTGTGCAGCATCAGCATCTGCTGTTACCGGGGCGGAAAGATCCTCACCTGCTGCCGGTTCAGCTTCGCCTGGCAGGTCAGCATCAACATCATCAGCACGAACGGATGCGGCGTCAGCACTATCGCCCTCTGCATCTTCACTGACCTCAGCTCCTTCGATCTGTCCCCCTGACCTGCCTTCAACAATGGCCCGTGACATGACATCAAGGAAAAGAGCAATTGCCCTGATCGCATCATCATTACCGGGAATCGGATAATCAATTTCATCAGGATTACAATTGGTATCAACGACAGCGAAAATCGGGATCCGCAGCCTCTTTGCTTCCTGTACCGCGATATCCTCTCTCTTGGGATCAATGATAAAAAGCGCATCGGGAAGCCTGGACATATTTTTGATGCCGTCAAGAATCTTTCTCTTCTTGGCAAGCTCCCTTTTGAGCTCAAGAATTTCTTTTTTCGTCTC
>ENA-UPTA01002508-UPTA01002508.1-activated-sludge-metagenome-genome-assembly--contig:-NODE-2508-length-18950-cov-7.777031_pt1 | contig 18950 bp, 9 predicted proteins | sample MGYA00238184_ERZ773361 | MGnify/ENA primary metagenome ERZ773361 (study PRJEB29100, sample SAMN05720205) | activated sludge metagenome | isolation source: anaerobic digester from wastewater...
CTCGCCCACTGCTCGCTTCCGCTCGCTGCGAGGGCTCAGCCTACGGCAGGTTGACTGGGATCCTGGTATCGCTTCGCTCCGGCGACGCCCTCACTGCGTTCGGTGGCGGCCTTCGCTCTGCTAGATTTTTGGATCCTAAACTAATGACGACCGCCAGGCTTGACTCTCCCGGCCGGTCGCTTTGCTGTCGCTCCACTTTACGTCCGGAAGGTCAACCGGTCGGTCTGCGAGTTCCAGGTCCACCTTCTGCCCCGAAGGGGAGTCCTCCTGCTCACTGCCTCTTCCTTTAGGGAGAGGAGGAGCCCGGCCCGGAGGGCAAGGAGAGAGGGGGATACTTGCCTATCCCCCGGCGTGACGAGAGGGCGGGGGAGTGCGGGTGAAATAATAAAGAGATGTTGCCAAGCTTACCATTGATTTTTAAGAGACTCAACAAGTAGAGTTTCTTCCAAATAATTGCCGGTTATTAATTACAAGATTCCCCTTTGAGGTTCGAGCTTCAAAGGCCTCGTTTATTATTGATTCAAGGCCACCCGCAGTTGTTGGATACCGATAATATTTTGCATATCCAGCAGTCAGGTTGTCATTAAAACGATCCGGTACTTTAGCAGAATCTGGAACATTTGGTAGTTGTATCGCTACTAAACCGCTTCGTTTGTTGTTTAAATCATTTCTTAGTGTTGAAGCGATTTCCCAATCTACGTATTTCCGTGCCCAAGTACATCTTCCAATCATAACAATTGTGACAGTTGAATCAGTAAGATATCTCTCTCTGATCCGTCTCATTATATAATCGGGATCTGTACTATCTACGATATTTTGGTCTATCCCAACTGCACGAGAAATAAAAACATCATGTTGTTGGTCAAATGTTCGAATAAAGTGTTCCACTGCCAGTTGGTCATCGTGATGATATGAAATAAAACATTTATGCCGAATAGAATTTGTCAAAATAATTACCTCTTTTTTCCATAGGCAATAGTGCGTAGGGCTTCTCCGAACAATAACATTTGTGCATTTACTCTTTTCAGATCGGTAACTAATTCTTGATAATCGGGATACATTCTCTCAATTTCCTGGGGTGTTCTATCCTGATGTTTAGCTTCTTCTTTTTTATACCATCTACGAAATTTTGCCTGATATTTTGTTAAGTGAGGACGAAGGCCGAGATTTAAAGCTTGAATAAAAACATCCATAGCTGTTCTAGCATCTTCATATTCACGAATATTTTGAGCTGGAATTGATTTAGTTAGAGCCCGAAATTCTTTGAACAGATTATACCACGAATCATAGACCTCAACAATTAAATCATGTTCCTCTTCAAATTTGAGTCCTGCTTTCCTTGTGATAATTTCTACATACCCTTGATGAGCGATTCGCATAATCTCATGATTGGGACGAATTGAAACGTTACCAATGTTACCAAGTTGAATATTCACTTCAACGGCTTCCCATTTTTTATCTCTAAATAACGGAAGAATATACTTCCAAAATATTCCTAGAAGGCTAATAGTTGTTATGATTAAAATAACGGTCAATAAAAAAGATTGCAGTATTGTGTTTAGAGAGCATAAGTCATTTGACGCAATTTGGTAAAATCCTACTTGAGATGCATTTTCAGTTATAATTTCTCTTTCCCTCCCCATTCTCATTTATTCAGCACTTGATTAAACCAGAGGATGGCGGCTTCACCTTCTTTGAGTGTGATTTCATCGGCAGTCCTGCTATGGCGGATCGTATTACGGAGTTCAGCGAACTGGTTGAATTTTATGTTCAGCTGCTCTTTGTTGCTGAAGCGTAGTGAGAAGAGTGGCCACGTGTTTTTTCCAATGATGATGTTCTGTAGATCACGGAGGTCTGAAAACTCAAGCATTGCATTAAGGGTTTTATAGTTCCCTATATCCAAGGCTGCATTCTTTTTTACTACCCTCTGAACCAATTCTCTGAGCTCTTGTAGAATTGTTTGAGGTAATTTTGATGGATCGTTATTCAATGCATCAGCAATGATCTTACGTAGCATGAGTTCGGTTTTTTCAATCTTATCATCAAGTTCACGAAGATGAGGCGGAAGATCGAGTCGCTCCTTGATGAGTAAATCTTCTATGGCGTGGCGCAGTGTCCGTTGCCGCTCCGCGATAAATTCCTCATAGTCCTTCGGAGTGAAGGGTTTGTGGAGTAGAATTTCCTGAGCAGCGGGTGAGATGAAATGTGCTTCAAGAATCGCACGGACTGCCTTATCGCCGTTCTTTGCAATAAGTTCGGGGAGATATTCATTAGGCAGCCGATCCCGAATGAAGTTCCGGTTGGTGTCTTTCGTCAAGGGAGTGCGGTTGAGAATTGTGTGGATGCTGAGATTTTTCCCTTTCAGATTCTTCTCACCCCACGACACTGGAACAATGTGATGGTCATCGAGATCCTCATTCTGCGCCGACATCCCGGAAATCCAATCTCGGGCATCATGAATAATGAACAAATTAAAAATTGCGTTGTAAATCGATGATCCGCGTTTTACTTCCTTATAGAAATCAAGATTGGTAAACCGTGATTTGAACTCGTGTATTAAAGCTGGTTCTGCAGTATCATCGTCAAACCATGCTCTAACTTCCTGAAAATCCCGGGCGCTTGTGGACTCGACCGATCTTGAATAGCGGGTTGTGAATACGCTAGCCCAGTACCAGTGACGAATCTTCCGATGAGCATCGAGACGAGTTGCAGGTTCACAGGTCAGGACATACGCCTGCAATGCTGTGAATGCAGGGATGATACCAACATACGGGAGGAATCTGAATGCGATTACACCATATTCATTGGGATGGCAAAGGATCCGTATTGCATTCGCAAGCGAATCAATGGCATGGTTCCAGCGTTTTTTGAAGTCTCTAATATCAGGAACAAGAATTTCATAATCCCGTTTTCCATCAGGAAGGCGAATCGGCTTCTTATGATTTGGTAATAAATAATAGAGATATTTCGGCGAACAATACGATTGCCTAAGGATTGACATAACCTGAAGAATATAAACATTCATCTTTTCGGACTCTATGAATGCAAGGCGGGGTGCAGCAGTTCTCCACATTGCTTTGAGTGATGGTTCGCCCTCATCAAGGTGTGGCTTGAGGAGAGCATTCATGAGGTCAAAAACATCAAGCTGGATCCCACTGCTGTTGATTTTTGTAAAGATATCGCACACCTTCTCGACAGGGATATCCCTGTCAAGTTCGATATACGAGATCTGATACTGATTTGAGATCCCCTCCAGATGTTTACTAAATAATGCGGCATTCTGGGCGTGGATAGTTGCCGCTTCAGCTTGCGGCGTATCGCCTTTATCCGCGGCTTCTTTTGCTCTCTCTTGCCAATACTTCTCGTATCCCTGCAGCCAGTTTGGAAGAGCCCATCCTTCTTCACCAAAGACAGAAAGTGGGAACTGGTGTTCTGCGTATTGAGACTGAGTGTCATTCAGCAGTTTCAATAATCGTTGGCTCTGCCATTCATACCGGAATGCATCGTCATATTCTTCATCACTGAATCGTTTTACATCGATGAAAAAATACGCCCGCTTAACCCTTCCAGGATATGGGATATCGGGGCAGATGAAGGCATAATACAATGCTGATAATCTCTGTTGACCATCAAGAACAATATACTCAGGCCGTCCCTCTCCACGATATCCATATACCGGTTCGCAAGATAGGGCACTGATATTCTGGGATGTACCTTTCCACAAGAGAAGACTGCCAATGTAATAATCCAGAATAATCGATCGTATTAATAGATTAATATCCCAGGGTTCCCACTCAAATTCCCTTTGAAAATCGGGAATAACAAAACGACCATCCTTGAGCCACACCAAGATGGTATGAAGATTTTTGTGATCGGGTTTCTGTGCGTCTTTCATTGTATTTCACCTTGGATTAAAAATTGCTGGGCAGATCGGTAGAAATTGGCTTTCTTTAAGTTAAGAAAATCAATGTAATGTTTTGTTACTCCAGAATTCGGATCAATGATAGATATTTTTTGAAGATTTTCATTATTCCTCAAGGACCGTTTGAATAAATTCAAGCTTTCATAATCTGTACTTGGACAAGAATATCCGAATATAGTCAATTCCATTGAATTTTTTAATATTGTTTCTGTGCACTGCCATATTTTTTTTTGTTTATTATGCAAAATTGCAGATTTATGAATCACCGGAGGAATAATTATCGGAAATGTGAATTTCTTTCCACGTCTCCCTATTTGTTTCATTGAAGGATCAACCTTTTGACGTCTAGTCACCCAGATTTTTCTTTCCGGATTAAACATCACCCGGGGGGAAAGGCGGTCACTATTGTGACGAGAATACCAATTTAGTGAACCATGTAATTTTAACACCTTAATTCCCCCGGATTCTTCGTGATGGACATCAAAGAGATCCTGATTTTTATTTGACGGGGCGGTTACATCGGTTCGTGTGAACCCAGCCATATACATTGAAGGAAAGCGGTAGATTATTCCATAATTATTCCATTTTTCTGACCGCGTAAGGTTATACAAAATTTTCTCAATTTGCATATCATGATTAAATGTAACAATCGAAATGTTATCTGGTTTAAAACCCGAACTCAGATAATGGTCGATGAGTCTGTATAATAAAAGATTTTCAGTAATTGGAATATTGTTCGTGGTTTGAGCGATTCTTTTTGTATAAAGAGAGATTAGATTCTGGAATGCTTCAAGTGCTTGAGAACTAAGCTCTTCATTAAAAATATCGGTATAAAGACAAACCATAACATTTTCAAGGAAATCTTCATCGCTATAACGGATATTAATCCCGTAATGATCCGTCATATATGAATTTATTTTGTTGACAATTTTTCGATGAGTTTTATTAGATGCTGAAAAAAAACCATTGTTTAAGGGAGATCTATCGGATAATCCTTCAGTATCAGCGTAAGTTGAACCTGCACCAATAATTAGGGTAATAGATTTATCGTGAGTGACAATCCTTTGTTGTCCCACCTGTTGGGGCATTCTCACACACCTGGTCTTTTGATATTATCATCCATCTTATCCCACGCCTCCAGCACCAGCCTTCTCGTCCGATATTCTCTATAATCCCTTTCCTCATTTTTCTGTAAAACTGGGAACGTACTCAATATACACTCAAGCTCCTCACGATTTAATCCATATAATTTCGCATAACATGCATCGATTTCTGCTCGAAGAATCGCTCGCCTTTCTTCATTCCAAATGAACGGTTGGGGATTCCCATTTACGATTTGATTCTTCGGGAACCAACGGTCCCAAGTATCAGTACCAATTTCTTTAAGAATATCCTGCGCAAAGGACTCGAGGTCCCACGCTGTGTATGTAAGTTCAATCACTCTTTTTAGGATGTACTCTTCAGAAAATTGATCTTTTATCATAAATGTCTGAATTTTACTCATTGGAACAATCGGTAATTGCTTGATAATATAGAGATTCAAATTTTGATTTCCAACCTTTTTTCTTGAAACAAAATCGCATATTATAGTATTCAAATTAGCTAATATCAGACCAGCAGATTTGGCGTTATTTATTAAAATTAAATTGATTGAATCTGCTATCCCTTTAAAAGGAATTAACGATGATATGCACGTTTTTTCATTAGTTGCACTTGCTATGCCTCTAACTCCTAAAAACCATTTGCTTTCAATATTTTTTCTCACTATTATTACTTCAAATTCGGAAGATTTTACAAAATACCTCGTTATAATAACCTTTTGAGGATTACTTTTTTCTAAAGATGATAGTTCTTTAGCAACACCATTTTTTATTTGGATATCAGTAGCATTTTCAAATGTTGCAAATCTATGATCGTATTGATAGAACAGTTTTGATTCATAAAGAGGGATTACCTTTTCACTGTAAAATTCGGTATCTTTCTGAGTAAATTTTGAAGAACGAGTCATATTGAACATTTCACCAAATAGTTTTACTTGGAATGGATTATTTGAATTTGACTCGTCATATAAAATAGCAGAGTTAGAATGAATTTTTTTTAACAATTTTAAATCATCGACGCTTTGGACCATTGGACAATTTTTCGTATTTGGGTTTATCGTTTTAATGTCGTCATAAGTAATTTCAAGTGTGCGACTTTGATTATATATGTCGTTAACCTTTGTGAAAAAAAAACCAAATTTTGGAGGAATATACGATTGTGTTTTTTTAAGCGTTATTAATGAAAATTTCATTCGACTATCAATATCAAATATTTTTTCAGTATTAATGAAGTCAAAAAGACTAATTATTTGGTTTTTTACCATCATTTCCTCAAAAAATTCTTTACTTAAATCATCTGTTACTATTCCACTTTGAACAATTAATCCCGAAAAACCTCGCTTTGATAATAAATGAAGAGATAAATCAGTGAAAATTTTATATAAATTTAAATTGCCTTTTGCTGAAATTAAAAATCGATCACTGGATGAAATAAACTTGCTTCTGCTTTCTATTTCATTTTTATAAGAATTCCATGCATTTTTAATATCAGGATTCGTTAAAAATAGACTTTGTATTAATTTTTCTCGTTTCGAAGAATTTTTTTCATTGGATATAGTATAATTGATATTTAAGAAAAATTTTCTTTCCTCGGGTTGTACTTTTTCCCAAGGAGGATTTCCCAATATGCAATCAAATCCCCCTCTTTCAAATACTTCAGGGAATTCCAATTTCCAATGAAAAAATCGATATTTCTTTGATAATTTTCGTGCAATTTGAATAGATACTGAAACAGAATCAATTTCACCTGCTAAGTAAGCTCGTAAGGTCTCTGTTGTGAGGATTAGATGTTTCTGATCATTTTCTTTTGTCAATCCAATAAAGAACCCCGCTGTCCAGATGTCACATGCAGTTTTATCTTTACACCAATGCGTTCCCTCTTCTTGTATAGAATGATATAAAGAGGCCTTTTGCCGAATTTGTTCTGGGGTATTGTCTGGGATGTCAAGCAGTGGACGTCTGGATTCACTCAAAGAAGAAACTGCAGGATCAAAGTCTGTAAGTCGTTGATTCAATCGCGATTTTTTATTTAATGCTTTAATCTTTTTCCGTGCGATTTCTTTATCATCACTACTAATTGGATTGAATGCTTCATCTGGAATTCCTATGTTGAGTACGTTTAAATCAAACACCCCTACCAGCGAATCTCCGCATCTAATCCGGTGGTCGAGGAATGTAAGCGGCTTAGCCTTTGTGTGCCCTTCTAGCCAGAGAGCAACCTTACAGAGATCGACGGCAAGCGGATTCTTATCCACCCCGTAGATGCAGTGCGTAATAGCATCACGGATTGCAATCCGCATCTGCTCGGGTGCAGGTTCCTCGTCTCCAGTCCGGGCTTTTGCGAGTTCGCGCCCGATTGTGCGTGCGGCGGCAAGGAGAAAGTGCCCGGAACCACAGGCTGGATCGCAGACAGAAAGTTCGAGGAGAGCTACGGATTTCTCTTCACCGGTTTTCGCGCCAGCAAGCCGGTCCTTTATTGTCGGGGCGAGAGCACTCTGAATGAGTTCGTTGACGAGTTCAGGAGGAGTGTAATATGAGCCGGTGGACTTACGCTCGGTGCCGGTCAGCAGTTGGAATTCCGGCTTCCCGTTCTTTTCCACAAAGACCGGCTGGAAATCGAGCAGGCTCTCGTACACGCTGCCAAGCTCTTCAACATCAAGCGCTGCGTAGTTTATCCGTCGCCATGGTGCATTTTCCTTTTCCCGGTACATGCAGATGTCCCACATAGCGGTGAGCAGGTCGCGGTTGGTGAGAGAGATGTCGTTTATCTCTGCTGTGCGGGCGGGATCAAAAAGATCCCCGTTGAGGGTTGGGACCGAGAGCAGAGGGCCGAGGGATTCATCCTGGAACAACTTGAAGATGGTTGCAAGACCGAGCCAAAGATCCTCTTGCTTTGTGTAAGCAGCCCGCACTTCCGCAAGCCGGCGGATACGGCTGATACTGTAATGTTCTCGGTAAGATAAGTTTTCAGTGATCAGGTTCCGCTCTTCAGAGACCATCAAGAACAGAAATCGGTAGATAAGACGGAGGAGCTGTTGATAGTATTCAAAAGGTTCGAGTGATTTGTCCTGCACATTAGCACGCAATTTTGAATTGCGAGGATGGGAGAGGAACCCGTTCGCAAACTGAATAAGCGCCTTCTCCACTCCATCGCGGAGATGGTCACGGACACGTCCCCCCTGCTCTACGGTCTGTTTGTGGTATTGTTCGAGCAGGCAGGTACTTGCATCCTCATCGCTTTTCGGCAACCGTGATGCATGGATAAGTCGGAACAGAAGGGCAAAGTCTGCGAAAAGCTCATCCTTCATCATCTGTTCAAGGTCGAACTCGATGTATGCCTGCTTCCGCATAAGGTGAGAGTCCCTTAGAATACGGAGCGAGGACCCATTCGTTACAATACCCCAGAGATGCTCGGTCCGGTTGAGGTACTCCTGCACGAGGGAATGAGGTGCGAGCCGGGGCCGACCGGACTCCGGGCGACGATCGAGGGATTGCCGGATACCAACGATATGAATAGGTGGGGAATTGTCATCTTTTCCGGCACGGTGAGAAATCGCATAGGTCTGACCGTCGACTTCAGCAGCGATCTTTGGTGAGGAGAGATCGTAGCCGAGGGTCGAGAAGAACGGCATCATCCAGCGGTTACGGGTAATGCTGGTGCCAAGATCATTTTCAGGAAGTTTTGCAAGACTGTTTTGGAAGAGGGTCCAATACGACCGGATATCGCTCCAGGCAGCTGCAATATCATCGATGGAGAACTCCTTTACTTTCTGATCGGCAATCCGGTCGATCTGGTCAGAGGAGATGAGCCCCCCCTCAAGCCGGATGGTGGGGAACCGAGTGATCATCAGGAAACCCCTTTTGGAATAGGTGCAATCACGAGAATCCCGAGCAGGTCGGGGGGTAAGTGAGGAGTCACTGCAAGACCCCGGCGTGGGATATCCACACTCTTACGCACACGGCGGTGTGCCTCTTCAAGGATTGTTGCCTCCTGCTCGACCAGTTTCTTTACCGGTGCCTGGAGGTGCTCCCACGAAGCGATTGTCTCGGAGAGCATTTCGTATCGTTCTGCTTCGGTAATATTTGCCTCGGGTTTAACAGTCGTCAACAGGTCAAGTGCATCGCTCTCCCCAAGCCAGGCAGCAGTCGATGTCATTGCTCCCTTGAGGCCACAGACAATCACCTCTTCCGCAAGGAGCGGAGATTTCTGCTGGGGGGCTTTCATGGTGAACCTGCCCCTCAAAAGGAAGAGGGTAGTACGAATATCAACAGCTGATGATTTGATCACACCACAACGGGGGGCGGTCGCATCTGCACCGTTGACAAGTGCCTCCTCGAAGAGATATTGTGCAAGAGCAGTAACCAGCGGATGATTTCGCCCAAGATAATGCACATGCTCGGGGACCGGAGTAACGAATCCAATCTGCATCTCCCACTTCTGCCGAACTTGATCGGGAAGATCCAAACGAACCATCTCGGGAAGTCGGTCGAGAGACCGCAGGGTATAGGCATTATACATTCCGACCTTATGGGGTGCAATTGAGACGCCGAGACGCTGACATGCGTTCATCACAAAGACCTTCACCGCATCAGGGTCGCCAAGAACGCTATCGGTTTCTTTGAGCTCACGATCTATCTCCTCCGGTTTGATTGCACGCTGGGCAAACCGGGTCCGGCTCTCCTTCTCGCGGGCTGCTGCCTCGTCCCAGCGCTTGTGGACATTCTTGATAGTCTCCCCGGTATCAAGTGGGAAGAACTCCTCAAGAGTAAGCTGTCGTTCAGGAACTGCCCGGGAAAAGAGCGTCTTCAATACGGTCTCCATCACCGTCTCGCTGTCGGTTGGTACCGGAACGGTAATGCCAAGCGATTTATGAATTTGCCGTGCTTTCCTGAGAAGAACATCAAGTACCGCACCATCGATCGGATTATCCCGTCCATAGAGGAGTACTGCTTTAACCAGGGTCTTCTGCTGACCGAACCGGTCCACCCTCCCTTCTCTCTGTTCGAGACGGTTAGGATTCCACGGGAGATCGTAATGCACGACAGCATCAAAAGATTCCTGGAGATTGACACCTTCAGACAGGCAATCGGTAGCGACAAGCACACGGCGGGAGTGCATCCCAATCTCTTCAACTTTCTCCCGGCGCTCCTCTTCTGGCATCGCTCCGGTTATTGACGTGATGTAGATATCTTGATAGGATTTACCAAGTCGTTTCGTCAGCTCATCTGCCACGTAGTCGCTCGTCGCAATATACCGGCACCAGATGATGGGATTATACCCTTCCTTGAGAAGTTGTTTGATGTGTGTTGCACAGGTTTCAACTTTATTATCAATCCCTCTCTCTCGAATCTCTTTTGCAAGCCGGGCAAATTCGGTAATAGATCGAGCTTCCCGTGGTGAAAGATCCTTAATTCCTTCCTCTATGATACTTGCTGGCTGGGCGTCATTTACCGTTTCATCGGTAGGTTCGTAGATGAGTGAAGCATACGAATCGTCATTTGCGCTCTCATCAGCAGCAGGCTCTACATCAATAGATTTGCTCTTTGCCGCATTCACCAGGGCAGCCGACGCCGCAGCAGGACTCGACATAACACACCGGAGTAAAGCAAGAGCATGCCAAAACTTGATTCTCCTCTTCCAGCCCGTGAGCGTCTCTCCACTCTTCACAATCTCCCTGGAGAATTCATAGACCCGTTTGAAGAGGTCCTGGTATGCGGGTGAGAGGGTATAGGTAATTTCCTCGGTCTCCCGATCAGGGAAAGGCGTGGTCTCCCCAAGCCAGGTCTTGATGTCAGCACGTCGCCTCTGGATGAAATGCTGTGAGAGGGCTATCCGTTCCTTCTCATCCATCTGGGTCAGATTATACTGTGCAAACTCTGGTTTGAGCAGCCCAAGCAGTGAAAGGAACGATCCCTCTACCCCGCTGTGAGGGGTGGCGGTGAGCAGGATCATATCTCGGGTTGATTTTGCTGCGAGATCCTTGAGGAGCCTATGTCGCTGTTGCTGACCAATCGCTTTCGTCGATGGTTGGGCAGCACCGTGCGCTTCATCGACTATGACAAAATCCGGGCAGAATTGCAGAAATTGAGAACGGTTCCGGTCAGTCTTTACATAATCGATGGAGACGACGATGAACGGGTAATAGTTGAAGATACTCCAGTCACCTGATGGTAACTCGCGTTCGAGCCGTCCAATAGTACCGGAACGAACCACAACAGCGTCGATGTGGAACTTTTCGGTAAGCTCCTTCTGCCACTGATCGCAGAGATAGGGAGGACAGATCACACACAGCCGGGATATCTCCCCTCTGTCGAGCATCTCGCGGGCGATGAGTAATGATTCGATGGTCTTACCAATACCGACATCATCCGCGATCAAGAGCCGGACGGGCTGGATACGCAGCGCCATGAGCAACGGGACAAATTGGTAAGGACGAGGCCGGACCGATACACGACCAAGGGAACGAAACGGGGCGGCACCATCCCTCAATGATAACCGTGCCGCATTCCAGAGCAATCCTACTCCGATGGCATCCCCGGAATGATCGGGATTCGGAAGCGGAAACGTCGCTGGTTCGATTGTATCGAGACCCTTTTCACGAAGAGGATTAAAAATCCCACAGAGCTCCTTCTCACTCCCGGTCAGCGGGCGAAGCAGGGTGATGTGTTCATCTTGGGAAGGAACAATCACCCATTCACGGTTCCGGCATTTAACAATCGAGCCAATGCCCGACTCATCCATCCTTACCCTCTCCCTTTACCGAAGACATCAGGATACGCACGGATCTGTTCCTCAAGGTCCCTGTCATACCGAATAACGACGATCCGATACCCTTTCTCCTTCAGACCTGTTCGGGAATCTTCATCGACTCTCATCTGATCGGGGAAATCATGCACCGAACCATCACAGAAGATGAGGGTGCTTGGATCGTACACGAAATCCGGTTCGCTATAATAATCAGCAAGGCGTTCCTGTGCCCCATCAGGCAGTCGGCGCTGGCTCTGGTAGAGATGATCGAGGAACTGCCGTTCAAGGTTCGACTGCGAATCAGTTTGGGCACGGAGCCATTGATATTGCTCGTCATAGGTCCGGTCCTCCTTCTGCTGGAGGGTAGTACCATTCTTCAACCGGGCAAGGAAGTTGGGCAATAAGTGCCGGTCGAGCTTCCGGTAATCCCGTTGGTTGGAATAGGAGAGTAAGCACTCATAACAGGCGTGAGAGCACTCTTTTACCGCTACATCATCCAGGTTGTCCGGGTCAAAGTGGCAACGTTCCAGTGCGGCAGTGGCGACTTGTCGGAGTGTCTCAGGCTCAGTCACTAATCGTTTGAGAACCCCAACCCCTCCTTCAGATGCTTCCCAGAACAGGATCGCCGTGTTTGTTCCAGTGCCGATCCGTTCTGATGCGATCTCAGATTCATCAATCTGAAACACCTTTTCCATCCCTCTCTGAAGTGCATACTGGAGCGACGCCTGGAAACCATCATCGATCGAACTATCGCCGATGAAGTTCACCAATAACAGATTCATGGTATCCTGCACAAACAGTTTCACCGCTTCAGGTTGGATCGCAGTACTCGGCTCTGCATCGGTCTCTTCACTATCCGGAGTCCGCATCCAGTCCCCGGTAGCCATATCGATATGAAACGATTTCTCACGCTGGATACGCCACCCATGATTGATACGGAACAGTGATGCGGCAGGAGCATACACAAGGTTCAGTATGGGTGTAGCTGAACTATCCTGCACAATACCCTCGAGCGTCCTTTTCTTCCCGTCAGTTCCTGGTGCAAATCGGAAATGGGAGGTGAGGTGGTAGCCAAAACGTTTCCTTTCTTCCTCGTCTGATGTTATTTTCTGCCGACGCTGGGTTGTGACATTCGTCATTTCAAGCAGCGGAACGACTTCGGAAGAGGTGGCATCGAAGATAACCCCACAATTCTCACAAAGATCGCATTTTACATCGGTATGGAAATACCCACAATTCGTGCAGATCTTCGCTACATGGCGGAGTGATTGGAGCCCACCCGGAGGGGGAGTGAGCCGTTTCACCTGGTATTTCGCGCCCTCGTGATAAAGGAAAGCCTGTGGCCCGAACTCGGTAACCGCTAGGAACCGGGGCCGGGAAATGAATTCGCCCTCGTTGGAACTGGAGGGAATAAATGCACGAATCGGGAGCCGGGGAAAGTTGTAACCGGGTAAAAATCCTTCGCTCCCGAGATACCGGTATGGATAGAAATCTGACTCCTCTTTCGTTGCTGTATGATTACAGAGCAAATTTTTCTGCCGTTCGGCTTCCATCCGCTGATTCTTTGCCCGTTCCATCTTGTCCTTATCACGGCTGGGAATCCGCATCTGGTTGTTCGCCTCTTCCCATAGCTGGTCCGCCGACTTGAATAATTCCCGGAAGCGCTGGAATGCCCCATCAAAATCTTTCGGCGCACTCCGTAGGGTCGTCATCAACCAATCATCATTGTACCAGGAATTTTCTGCAAGATCATGACCGCAACGGGAAAGGACCTCTTTCACGTCATTAAAACATTTTTTTAATCGTTCATCGGAGAGGTGGATCTGTTCTTTCACATTCGTCTGGAGCGGATACCCTTTGATCCCGAGATCGACAATCTCATCTATTGACGACCCGAGCGGGATCCGGACATAGGAGAGCCAGACTGCATGGATGTGTGCACGAACAAGGTCTTCATTGCCAAGATCAATCCGAGGTGCACGGACAGATCCTGCGACCAGATGATCTCGGTGGTGGAAGAAGTACTGGTCATGCCCGCTCCCGGCAGAACAGTAGGTGAGAACCAGCGCTGGGTCGCCCTTACGTCCTGCCCGTCCGCTCCTCTGGGCGTAGTTTGCGGGGGTCGGCGGGACGTTTCGAAGATGTACGAGTTGCAGATCGGCAATATCAATTCCGAGTTCCATTGTTGGTGAACAGAATAAGGCTGCAAGTTTCCCCTCACGGAACTGTGTCTCCCGCTCCGCACGGCGTTCATATCGTATCTGAGCGGTGTGCTCCCTGCTTTCCACTTCTTTAAGGGAGAGAGAGATCTCCTGGTAGAACTGGCTGAAATATTCGTTCGCCCGGCGTTCTACCTGATCGAAAGAGGGTCCTTCGGCTTTTGTGGAATAAATAGGATCACGTTTGGGACCACCATCCCCCACCCTCCAGAGAACAACCGATGCATCGAGCTGGAAATAGGGATTACCACGCTCCTTACGTTCTATGAGGATTCCAGCTGAACATAAAAGATCAACAAATCTGGTGATGAAAGGCCGGTAATCATGATCGATCAGAAGGGTACGCTTAAGATACCTTCCTAGAAGGCTAGTCTCACCAAGGCTGTTTGTGAAGAGTAAAGCTTCGCTTTTTCCGGGAAGGACAAATCTACCAGCATGAGTCGGTTTGCTGTCAATGAAATCTAGGCTCCATTTCTTATTTATCGTATGATAGACCCGTCGGTGAAGTTGCTGGAGATGGCCGTCATCAAAACATTCTGTCCGGATAGCTAGTTTCTTTCGGAAAAAGTCAAGAATGTTCTTTGCAATCTCTTTTCTATCATCCTTTGAGAGATCCCCAAAAGGCCCGATATCCTTCCAGGGGGAGTCCTTCTCACACAGTTCATCAAGTCCCTGGTATTCGAATGATAGGAGACCGACCTGCTCCAGATTGGGCTGCACCACACGCCAGCCTCTCCGTAAATCCTCATAAATTCGGTACTCTAACAGATCACGGAAAGTATCCCACGTCTCTTTTGCTTTTGTTGTATCCTCATCAATGGCAGGATTTTCCGCGATATCCTTGATTGTGAGTCCAGTTGCAGCAAGCACTTTGTCAGCAATTTGATCGTATTTTAATTGCCCGTCTTTTTTTAACGCTTTAAAAATTGCCCCTCTTAAAAAAGAAACTTGAACAAAATCGTTAAAGTGTCCAGCCTGTAACGAGGCATCCTGCCGGTTATCTGTGAAACTTAATACCTTCCGGGCTTTCCCTTCGATATTTGCTAGAGGAGCTCGCTGATATGCTGCAAGAGAGAGCACTGTGGTGCAGGTACTTCGGCCTTCCGTTGCAAGGCCACTCAACTTGCGGTAATCGTTCTTGCTTCTGGCTGTATAATATTCACCACAACTCTGGCAGAGCATGAACGGTTTAGGCTGATACCAGGCTTTGACACTCCCCTCTGGCTTCTTTTCAGAGACTGCATCCGTGTATGAACCATCAGGACCTACCCAGACTGCAACAGGCACATTATTCTGCCGTGCTTTTTTCACTTTCACTTTTTTGCTTTTTGTATCAATCCAGTCTGGAGGAATATCCTCAAGTTCCCACTTATGCCGATGATCGTTAACGGCAAGCATGAGGTACCCAGATGATCCTTCTTCGTCTGAGTAACTTGAATTTTCATCTTCGGGATACATGATTTGATCATGCGTATCACGAGAAACCATGTAATATTCCTGGCCGCAGACACGACAGAACTTTAAGGGATATAAAAATTTCTTCTCTTCAGCCCCCGGAGCATAATATTGTCCATCAAGCGTGAGATAACGGGATTCGGGACGCTCAAAGGTTGCGTAGATAGTACGTCCCTGGGAAATGAACTGGTGAAGTTTGAACCCGAAGATTGGATGCTTTTCATCGAATTCTTTTAAAAACATCTGGTTAAGCCGTGATTGACAATCATCAAGAGAAATTCCCGTTTCTTTTGATAGCATTAAGGCCCCATCTCTTAGGCTGATAGGCACCCGTCGACAATAATGTCCATCTTCTTCCTGATCAATACCAAAGGTAAATTCTATCCACGCTGTAAGTGGGCTAGCAAGAAATGATTCTTTAGAATTAGGCAAGGGAGATTTTATGCTTTTTATCAAATCGTCAGTCGTTAATATTTTGTCGTAGGTTGATATTTTTTGAAGCGTTTCTTCAATAATATCATGTGACTCAATCGGTACCCCAAATATTGTTGATGCAAAATTCGCAACAGCAAGTTTTCGTTCAGATGCTGTTGTTTTTCGACCCGCGATCATGGTTGCACTAGTTCCGATACAGAGGAGGTCAGGGTTTCCGCATCTGTTTCGGAGCCTCCGGATTAGTAATGCAACGTCAGCGCCCTGACGGCCCCGATAGGTATGAAGCTCATCAAAGACGAGGAATTGTATCCCCGAGGTGGTTGCGTCAACAAATGTATGCTCTTCAGGACGAATCAACATCAGTTCGAGCATGACGTAATTTGTGAGAAGAATGTGAGGAGGATTCTGCTGTATTTGTTTGCGTTCCTCATCTTTTTCCTGGCCTGTATATCGTCTGAAATTGACAGGGCAGTTTTTTCCAGTTTTTTTCTCATACCCCTGTGCATATCGTTCAAGTGCATCATATTGCGAATTGACAAGAGCATTCATTGGATAAACGATGATTGCCCGGACCTTTGGATCGCCGGGATTCGAACGAACAACTGCATCAAATATGGGAATGAGATATGTGAGGCTTTTACCAGAACCGGTTCCGCTTGTAACTACAAATGAACGACGTTCTGCTCCTTTATGAATGGCATCCAGTTGGTGACGATAAAGTAAGAGTGGACGGTCATGTTCATCACGAAAAATATCAGATAAGGTGGGGTGGAGAATTTTTTCCTGAACTAACGTCTCTATCGTTGAGACAGATTCATACGCAGGATTGACCTGTATCAGAGGATCGGGCCAGAGAGAATTTTTCCTGACAAGATTATCCTCGATAAAATCCCTTATCCGTTCATCAGAGATTGATAGAAAACTCTGAACATATTTTTGATAATCGTCGATCGTTTTTTCATGCATTTGAAAAATACTCATGCTAGTCCTCACCGTTGCCTATAAATATCTCATATTAATAGGGGTCTATAGATCACGGTGAGCGATATAATTTTACATAGTCGGGAATTGAGACATAATCAAAAACCAGAAAGGAACTGTAGGGCGAATTAGATGACTGAAATCAACTGGAAACCATATTGGACCCTCAACTTGCTTTCGTTCAAAATATTGAAGGTAAAAGAAGACTAGTAGGATATATGAAGGAATCGCCCTTTGTTGGAATCCTCTTCTTGATCCTGCTCGGTTTATTCATCATCTTCTGCGGCTGCTCTTCACAAGAAACAGCCTCTACAACCATACATACAAACCCGACCACAACTCCAATCACTCAAACCACGAAACTAACGGCTAAACCGACCTCTATGGAAACAACATCCCCCGTAAATCTTGAAATTACAATTCATAGTGTTAATATGTCATGGGATTCGGGAACCCAATATTTAAAACCTAGTCCTGGCTTTCATTATGTTCTTGTTGATTTCTCTGTAAAGAACGTAGGTTACCCAAATGGGTTCAATTTCAACCCTGTTAACGTCACTTTACTGGAAATCATCAGAGCATCATTTTCAGATGCATTAAAACCCCCGGGAAGGAGCACCGGAACAAGTACGTATGAATATGAGTATAATCCCCTCGCGACGGCCATGGTCCCAGATGGTTTTGTTCCCACAGAAATGAAGGTGTACACCATATCTTACGGCGAGACACTACGCGGAAAAATAGTCTTTTCAGCTGGTGCATCACAGCCAGGAGAACTGACGCAGTTCTGGCTTCGGGTGAAGGGATCTGAAAAGGGATCTGGAACCCCTGATACGCCCTTCCCCTAAATACCCTTTTTCCAATAGATACCGGTTATCCCAGAAATCCCTTACTCGGTCCTAAAGGAAAAGAGTATTAAAGTTTTTAAAGAAACTTGTAGATCTATTAAGGGAATTGGACAAAATTATGGAGATTAAAAAAAATTCATATGATTATTGTAATAAATGTGATTCAAACAATAAACCGGGAAGATTTTATTCAATATATATTGGTAGATTAACAGAAGGAGGTGGTTTTACCTCTAGGGGAATAACCAATATATACTCTGATGTTCACCAAGAAAATGTCTGGTTTTGCGACGAATGTGTTAAAAAAGAATTCAAAGAACAAGCGGCGTTTCATGTTTTGGGAGGGGGTTTAATAATTATTATCATTGGTTTATTGTTAGCTAAAGGCCTAGATAGTGTTTTTGATACTTCCATTTTAATGATTCCAATCACGATTTTTTTAGCATTTGGTGTAATGTTATTTGTTGCTGGGATTGCCATTTCTTCGTCTAGTTATCTCGAATATATTTCAGGGAAAACAGGGGAAAGGATGGCCATAGATATCAAACGTAGTAAAAACCGTGATCATGATATAAACTATTTTACAAAAAAGGAATATAAGAAAATGCATCGGCTTTGATCCATTCAATACATCGGATATGGTGCGATAGTGCCTAAATTCGTCATAATTCTTCGATATCGCAATTATTTGCCTGTAGAAGTGCTTGAATCGAGGTAAAATCCTAAAAACCAGCACCATCCAAAAATCCCTATGAAATAGGTCCAACTAAATGTGTAAATGAATATCTTGAGAAACTCAAGAAAATGGAGAAGAATCTGTAGAATCCTAATAAATCTTTTCTCAAGTTAAAACAAGAAGAGTTATGTCGTGCCGGTCCCGGGTCAGAAGGACAGGCATGGTATGGCACGTGTTTCCCTGAGGCGATAGCAGTGATGAGGGGACCAAACGAAGGATAATTGGTGGCGGTGTGTAAACCGCCACCGGCACTCCCTTTGTATTACCTCTTGCGAGGCAATTACTGATTAGAGAACAGTGTTAAAAGAGCCGGCGAAAACCATTAGCTCCTTACACTGGCTGCCCAATCCCCGATCCCTTCATCAGGCCGTACTCGATCTCATAGAAACCCCCGCCCCGGTCCTGAAAGGTCAGGTAATAGTGCATGAGCCGCTTCCCCTCGGCCTCCTCGATCTGGTTCAGGAGACCGACCTGGTTGAGGGCATCATGCCCGACCAGGACCCATG
>ENA-UPTA01002513-UPTA01002513.1-activated-sludge-metagenome-genome-assembly--contig:-NODE-2513-length-18931-cov-7.236226_pt1 | contig 18931 bp, 15 predicted proteins | sample MGYA00238184_ERZ773361 | MGnify/ENA primary metagenome ERZ773361 (study PRJEB29100, sample SAMN05720205) | activated sludge metagenome | isolation source: anaerobic digester from wastewater...
TGCAATTCAATCACCCGCATTCAAGAAGCACCTAATAATACGAAGATACAATATTTAATCAATAGCTTCATTCTACATAGCTCTTTGTTATAATTTCGGTTGTTGGGAACATCAACCGATAATGTTAATTTGTTTATTATATTTGAGCTTTTCGGTGGCTTTCCCGTTTGGCGCGAGAGTTACCTCAGCGCTCTCGTGCCTATTTAATCCGCCGTTCTGACTGGAATTCAGCATTATTTTTTATTTACAAAGAAGTGTTTCGCTTCGCTGAATAGACTTCGTCGCGTCAGCCATTCCTTCATGGGTGTATTGCTATATCAGTACATTGGTACACCATCCGGCAGTGTAAAATACATAAAAATGCTCCTGCGTTCTGGAAAAATCCCGTCAGATAGTAGCATGGACCGCGGTGATTGCCTATCTTTGTACATGATGGAAACATCGAAGAAAAATTTCCCTGTAATCGGTATCATTGGCGGTGGACAGTTAGGTAAAATGTTCATCCAAAAGGCGTCGCAATGGTCGGTGCCTGTAAATATCCTGGATAAAGACGAACACTGCCCGTCCGGCGTACTCGCGAACCGCCACCTGCTGGGCAGTATTACCAATGGAGACGACATTCAGCAACTCGCCGACATCTCCGATGTGCTGACCTGGGAGATTGAACACATCGACGTAGACAAACTCATCGAACTCAAGGCGCAAGGCAAAACCATTATTCCCGATCCGGATATCCTGAAAATCATACAGGATAAAGGCCGCCAGAAAAACTTCTATCAGCAACATCAGATTCCGACCGCTCCTTTTTTTGTGGCAAAAGACAAATATCAGGCCGCGGAGATGCTGGCAAAAACCGGATTCCGGAAAATGGCGGTCAAAGCCTGCACCGGAGGATATGATGGCAAAGGCGTTTTCATTACGGAGCGCCATGCTGTATTGGAAAATCCGGATATTATCCCGTTTGATGGCGAACTGATGGTGGAGGAATTTGTGCCGTGCAAGACGGAAATCGCCGTGCTGGTAGCTCGCAATCAGAAAGGCGAGATGGCAGTATATCCCGCGATAGAAATGGAATTCGATCCGGTCAGCAATCTGGTTTCCTTCCTGAAATCGCCGGCCAATATTCCGTATCATCTGGAAGTGCGCGCCGAGCAGATAGCCCTGCAGTGCGCTTCTGCTTTCAACAGTCCCGGATTGCTCGCCGTGGAGTTTTTCCTGTCGGAAGAGAATGAGCTGCTGGTCAATGAAATTGCACCGCGCCCGCACAATTCCGCACATCACACGATAGAAGGCTTTTTCACCTCACAGTATGAGCAGTTGCTCCGCGTTTTGCTGGGTATGCCGCTGGGTGCCACGCACCTCAAGATGCCCTGCTCCATGGTGAATCTGGTCGGCCCCGAAACAGGATCGGGCAGATACCGCCTTCGGTATTTCAATGAACTGAATGCCCTGCCGGGTGTGTATGTTCATCTGTATGGCAAAGAGGAAAGCAAGCCGAACCGCAAGCTCGGTCACATCACCATGGTGCAACCCAGCATGGAAAAATTATTGGAAATCACACAGAAAGTACGAACTTTAACAGAGATAGAAATTATAGAATAGAAATGAGGCCAGGATTTGAGCGGAAAAATCTCAAATCTCAAATCTCAAATCTCAAATCTGAATTATGGAGAAAGTAGCCATCATCATGGGGTCCGACAGCGACTCGCCGGTCATGAAAGAAGCCGCAGCGGTATTGACGGAACTGGGCATCGGTTTTGAATATACCATCGTGTCCGCGCACCGCACCCCGGAGCGCATGTACGATTTCGCACGCACCGCGCATGAACAGGGCTGCAAGGTCATTATCGCCGGCGCCGGTGGCGCCGCCCACCTGCCGGGTATGGTGGCCGCCATTTCACCATTGCCTGTCATCGGCGTGCCGGTACAGAGCAAAGCGCTGAGTGGCCTCGACTCGCTTCTGTCCATCGTGCAGATGCCGGGTGGCGTGCCCGTGGCGACAGTCGCTATCAACGGCGCGAAAAATGCCGGCATCCTGGCCGCGCAAATCCTGGCCGCGCATGATGCAGCCTTACTGGAAAAAATCATTGCCTACAAGAAAAATCTGGAGCAGCAGGTGATGGAGAAAAACAAGACCTTCCGGCCTTAATAAACTTCGTTTTAAGGTGCACTTGTTTCTGCCGGTTGCAGCAAGGGCAATAACTGACGCGCCATCTCATGGCTTTGCAGCTTCGCACCGCGGTAATTTAAATGGTGAAAATTATAGCCATAGTCCACTGCGTAGTATTTCGGATATTTCCGCGGATCGGCCACTTCAATTTTTGCATCGTCGGGCATGGCGTGGAACACCGGCAACAATAAACTGTAATTCGTCCGGGCGCGTGGTGGTAGTACAAAAAACACCCTTATACCCATTTTCTTACATTTGTTATAAGCTTCCATACAAAGCTTGACCATGGCCGCATTGGCCTCGTCTTTGTCGGTATATTGCTCAAAACTTTTTCTCACTTCGCTGGTCAGGCTGTCTCGTTTCACGGCATTGCTTTCATACTCGCGCTTCGACTGGCGGATGAGCGTGTCTTCCCACTGGTATTCCATAAACATGCGGTGTTCCTCATAGTCGTACGGATAAAAACCATCTTTTTTATTGCCCAGATAGCCGGTTTCATAAGTATCTTTCTGGAAGATAAATTGCATCACTTCCGGCATAAATCCGATTTTCAGGATATTTTCTACCCAACTCATCACATAGAAATAGCAGAATTTCAATCTTGTTTTCAGGTCGTCTTCCAGTGTAGGAATGATAGACAAAGCGCGATAGGTGGAAGTGGCATTGTGCCAGCACACCCATTTGGAGGTATGCAGGTTGGCCGGGAAGAAATAAGGCTCACTGCTGATGCTGATAAACACATATTTCAGATTGGGATTGCGGATCTTCAGCATCTCATCGAGGTCGGTCATCTGCTCCACAAACGTGTGGCCATCCACCGCGATATTATAAGAACGGAAATCGATGCCGTTTTTTTGAAGTGTACTGTCAATGATAGAAGGATCGATGTGTCGGTATTCGAGACTGCCACCCATGTATACAGCATTGTATTGCTCGCTGTTTTTTTTGTAATGTTCAAACTTGACGGTTTGTGTGCTGTCACCCCAATAGAACGGAAGCGTGAACTTCATCACCAGCGACAGTATCAGAATAATTCCTGCCAGTATACCCGCTTTATATAGAATCTGTTTTATCATGGTGCTTAATACTGGAAGTAAACAAATGTGGTGTTATTAAATACGCCAAACCAGACGATGCAGGCCAGCAATACAATATAGATGCTCCAACGGAAGTTGCGGTTTTTGGCCAGCACCACCTGTTCTATTTTGCGGTCGCCGGTGAGTGCTTCCACGACAAACAATACCACGATGAAGAACACCAGAATGCCGAGCTGGATAGTGCCTTTGTGCAGTAGCCATTCCGTGAGATAATTGGCAGTATGCAGTTTAAACAGATTGCCGTATAATGGCGCTGCAATGGCCGTCCACGACACCGGATTTTCAGGATGTGCCGCATTCAGAGCCATCTGCGCGCTGTACACCCTGAACAGCAGGAAGCAGAACAGGAAAATCAGAATCGTCACCACGCTGTGTGCCCAGTCGGGAAAATATTTGTCAAATAATTTGTACGTGTTGCTGGGACGGATAGCGCGCACCACATTATTCTGCCAGAGATAGCGGATGGCCATGGCGCAGCCCACCATCGTAAAGGAAATCACCATCGGCCAGTTGGCGCCATGCCACAAGCCGCAGATTGCCAGTACAAAAATTACATTGAATACCACTTTGGCACTTTTTGCCTTGTAGGCACCGAGGTAGAAAAACACGTAATCCGTCAGCCAGGTGGACAATGAAATATGCCAGCGCGTCCAGAAGTCAGCGAGATTTTTGGAGAAGAATGGCCGGCGGAAATTTTCCATCACATCAATGCCCAGCACTTTGGCGCCACCCAATGCGAGATCCGAATAGCCGGAGAAATCGCAGTAAACCTGCAACAGGAAAAAGAATGCGCCGAGCCAGGTTGTCCAACCGCTGACCTCGTTGTAGTGCGCATACATGTCATTCACATAAAATGCAAGCCGGTCTGCAATGACGACTTTCTTAAACAAACCCCAGCCCATCCGGAAGAGACCTTGCTGCAGGTTGCTGTAATCAAAGGAATGTTCTTTATGTAGTTGTGGCAACAGGTTTCTCGCCCGCTCGATCGGACCATTTACCATCACCGGCCAGAAAGCGGTGAAAGCCGCGAAATAGCTGAATCGCTGTTCGGCTTTTGTTACGCCTTTATAGACATCAATGGTGTAGCTCAGCGACTGGAAGGTGAGGAAGGAAACGCCGACAGGCACCACCCAGGTGTTGAACCACGGCTCCGGCACAAACCAGCCAATATGCAGCAGACCCAGTAAATCGCGGATATTATTATCGACGAAGTCGATGTACTTGAACGTAAAGAGTATGCCGAGATTGACCGCCATGCTCAGGAACAGCCAGCGTTTTTTCTGCGAGATCTTATCCGTCGCATCCATCATTTTGCCCGCAATAAAGTCATTGCAGGTGATGGTGAGTAGGATGATGGTGAAGTAAGGACTGAAGCTGCCGTAGAAATAATAACCACCTGCCGCCAGCACCATGTGCTGGAATCGCCTCGGGACAGCAAAATAGAGATAGCAGAAAACCGGAAAGAACAGGAAAAAGTGTAACGAGTTAAACAGCATATCCTAATTTTGGTCAGACAGTTGGAAAGAATTTTTCAAAAATAATAAAAAATACCCACGTACATCCATAAAATACTATGCCTATTTTTGTGTAAATACTACCCGCATTTGAACTTGCCCTTTAATAAAGAAAAACTGCAGCGCGCCTTACAGGATAAACACCTGGGTTTTGTATTGAAGGGCAGTCTGTCTACTGCCATTACGTTGTTCTTTGTGCAGGGACTCCGGTTTATTTCCGGCGTATTGATAGGTCGCTACTACGGTGCGGAGGCGTCCGGCCGGCTGACACTGGTGGTGACCGTCATGGGCATTCTGGCTATTTTCATCAATTTCGGTATAAAGGATGCCTTACAGAAGCTGATTCCGGAATACCGGGAAAAGTACAATCTGCGGGCGGCCTATTCGCTCTTTCTTAAGAGCAATGTGCTGATTCTGCTGTTTTCCGCTGTCGGTGGCATCTTGCTGTATTTCGGTGCGCCCGCGCTGGCACATTACTGGGAAGAACCGGATATGATACCACTGTTCCGATGGTCGGCGCTGTTTCTGCCGTTTTTTGTGCTGGGTGAATTAAATTATTTCAGTCTGCGTGCCGCCATGAAAGTGCACACCGCCAATGTGTCGCTCGTGTTGCCCACCGTGATTCGCATCGTGGCTTTGCTGGTAGTCACTTACTGGTTTTATCATCTGGACAACCCTATTTATCTGCACTGGACGACTTTATGCGTGCTGCCCTGGTTGTTTTCGCTGTGGCCGGTGTATCGCTATTTCCACCAGCCATCGCGGCAGGATGAGGTGTTGGGGCAAGTGCATCATCAGGAAATTCTGTCGGTCGCATTTCCCATGCTGATGACTTATGCCGCTTTTATTGTCATCAATTCCGCGGATGTATTCTTGCTGAAGTCATTCGGCATAGACACGGCAGATGTGGGTATTTATAAAACGTGTACGAATATCTCCATGCTGGCGGCTACTTTGCTGGTGGCACTGAACACCACGGTGCAGCCTAAGATTACACAGTTATATACACAAAACAATCTGCAGGAAGTGCAGCGCATTGCGCAGAAATCCTCCAAGCTGATTTTCTGGCTGAGTGTGCCTGTGTTTCTCATATTAATTTTCGGCGCTAAATATGTGATGTGGCTGTATGGTAAGGAATTCCTGGGCGGCGCACTGAGCCTCGCGATTATGACCGTTGGTCAGGTGGTGAATACCCTGTGCGGCCCGACGGCACAGCTGCTGAATGCCACCGGCTATCACAAGTCGTTTCGCAACATTTCTTTCTTTGGCGCGGTGCTGAATATTCTGCTCAATATTTTCCTGATTCCGGCCTACGGCATCGAAGGTGCTGCCGTGGCGAATGCACTCAGTGTGATAGCGTGGAACCTCGTCGGAACCGTGTATATCAAAAAGAAATTCGGTTTTTATATCTGGTATATTCCGTTTAAAAAAATGAAATAATACACTGTATGCCCGATTATGGTGTAGATGCGTATTGTTACAACATCTTTTCTTTCGCTTTTATCCGCTTCCTGATTATCCATATTAACATCCATACTACTAATAGACCGATGGCAACCGGAAATAAAATGATGACAAGAGACAGCACCGAAAATAAGCTGTCTTCTACAGTATAAGGATTGCCCAATTCAACACTATCAAATAACAAATTATCGAGTGGCTGTAAGCTGAATGTGTCTATTGCCGCAAATAAAGCCGCTGCCCCGGGTGGGATTTTGTTGAACTGAAATAATTTGTCTCTTTTGTAATAGGTAATAATCAGATTGTCCTTTGGGGTTGGTGAAAAGTTGGATTTGCTTCCGGCAAAGATTGCATATTTTTTGTTGTACCTGAAATCAAATCCATCTGAAATACCCTTGACATAATCCAGTTTAAGTCCATCCATTAGCTGTATATAAAAGTGTCCGGATACTATAGGTTGTTTCCAGATGCTGCCACTTTCCAGCAGGTATATAAAAGCATTGTAATTATTGGTACTATAGCCGCTTCTGATTAAACCGTCATTGGTATTTACAATAAAATATACACTCACTTTTTTTTCTTCTGCCGGCTTAAAATCCATTTCCCATACTTTCCAGTTTTCGCTGAGATTCTGGATTCTGCCATATTCTGGATTGGGTTGTTCCAAAAGAGAGAGCCAGTTGTTTCCTGATTTTATTTTAAACTGATTCAAGCCATCTATATGCACCTGGTTGATTTTAGATTCACCTCCCCGATATATGCCATTTACAGGATATCCCATTTTAAACTGCCATGTACTATCTGTCGTGTTTTTAAACACATATTCTCCTTTCACCACCGCATATCCTTTGTATAATTGAATATAAATGTGCTCATTCACCATCTGTATTTTTTTGAATGACAGGGAGTCTTCCGGGTACAGCATGGTGAAAACGGAGCCGCCTGCATTCCATACTCCCGGCTGTGCAGCATTGGCAAATACATGCTGTTGATTGAAAAAAAGAATACATAAAATCACCCAACACCATAGAGATGATATACTGTTGGAGCGTTTATTTTCCTGATAATAGGGGGGTGTTTTTTTCATAGTTATACGGTATGGCGTTAAATTTACTGCAAAAAGAATGTTGTTGGGAAGTCAATGCACCTACACAAATATAATTAATGGCAGGGATTGATGCCGTGTTTTTTTGCTTGTAATATTGTTGTTGACAGGATAAATACTTACCGTACATGGTGGTCAGCTGAATCCAAAATTGTATCTTTATTCCGATGTTCTCTAAAATAAAACAGCTATTTACAATAGAAACAGATTTGTCCAGTCGCGTGTATGGATTTGATATTATGCGCGGTGTCGGTATCCTGATTGTGTTATATGCACACGGCCGTTCCAAGATGCCGTTTTTTCCGGCGTTCAACGATTTTATTTCCGTGATAGGCTTCTGGCTGATGGACTTGTTTTTTGTACTCAGCGGATTCCTCATCGGGATGATTCTGATAAAATTCTACGAAAAAGAACAGACATTTAACTGGAAAACTGCGTATAATTTCTGGATACGCAGGTGGTTCCGAACGCTGCCGAATTATTACCTCGTACTTTTTATTACCGCTATTCTCTGGGCTATCGACGGCAAGGTGATGTTTTTCAAGTTGAAGTTTCTGGCGTATATGCTGTTCAGTCATACCGTCGCGCTGCCGCCCAATTATTTCCTGATGGAATCCTGGACCTTGTGCATCGAGGAATGGTTTTACCTGCTCTTCCCTTTACTGCTGTTGGCAGGCCATCAGTGGATACAGCGCTCGGGTAGCAAACAGGGCATCAAATACAATATTCTGGCGGCCATTATCCTGTTTTTTACCGTGCCGATGGCACTACGGATAGGAGTATATGCCGCGCAGCCGCCGCTCGCCTGGATAGATATGTCGCGCATGACCTTCTTTCGCCTCGACACCATCGCCGTGGGTATTCTGATGGCGTGGATTAATTTTTATTACAAAGACATTCTGAAGCAATACAGACGCACTGCCGGATGGTTGTTCCTGCTGCTGATGGCGGTTTATCTCGCGTTTTTCTATATCGTCCTGCTGCCCGATCTGCAGCGGCAGACTTCTTTTTTTTCGTTCACTTTCTTTTATCTCTTGTCCGGATTGGCATCGCTTTGTCTCACGGTGTATATGAAAGAAGTGAAGCTGGAGAAGCCGACATTCTTCGCCCGCTTTATCACGGTCATCAGCCTGATTTCCTATTCACTGTACATCTTCCACCGCAGTGTGGTGATGCATCTCGTCGATAAATTTTTCAATCCGGCACCGGTCTCTGTAATAGAGAATGTAGCCTTGTTTACACTATATGTAATCGCTTCCATTTTGCTGTCTATAGTAGTATATAAATACTATGAACATCCGATGACGGAACTGAGGGAAAAACTAAAAAAATAAATCATGCGTATCGGTGTCTGGAAAGCAAAAAATCCCGCTACTAGCGTACAGATTTATACGGAACAGGTGGTGAAAGGACTCGAATCATTCGGGCATCAGATTGTTTTTTTCGGGCAGGCGGATGCTGTTCCCGAAGTGGATATCATCTGGGATCCGAGTTGTACCGGTGCGCGATACCCGAACCGAAAAATACTGCAAACTGATATTCCGTGGATCGTCACCCTGCATGGCGCTTCCAATTTGTCGATGCCGCTGAAATACAATTTCCCCACTTTCGGCAGTCAGGTAAAAGGCGTTTTGATTAACCTGCGCCGGCGACTGATGTGGAGCTGGTATAAATACAAGGTGGCGCATGTCATCACCGTTTCTGCTTATGCAAAAGAGGAACTCGTACAGGAACTCGGCATTTATCCTACACAGATATCCGTGATTTATCATGGATATGACGATGTATTGTTTCACAAACAGAGCGGCGAAAAGTCATATCTGCTACATGTTTCCGTATATCAGTCGAAGAAAAATGTGGAGGCTGTCGTCGAAGCTTACCGTGGCATCCGGGAGCCGCGATGGCCATTGGTGATAGTATGTCCGGGATTTCCGGCTCCGGTAAAGGATTCAAATATTACCATACACACCACACCGATGAATCGCAAGCAAGTGGCCGGCTACATGAAGGAAGCATACGCATTTATTTTTCCGTCGCTGCATGAAAGCTTTGGCATGCCGCTGGTGGAGGCGATGGCCTGTGGTGTTCCGCTCATCACCAGCAATACCACCGCTTGCCCCGAGATCATGGGCGATGCGGGCATGGCAGTCGACCCGTTGTCTGTCGCGGATATCCGCCATGCCATGGAAAAAATCATGAACGATTCCGCGTTGCATGATGCATTGGTGCAAAAGGCACTCCTGCGTGCGAAGGATTTCAGCTGGGAAAAAACCGCCCGCTTGCACGAGACCATTTTCAGAAGATATACGGAATAAAAAAGTATGTTAATTAATGCATCGGGATTTGATGACATTAAAAAATCAACTGAAAATTGACGTATATTTGTCTATTATGAAGTGGCTCAGTAGTATCGTTGTTATTTGCATCACCATCGCGATGCCGTTGTTTGTACAGGGACAGCCGTCCACGACTTATCCGAACGACCGCTCCGTGCTGGATTCCACCATACAGCCATTCTACCACGGCGTAGCTTCCGGCGACCCACTCAACGACAGAGTAATTATCTGGACGCGGGTGACTACCGATTTGCCGAGTGTGGAAGTAAAATGGAAAATGGCCACGGATGTAAACATGCAAAATATTGTGGCGCAAGGCACTACGACTACCGATACGTCCCGCGATTATACCGTGAAAGTGGATGTGACGGGATTGCAGCCGGGTGTTCATTATTACTATGAATTTGAAGCGTTGGGAAGATTATCTCAGCGCGGCAGAACCAAGACCATGCCAACGGGCGATGTGAGCAGCCTGCGACTCGCGCTGGTGAGTTGCTCCAACTATATGTTCGGCTATTTCAACGCGTATGATGTGCTGAAAGACAGAAACGATATCGACATGGTATTTCATACCGGTGACTATATTTATGAAGACGGATTTCGTCCCGGTGGTGTAGATACCATCAGACGAAGAGTGTTTCCGGAGATCGAAGCCTTCGACTTGAGCAGCTACCGCCTGCGTTACAGCTGGTACCGATTGGATTCTTCTTTGCGCAATCTGCATCAGCAATATCCTTTTGTAGTGGTATGGGACGACCACGAATTTGCGAACGACGCCTTTGCGGATACTTCTACTGCACATAATCCTGCGACACAAGGTAGTTGGGCTGTGAGAAAAGCTAATGCCATTCGCGTTTTTAAAGAGTGGATTCCGATGCGCGAGGATACCTCCAGAACCAATATCATCAACTTCACGCAGAATGTGGGCGGTCTGGCGGATATTATCTACACAGAGAACCGCATTGAAAGATCTGAATTTGACAATCTGCAACAAGGGATAGACCTGACTTTCCAACTGGAGACATTGCCTTACGACACGCCCAACAGAACCATGCACGGCAAGCGTCAGATGGACTGGATGTGCGAGCAACTGAAGCAATCGCAGGCAAGATGGAAGATTCTGGCCAATCAGGTGGTATTTGCTTCCTATATCTATCGTTTCCCTGCCTTGGGTGGAATTCCGGCGCATCAGTTGCAAGGCTGGGATGCCAATCCGCTCGACAGAAAAAGAGTGATAGACACCATCGTATACAACGACATCAATAACGTGGTGATTCTGAGTGGTGATATCCACCAGGCTATCGCCTTTGATATTCCGGGTGGCGTGGTGCCTTACAATCCCACTACCGGCGATGGCAGCGTGGCTGTAGAGTTTGTGTGTGATGCCGTCAGTGCCGGAGATGTATTGCCCAACAATGAATCCTACATGTATCAGAATAATGCCAACCTGAAATATTTCAAGGCAAAATCGCAGGGTTACAGCATTATCGATATCACACCCAACAGCGTTTGCTGCGATTTCTGGCAGATAGACTCGCTCGCTGCTGTGAGCAGGAGCGAAACTTTCCTCGCTACTTTCTGTACCATCAAAGATCAGAACAGGCTGAAATCTTATCTTGGGCCGACGTTTACACCGAGAACGTTTGCGCCGCTGGTGCCTTATGCGCCGCGCAATCAGGGATTGCCGGTGGGCATCAAATACAACCAACAGCAGGTGGAACTGATTGGGATATATCCGAATCCGGCGGCAGACTATATCCGTTTCCAGTATTTCATGAAAGAAGCAGATGTATTGAAAGTGGAAGTGTACAACCTGCAAGGGAAAATGGTAGAGTCGTTAGATTACGGCATCCGTACCCGCGGTTTGAATGAAGATGCACTGTCCGTCAGCAAGCTGCCGAATGCAGAATATATTGTGGTATTCAGAACCGGCAATCAGGTGACATCCAGAAAATTCGTTAAACAACAATAGATAGGTAGCTCGCAGCAGATGCATCCCTAAGGTCATTTGTTAAATGCATCGGAATCAGCTATATTAGCAACAGGATGTGGTCCAGAATAATCAGCTATCAGGAAAAAAACTACTTGCGATGGGATAAGTTCACGCTTTCCGGCATAGTATTGCTGATTTTCTGCGGACTCAAAGTAACCTGGGATTTATCGGCCTACATGGATGTCCTGTTCTGGGACGAAGCCCTGTATCTGCAGCGCGGCGTGGATATGTTCGACAAGATTCCGAAAACCTGGGGTCCTTCGTATTCCCTTTGGTATAAATGCTGGTCGTTTATCATCCACGATAAAGTCACTTTGTATTATTTTAATTTTGGATTTACCACCATCGCCATCAGCGTGCTCTTTTTTTTGTTGCTGATGTCGGTCGGTGTGCAGCGCGTACTGGCTTTTCTGCTCGCCTTATTTTTCCTGTCCAGTCACATCAATCTGCCGCTCTGGCCGCGGGTCTCGCACTACTGTGTCATCGTGCTTGTCACGGGTATTCTGTTGTCGAAGTACCAACGCACACAAGCCGCGAGATGGGCGGTGTTGTCTTTCGCGCTTTTGGTGGCCGCCTATGCGCGTCCGGAAATGTTTCTTGCCTTTCTGGTTAGTTTTACACTCAGCATACTGTTCTTACTGGTAGCTATAAAAAATGCGACCAAAAAAGATATGCTGCTTGTCGGCAGCCTTGTCGTCGTTTTTGTATTTATCTACATCTTCTTCAAAACGCCTTTTAACAACGGTGATTCCGGCAGAGGGCTGCGTGTTTTCCTGCAGCATTTCGCGTGGAATTATACAGAATGGCATCAGTTGCAGAATGTGTTCTGGCTTGATTTTCCGCACATGATTGCCGAGCATTTTCCGGACAGTTCTTCGCTGAGCGGGATCATTTCCTCCAATCCGGAAATGTTCCGCACGCACATCACTTCCAATATTTCCAACTATTTCCTGGAAATGGGCAAAATAGTATTCGCTTTTTTTGCACCCATTTTCACGGAAAAATTGCACTGGCTGTGTCTGATGGTTGGCATTATGTTGTATGTCATCTATTTTTCGTTTACCAAAACATCCCAAAACAAGCGGCTCCGTTTTAAGATATTGCTGAAGGATAATATCATCACGGTATTTGTGCTGGCATTGTTTGCTTTTCCTGCTGTGTTGGCGAGTATTTACGCGTATCCGAGACAGCATTATCTATTGCTCCAGGTGCCGGTGCTGATAGTACTGGCAGGCATTGCCATTTCCTCCATTTCGGTAGAAATAGAAAAGTCCACCCAGAAAATTTCCGTGATGGCGGTAGTTTGGTTTTTTGTAACGCCGGTGGCGGAAGATTTTCGCTATTTCGATTTATTCCGGAAAGAAGACAGTATGTGCAACATTGAAACGGTCAACTACATCAAGAAGCACATCAGAACGGAAGATACTGTCCGCCTATTTGATGTGGAGGGCTACATGTCTAATCTGTTGCCGGAGCATTTCACGGATTACAACGATGTTTATTACCGCAATATGGACAGCATCGTACTCAGCGATTTTATCAAAGAAAAGCAGATAGATATCATTTACAAGACGCCAAGTTTGTTGCTGTTGCAAAGTGTACAGTCTGATAGTGTGATGCAGGATTTGCTGAAAGATCCGGAGAAATACGGCTTTTTTGAACAAAAAACCGGTAATTTTGAACCCAGTCTGCTCATAAGAAAAGGTGTACGATGAACTTTTTGTATAAAACCATATATACCCGCGATCAGCCATTCTTCGAATGGAAGGTAATAGGTGTGTTTTTATTCAGTTTGCTGTTTACGAGCAATGTACTGTTGCAGTTTAAATCCTCCAGTAGTGCCATCGGACTTATCATGGTGATGGGTTTGCCCTTTATTTTTATCTCAACAGGGATATACTATTATTATAAGATTTTCAAACTAAAGGAGCTGAATCCGATAGATATCATGGTGTTGTTGTGTCTGATACTCCCATTATACAATGCCATCACCCTAAATATTGTATTTGATGTAAAGATTCTGAAATCACTTTACAATCTGTCTGCAAGGATTTATATCATCATGTGTAGTTTGATGTACTATATGATGCGCACCAACAAGATTACTATCAAACAGTATGTATTTGCCAATATCCTGTTGTGCTGGTTCTGTTTCTTTTTGTACACTTACGTTTCTCTGGCCATCAATCCTGCGACATTTAAGGATTCACTGGGCGATGGACTCGTTGGTTATAATCCGTCCAAAGGCGGCTATCTGTATCGCTTCTCAAGTGCCTTTCTGATTTTCGGGATGATTTATTATTTCCTGGATTATATCCTGAAAAAAAATCATGTGAGCCTGGTGTTGTGGTTGATTTTGATGTCTTATCAGTTGTTTATTGATAAAGGTCGAACAGAACTGGTGTCACAAGTGATACCAATGTTCCTGTTTATGTTTTTTGTGCTGAAATGGCATGAAATCTTCAAGAGACTATTTACCATAGTAGTATTAGCAGGAGTCGTACTGTTGGCCGCTTATTTTATTAATCCAAAGATTATCGAGTTCACCGCCGACATGTATATCATGTTTATCAAGTTCTTCTTAGGCCAGAAAACAGGGGAAGGGTCTGCAGATATGCGGTGGACGGAAATGGCGCATGTCTATAATTATTTTCTCAAACATCCCAATCAGATATTTTTTGGTGTCGGTGTTCCCAAGCGGGAAATCATGCTGATAAATATCGGAGATGTAGTATTGTCTGATATTGGTATTGTCGGCGGTGTTTTATCGCAGGGGATTATAGGTGTATTGCTGGTTTATTGTCTGTATTTATATCCTTTATACGTTTGGCGAAAAGTAAAGCACTACAAAAATGATATCTTCTTCAATACCGCCATTTTGGGGTGCGGAACTTCGTTTATACAATCATTGTTTCAGGGAGCTGTTTTTTATAGTCCCTTCGGGCTTATGCTCTTCATGATTATTGTGGAATATTACAGGGTAAAAGAAAAACTGTACTGGAAAGCACAGGCTGAAAAATCTGCGATATGAAACGTTTTGCAAAAATAGGATTTTTGGTGCTCGCGGCTATTTTAACACTGCGTGTCTGCCTGTCTTTTAACAAGAAGAAAGATAAGGATGTCCTGAAAATTCAACAGAAAGCAGTTGCTGTAAAATATACGCCGCAACTGACGGAAGGCGCTGCGGTCAATCCCAAAATTTTCGGTATTAATATCGGATTCGCGTTGCGTCGCGAACTCGACAAAGACAGCGGATTTGTGCAGTTATTGCGCAATTTGCAGCCCAACTCACTCCGCTTTCCGGGGGGCACAGTGGCGAACTATTACCATCCGCATTTGCCCGTGTATGGCTATAAGGTGGGCGAGATTCCCGGTAGTCTGGGCAGCCTATATATGGAGCAGCAAAAACGCAGTGAAAACATCCTGCACAATTTTATCCGATTGTGTAAACAGGTGAATACAGGCGCGGTGTATTGCGCGAATGTACTGACCGGCACACAGGAGGAAATCTTCTACGTATTGGATGAATTGATTAAAAATCAGATTCCCATTCTTGGTGTAGAGCTGGGTAATGAATTCTGCCTGATGGAATACCGAAAGAAATTTCCGGATGCAGATACTTACATCCAACTTGTGGCATCTACTGCCGCCGCTATACGCACACGCTATCCGGGATTGAAAATTGTGGTGGTTGGCGCGGATGGTGTCGCTGAAAATGATATGGGCGCGCGTGGTAAATTTATGCGCGGATGGAATCAGCGACTCGCCAAAGAGAATTTTTACGAAGCCTACACCTGGCATCCGTATCAGGATTGTCCGCCTTGCGACAAATCGGATTACTTCGATAAAGTGTATACCTCCAACCTGCAGGCGCTGGCACCCACCGCAACGGACTACTTGAAGCAATTGGGCTTTCAATTGGCCGGTATCTACGGCTCTCAGCGTAAACTGTGGCTGACGGAATGGAATCTCGGCAATCTGCAATATCTTGATAATACCATGATGCAGGGCGCATTTGTGTACGAGTCATTCCTGCAGCTGATAGCGCTGAACGCGCAGTACAACAATTTCTTTGAGGTAACGCATCTGCATTCCATGGATGGCATTATCCATCCGCAGAAAGGCAGTATGACGCCCTTGCTGGCAGCGGGCAATAATTATGCATCGGTGCAATATTTTGCGTTCCGGTATTTATCCAACACGCTCGTGGCTTCCGCGAAAGTGGCTTCCGGAAAGATGGAAACCAAAGACACGGCGGTGGCCAGGGCTTTGGTGCTGCACACATTTTCCGATAAACAAAAAGGCAAGGTGTATGTCCATTACGTAAACCGTTCCGGACGAAAAATTTCACTGGATATGAATATTCAGTTACCCAAAGGAAAAACCTTGCAATGGCAGGCGGTGGAAGCCGAGGTGCCCTATGCTACTGCCGGGAAAACATTTTTTGAAAAAGAATATCCTGCTAAACTGCGGCCGGTGCAACTCAGAAAGGGAAATGTTTCCTCAAAAAATATTGCGATTGCGCCTTACAGTTTCGGCTATCTGGAATATCCTTTGTGATTTTGCTCGACCCACAACGCCTCCTTAATTTCCTGCTTTCAAAGTGTGAAGTCAGGGAAACGCTATAGATTTGCTTTGTTTATTTCATCACCTGTTTGATGATGCCGAGTTTGCCGACATAAGGCGGATAGCGCAGCGGCACATCCGGCCAGGTTACCTTGTTGCACACCGCTTTTCGGTGGGTGAAGGTATCGAAACTGTATTTGCCGTGATAGGCGCCGAGTCCGCTGTTGCCCACGCCGCCAAACGGTAAATCCGGATTGATAAAATGGGAAATGGTGTCATTGACGCAGCCACCGCCGAAGGAGATGGATTGCAGGCATTTCTGCTGATTGGCGTAGCTATTTGAAAATATATAGAAAGCCAGTGGTTTCTCAAATTGTTTCACGATGCTGATGGCTTCCTCTATCGAGTGGATGGTGAGCACCGGCAGGATCGGACCGAAGATTTCGTCCTGCATCAGCGGATGTTCCAGCGATTGTATCTTAATCAGCGTCGGCGCGATGTATCGGGTGTCGGCATCCGTTTGTCCGCCTACGATACATTCTCCATCGGTAATCATATCTGCCAGTCGGCGGAAATGACGGTCGTTGATGATTCTCGGATAGTCGGCGCTGTCCTGCGGATTATTGCCATAAAATTCCTTCACCGATTTCGCGAACGCGGCATAGAATTTTTCTTCCACCTCTTCGTGCAGCAACAGATAATCCGGTGCCACGCAGGTCTGGCCTCCGTTGAGGAATTTGCCCCAGGCAATCCTGCGCGCGGCCACTTCTATATCCACGCTTTTATCTACGATACACGGACTTTTTCCGCCCAGTTCCAATGTCACCGGTGTGAGGTATTCCGCGGCTGCCCGCGCCACCGTTCTGCCTATTTCCACGCCGCCCGTAAAGAAAATATAATCGTAGCGGTGCGACAGCATATCGGTGTTGTCGGTATGTTCGTCGAGTACGGCCAGGTAGCTTTCAGAAAAGGTGGAGCCGATGATATCCTGTATGACTTTGTACGTGTGCATGGCTGCCCGCGGTGGTTTGATGATGCAGGTATTGCCGGCCGCTATCGCGCCCACTACCGGCGCCAGCGTCAGCTGTAGCGGATAGTTCCACGCGCCAATGACGAGTGTGACGCCGTACGGTTCGGGATAGATATAGTTGCGCGACGGAAAATTCGCGATGGTATCTTTGACGAGTTCCGGTGTCGCCCATTTTTTGATGTTCTTGAGCATCACACCGATTTCATCGTAGATCACGCCGATTTCCGTGGCATAGGTTTCAAATTCCGATTTTCTGAAATCGGCGGTCAGGGCGGCATAGATATCCTGTTCCCTGTCCTGGATCGCTTTTTTTAAGTTTTTCAGCTGATCGATTCTGAAAGAAATATCGCGCGTGGTATTGGTGTCAAAGAAGTCGCGCTGCTTGTCCAGTAATACTTTTACCGGTGATATTGTTTGTGTAGCCATGATGAATGAGTTGTAAATAAAGTTACGTAACTTTTTGAATTAAGCACCTGATTTGTGCATCTTTTAGTGGTGAAGGCGAATAATGATGGATCAGGGAAGAACAGAATAGTTGCATTAGTCATAGCATGCGAGAGCCGGAGATTCATCATCTAATTTGCTTAGTAAATTTACAGTTTGGATAGGATTTGCAGCCATGAAATTTTCCAAATTTCCCTTTGCGTTCAATTAGTGTATCCCCACAGTTTGGACATTGATTTTTTAAGAGCGCTGTCTCCCGGCTTTGAATACTTTGTTTAATTGATCTGATGTGTTCTCTCTTATTATAAGAACCTTCCTGATTGGAAGCGACAATTTTCTGAAATATTAACTCTTTTTCAGCTTCGGAAAGATTTATCTTGGAGTACCTTTTTATCGTTCCAATAAGATGATGTAGGTTTATGACATCAGTCTGAGAAGTGACTTTGATGTTTGCCGTTGAAGAGAAAACAATAATCGAAACGTATTCAAGGTCTGGGTAATCGTTTAAGCATCTTCTTAATGTTTTTATATGTCCCTCATTTTGCCTAATAGGATTGTAGAATTTGGATTTGTAACTATATATAACCTGAGTCCAGTGTTCTGATTTTTCGTTTCCAACAATCCAGCCTTTGTAGTTTTTCGTTTCTATGACGAACATGCCGAAATCAGAAATAACGATGTGGTCGATTTGAGAAGTTTTATCGCCAATTTTTAAGACTACATTATTTACAACTTTGTATTTTGAATTGTCTAAAAAGTATAAAACTGAAGAAACAGTCTTTTCTCCGATTACCCCTTTTACCTTTGCTTTGAAAACGCCAAATGTAAGGGCAGATAGTAAAAGTACTATTAATAGGAAGAGATACATTTTTGGTTCTGATCGGTAATGAATATTGCCTCTAAGTTATATACAAGCGCTATGAAATAGCGTTTGTTATTTCAAATATAGTATTATTTGCAAGTAATTAAAATAAATAGTATTAAGTAACAGGTAGTAAGTAGTAAGACAGCGTCGCGGAAACAATGAGCGAATGAAACAATTAGCCGATTAGCGAATTATCCATTTTCAATTATCCATTAAAAAACCAGACTGCCGCGCTGCGCTCGCAAAGACGTACTTTTTTTGTGACATCTCGAAAACGGCGGACTGTGGACTGTCGACTAATTATCCATTTTCAATTATCCATTCTTCATTAAAAAAAGCTATTTAACCGT
>ENA-UPTA01002515-UPTA01002515.1-activated-sludge-metagenome-genome-assembly--contig:-NODE-2515-length-18924-cov-4.985744_pt1 | contig 18924 bp, 18 predicted proteins | sample MGYA00238184_ERZ773361 | MGnify/ENA primary metagenome ERZ773361 (study PRJEB29100, sample SAMN05720205) | activated sludge metagenome | isolation source: anaerobic digester from wastewater...
CACTTCGTTCAGAATGACCACGAACGTTAATCAGGTATTACGACACAGTCTCCCGGTCCGGCCCATCATAAAAACCCGTCCACGCTAAAAAGGAAAGTTTGTTTTCAAACGGGTGTAAATATAGGTGAAAAAGCCGGTTATGTCAAAGTGATTCCCCGGGGATGTCATCTGGAAAATCAGGAGATTTCTTTTCCGTCCCGGCGTCACCATTGGCTTTGCTCCGGACCTTTCGAATCAACATCCCACCGATCCGGGAAGGCAATTTGGACTTGAAATATACCCTTCCATATAGTAATTCGTTCCTGTCGGGCTTGAATAAAAAGTAACGTCCATACCCGTCGCACCGCATGGCGATTAATCTAATACGCCGATTACATTGTTTTTTACCAAATCCCCGTCTGCTCCAGAAGGAAGGATGACGTGATTGACACCGTTGCTCATTCATTATTGACCGGCCCGTATCCCCTTCCCCCGGAGAAACATCAGAAACATCTTCATTTTCTGCATAAGGAGGCATCGTTGCATCATGAAAAAGACGCCCCTGTATGAACGTCACCTCGCCCTGGGGGCGATGATGACCGACTTCGGCGGCTGGACCATGCCCGTCCAGTACACGGGCATCATCGAGGAACACAAACGGACCCGGGAAGCGGCGGGTCTGTTCGACATCTGCCACATGGGAGAAATCGACATCACCGGTCCCGGGGCCTTCGATTTCCTGCAGCTTATCCTTTCTAGAAATCTGGAAGGGCAGCAAGTCGGACAGTTGAAACTCAGCGTTATGATCAACGAACGAGGGGGCATTCTGGACGACCTGACCTTTTACCTCCTGGAGGATCAGCACTATCGTCTCGTAACCAATGCCGGAACGAAAGAGAAGGACCTCGCCTGGATTCTGAACGTCAAAAACGAAAAAGGGTTCACCAACATCACGGTCACCGACCACTCCGACACCATCGGCAAAATCGATCTTCAGGGCCCCAGGGCGTCGGCCATTTTGCAACCCCACGTTCCCGCCGACCTGTCGGCGATCAAATTTTACCATTTCGTTTTCTCCACCGTCGCCGGCATCGCGGCCCTCGTTTCCCGAAGCGGCTATACCGGCGAGGACGGCTTTGAAATCTATGCCGACGCCGACCGCATCGCTGAAATATGGGATCTGCTGCTCGACACCGGGGCGGGACAGGGATTGGTCCCCGTCGGCCTGGGGGCCCGGGACACCCTGCGGCTGGAGTGCGGCATGACGCTTTACGGAAACGAAATCGACGAACAGACGACGCCGTTCGAGGCGGTTTACGGCTGGCTGGTGGACCTGAAAAAGCCCTTCATCGGCCGGGACGCCCTGCAGCGCCAGCAGTCGGAAGGCATCGGCAGAAAGCTGGTCGGCTTTGAAATGGTGGACAAGGGGATCGCCCGCCACGGCTACCGGGTCCTCAAGGAGGGGCGGGACATCGGGGTTGTCACGTCCGGCACCTTCGCCCCGACGCTTAACCGGGCCATCGGCATGGCCTATGTACCCGTAGCAATGAAGGAACCGGGCACGGAGATCGATATCGACATCCGGAACCGGCCGGCCCGGGCACGGGTGGTCAAACTGCCCTTTTACAAGCGCCTGGCTTGATTCATAGTGTATTGAAACGATGATAATTCAATACACCGGGAGCCCCCGGCGGATAATCATGATTGATTATTTAATGCATTCAGACGGTTGGGGAGTTTTCCCCCATGGCATGTTTTGTTCTTCGAAAATAATGAATAAATAACTTGCCTTCCCCTAATTTCCGTCTTTTTTTACCGCAAAAGGCAATTGCTTCTTGTGAATCTTCCATCCAATGGTGTAAATGATTTCTCGGAAACCTTCATGGGACACTTGCTTGCGAATTCTCTGCCCCTTCCGACCGCTTGCATTTGACAACCTATCGATATCAATGGCGGTTTCCACATAAAATCACCACATTAAATTCAGTACCCACCAGGAGGAAGGTATGACGAAACCCAACCCGAATGACCGTCGTTACACCAAAGAACACGAGTGGGCCCTCGATAACGGCGACGGTACCATCACCATGGGCATCACGGACCACGCCCAGCATCTGTTGACGGACATCGTCTATGTGGAATTGCCGGATATCGGGAAAAAGGTCAAGCAGATGGACCCGGTCACGGTCATCGAGTCGGTCAAATCCGTCTCAGACATCTACTCCCCTGTCAGCGGCGAAGTCGTCGCCGTCAACGAAGTGCTTCAGGATAAGCCGGAGCTGGTCAACGAGGACGCCTTCGGCGAAGGCTGGATCGTGAAAATCGCCATGTCCGACCCGTCGGAACTGAACGGCCTCATGGATGCGGCGGCCTACACGGGCCTGATTGCCGTGGGAAAAGACGCGGGCCATTAAAAAACGACAACCACATATTTTCGGGTGAAATTATGGACTATACGCCGCACACGCCGGACGATATCGCGACCATGCTCCAGACGATCGGGGTTTCCCGCCTTGATGATCTCTTCCGGGACATCCCGGACGCCTACCGGTTACCCCAACTGCCCGATCTTCCCCCGGCCCTCTCCGAACAGGAAGCCTGGCGGCACATGGCCGCTTTAAGCACGCAAAATACCGTTCCCACCATGACTCTGATGGGGGCCGGCGCCTATCACCACTACATTCCGGCCGTCGTCGGCCACATGATCGGGCGCTCCGAGTTTTACACGGCCTATACGCCCTACCAGGCGGAAATCAGCCAGGGGATCCTGCAGGCCATCTATGAATACCAGACGATGATCGCGCGCCTGACGGGCTTGCCCGTCGCCAACGCCTCCATGTACGACGGGGCGTCTTCCATGGCGGAAGGGGCGGTCCTTGCCGGGAAAACCCTGAACCGCAGCCGGATTCTCATCGGCCGTACCGTCCATCCCGAATACCGGCGCGTCGTCAGTACCTATTGTGCCGCCAACGATTACACGCTGACGGAGATTCCCTATGACACCGCAGGCAGGGTTGACACGCAGGCGCTCATGGCCGCCATGGACGACCGGACGGCCGCCGTCTGCGTCCAGAGTCCGAATTTTTTCGGGATCATCGAAGATTTCCGGGCAATCGAACCGGTTGCACACGGCACGGGGGCTTTATTGATCGCCGGTTTTACCGATGCGACGTCCCTGGGCCTCCTGAAGCCGGCCGGGGCCTTCGGGGCGGACATCGTCTGCGGCGAAGGCCAGAGCTTCGGCAATCCCCTGAACTACGGCGGCCCTTACCTGGGCATCTTTGCTGCATCGGAGAAACTGCTGCGCAAAATCCCCGGACGCCTCTCCGGCATGACCGTCGATCTGGACGGCAACCGGGGTTTCGTCCTGACCCTCCAGGCACGGGAACAGCATATCCGGCGTGAAAAGGCCACCTCCAACATCTGCACGAATGAAGCCCTGTGCGCCCTGGCGGCCTCCGTCTACCTGGTCAGCCTGGGGAAAAACTTAAGGAAACTCGCGGAATTGAATGTGTACAAGGCACGGTATCTCAAGGAGAAACTTTCCGCCCTCCCCGGATGGGAGGCCCCTTTTTCCAGTCCTTGCTACAACGAATTCGTTCTGAACTGTCCGGACCCCCTCAAGGTCAACGCCGCCTGGCAGGAGGCGGGTGTGGTCGGCGGTTATATATTGGCCAAGGATTATCCGGAACTGCAAAACGGCCTGGTTCTTTGCGCCACGGAAATGCTCGGCAAAGACGACATCGATCATGCCGCAGCTGTTGCGGCGACGGTCCGTTAGGGAAAGGAGGCGGAAATGGATTTAATCTTCGAAAAGAGCCGACCCGGCCGCAGGGCATCGGACATTCCCGCAAACGACGTCCCCGTAACGCCCCTGGCAGAAGTGATCGGCGAGGGACTCATTCGGGAAGACATCGACCTGCCGGAGGTGAGCGAACTGGACCTGGTCCGTCACTACACGGCCCTTGCCCGGCGTAACTTCGGCGTGGATCTCGGATTTTACCCTCTCGGGTCCTGCACCATGAAATACAACCCCAAAATCACGGAAGAGGCTGCAAAACTGCCCGGTTTTACAGGTCTTCATCCTTATGCGCCGGAAGCCTTCGGCCAGGGGAACCTGGCCCTCATGGACGAACTGCGGCGGATGCTCTGCGAACTCTTCGGCATGGCCGACTTCACCCTCCAGCCCTCCGCCGGTGCACAGGGAGAATTGACGGGCATCATGATCTGCCGGAAATATTTCGAGAAAAAGGGTGAAAAGCGAAGCCGCATCCTCATTCCCGACGCCGCGCACGGCACAAACCCGGCTTCCGGCGCCCTCTGTGGATTCGAAACCGTCACCATCCCCTCCAGCAGCGAGGGCGGCGTGGACCTGACGGTGCTTGAGTCGGCCATGACGGAAGACGTGGCGGGACTGATGCTGACCAATCCCAACACCCTGGGATTTTTTGAAAAGAATATCGCGGACGTAGCCCGGATCATCCACGGCCGGGGCGGCCTTTTGTACTGCGACGGGGCGAACGCCAACGCCTTCCTGGGCCACACCCGCCCGGGGGACATCGGCTTCGACCTGATCCAGCTTAATCTCCACAAAACCTTCTCGACCCCGCATGGAGGCGGCGGACCCGGCAGCGGACCCGTCGGTGTCGGAGCAAAACTGGTTCCCTTCCTGCCCGTTCCACGCATCATCAAGGTTGAAAACCGCTATACCCTGGCGGAAGATTATCCCGACACGATCGGCCGCGTGAAAGCCTTCTACGGAAACTTCAACGTCATGGTGAAGGCTTACACCTACCTGCGGCTCCTTGGTGCGACGGGATTGAAACAGACGAGCGACATGGCCGTCCTTAACGCCAACTACATCAAGGCACGCCTGGCTCCGTATTTCGATCTTCCCTATGACCGGACATGCATGCACGAGTGCGTTTTTTCAGGGAACGGGCAGGTTCAAGATCACAGCGTCCACACCCTGGATATGGCCAAGCGCCTCTTGGATTACGGCGTACATCCGCCGACGATCTATTTCCCCCTGATCGTCCCCGAAGCGATCATGATCGAACCCACCGAAACGGAGAGCAAAGAAACCCTGGACGCCTTCTGCGACGCCATGATCGCCATCGCGAAGGAAGCGGAAGAAGATCCGGAACGGGTCAAGGGCGCCCCCTACACCACGCCGGTGAAACGGCTGGACGACGTCCTGGCCGCCCGGAAGCCGAATGTCTGCTGGACCGGGAAATAGGGGGCGGACAGGATGAGCATTGCCGCGCCGATCCTGCGCAAGCCTCCGTGGCTGAAAGTCAGGCTGCCTCAAGCAGACAGGACGGGAGGGGTAACCCATCTTCTTTCCTCCTGCCGGCTTCATACGGTCTGCCAGGAAGCCCGCTGCCCCAACCTGGCCGAGTGTTTCCAGTCGGGCACAGCCACCTTTCTCATTCTGGGTGACTGCTGTACCCGCAACTGCCGGTACTGCAATATCCGCTACGGTTCACCCCCGGCGGTCGATGCAGGGGAACCGGAGCGGATCGTCTCCGCCGTCGGACACCTCAGCCTCTTTTATGCCGTAATCACCTCCGTAACCCGGGATGATCTGGAAGACGGCGGCGCGGCTCAATTTGCGCATTGTATCCGGCTGCTCCGGGAAGCGCATCCTGCATGCACGGTCGAGGTCCTGATCCCCGATTTCCAGGGCTCGCTTCCGGCCCTACGGGTAGTCATGGCAGCGGCACCGGCAGTGATCAATCACAACATGGAGGTCAGTGAAGCGCTTTTCACCGCATTAAGACCGGAAGGCAGCTATAAGCGCTCTCTGGAACTCCTGCGGCGCGTCTGTGAACAGGCGCCGGACATCGTCACGAAAAGCGGTTTTATGATCGGCCTGGGGGAAGAGCATGACGATATCTTCCGGCTCATGACAGACCTGCGGGCGGCGGGCTGCCGGCGGCTGACCATCGGCCAGTACCTGCAGCCGACACGAAACCACTGGCCGGTCCACAAATATTACCACCCCGATGAATTTGCAGACCTGCGGCAGACTGCACTGGCCATGGGCTTTGAAGCTGTCATGGCGGGTCCCCTGGTCCGGAGTTCCTACCATGCGGCGGCCATGTGAGAGGAGAGAACCATGAACTACGATCTGATCGTCATCGGCTCCGGCCCCGGCGGTCACGCCGCCGCCCTGGAAGCGGCACGCCTGGGCCGGCAGGTCCTGATCATCGAAAACGGTGACTGGGGCGGCACCTGCACCCACCGGGGCTGCATCCCGACCAAAGCGCTTCTGGCCTGCAGCCGCCGTTACCAGGAAATCAAAACGTGGAAAAGGCTGGGCGTCTCGGCAGAGAATACCGTTTTCGACTTCAATACCGTCAGGCGTCATCAGGCCCAGATGGTCAAGGTCTCCGCGCTCGGCGTTCGTAAATCCCTCCAGGATCTGGGCGTGGATTGCATGGAAGGCGAAGCCGCCATCCTTGCCCCGGGTGAAGTGGAAATGGTCCACCCCACCGGCGCAACCGAGCGTCAATACGGGCATAACATTGTGATCTCATGGGGTTCCGAAGTCTCCCCCCTGCCGACGATCCCTTTTGCCAACCGCATCATCCCTTCCGACACCCTTCTGCAGATGGAAAAACTCCCGGCCAGTCTCGCCGTGATCGGCGGCGGCGCCATTGGCGTCGAGTTTGCGACATTCCTGGCAGAGGTTGGTGTAAAAATTACCCTGATCGAACTCATGGCGCATATTCTGCCCTATGAAGACCAGGATGTAGCCGATTTATTGACCGGAGAACTGAAAAAGAAGGGCATCGATATCCACACCGCAACGTCCGTCCAGGAGGTTATGGAAACGGATGGAGGGGTAACATTGCGGGCAATCCGGGCAAATCAACCTTTCCAGGTTGAGTCCGAGTACGCACTTGTGAGTACGGGCCGGCGTCCCCGGTTGAGGCTGGCAGAACTGGACCGTCTGGGTGTTGCTTACAGCGGCAGGGGAATTGTTGTCGATTCACATCTGCAGACGAGTGTCCCCGGCATTTTTGCCGTCGGCGACGTCACCGGCGGAATCCTGCTGGCTCACCGGGCTGCCGCTCAGGGAAGAACCGTTGCCCGGTTCCTGTTTGCCGATCCCGCCGCCCAACATTCCGATGACACCGTCCCTGTCGTGGTTTATTCGCATCCTCCCATGGCCCGGGTTGGCCTGACGGAAGAAAAAGCCCGTCAACTCGGGCTGGACATCGAAATCCGGAAGAAAGAATACGGCACCAACGTCATCGCCAGGGCCGAACTCATGGGCAACGGCTTCATCAAAACGATTTTCCATAAGGACCGCCTCGCCGGAGCTGCCATCGTGGGAGAGCAGGCGCCGGATCTCATTGCCGCCCCGAGCCTTGCCGTCGCCACAGGGATGACCCAACAAGACCTAAAAAACTGGATTATTCCGCACCCGACGCTTTCCGAATTGCTAGATTTGCATCATTGAACCGGCGCCCGTCGGTCACCTCATATGGACACCCGCTTTTTTCATCCGCAGGACAAAGACGCCGGCGCCGGTTATACACCCGGCCCCACCCAGCATAAAGACCCATTGGATACTGAACAGATCGGTCAAGGCCCCCGCCAGGAGACTGCCGAAGGGCAGCATACCCATGATTGAAAAGATGAGGAGACTGACAACCCGCCCCCGTTTGCTCTCCTCAACAATCGTCTGAACTTCAGTGTTACTGGCGGCAAAATGGAAAACCATGCCCAGACCGGCCAGGAACATAAAACATAATGCCAGGGGAATGGAACGGCAGACGGCCAATCCGACAAAGCCCAGCCCGACGCCTCCCATGGCCAGAGGAATGATCTGCATCAATCGTTTATGAGGAGGTTTCCAGGCAAAAGAAAGCGCCCCCACCAGGGCGCCGGCGCCGATGGCGGACATCAGAAGCCCCAGGGTCCGTGGACCGCCGTCAAGAATTTCGCTTGCGTAAACGGGCATGATCGTTACATAGGGAATACCGAGGATCCCTCCCAGGGCCATCAGCAGGAGAATCGCCCGAATCTTGCGGTCATGGAAAGCATAAACAAAACCGTCCCACAGCTCCTGAAGAATGCCATGCGTTTCCCCTGCCGGGGGGGGCATCACAAGGCGCATGCTGTAAAGAGCCGCAATCACGGCAATATAGCTCAGGCCGTTCATCAGAAAACAGAGCCCTTCACCGGACCAGGCAATCAGAAATCCAGCCACAGAAGGCCCGATCAGGCGGGCAAAATTGAAGATGGCCGAGTTCATGGCGATCACATAACCCAGGTCTTCCCGATGCTCCACCATGTCGGAGATGAAGGCATGCCGCACCGGCATATCCACGGCGCTGACACACCCGAGAACGAGGGTCAGAAACAGGATGGGCCAGACCTGCTCAAAACCAGCCAAAACAAGCACAGCCAGTGCAAGGGCCTGAACCATGGAAACGGCCTGGGTAAAAAGAAGAATCCGATAACGACTCCAGCGGTCAGACAAAACGCCGGCGAAGGGTGTTAGAATAAAGGATGGAATCATACCCAGAAACCCGACCGTCCCCAGAAGTACAGGGGATTGAGTCAAGCGATAGACCAGCCAGGTGACGGCAATCTGCTGCATCCAGGTTCCAATCAGGGATACCGTTTGGCCGAAGAAAAACAACCGGTAATTCCGGTAGTATAAAGCGCGAAATATCATCATAAATATGAAGGAGCAGAACCGTTAGCCAGTATGTTTCACAACGACCTTGCCCTCAGACAATGCTTTGCTCCTGAGGTTGAAATATGAAATCGGCGACATTGCACCAACCTAAAAACCCCCCGCTCTCCCGGGAGAACGGGGGGTTCTGCTTTATTGAGTCCTCTTAAAAAGTTCTTTTAGAATTTTTTAGGGCGCCCAGGTAAAGGTGTGGTTCTTCAGTTCCGTCAGGAGGACTTCCAGTTCTTTTTCCCGGTTTTCCCGGAAAGTCTTCCAGATTTTCATGCAGTTCTCACATTTACTATTGTCCGCGTTCCGCATCAGGGACTCATACCGGTAAAGACTTTTCTGAATGATGGTGATTGTTTCCATGAGATCGTAATCGATGTCTCTTAACATGGTCGTGCCTCCTTTCAGTCTCTGCGTTTCATCCCGGGTTTCCTGTGAACCCCAACAGCTTTTCTTTTAATATAATTATAGACCGTTAAAAGTCCATTTTCAACTGATTCCATTTGTAGGACATATTCCCGACATAATGATTCATACGGCAAGTCAGACCTGAAGGACGTGTGTTAGATCGTAAAAACTTGATTTTAAAAATCCGGATCCCGCTTGGAGTTAACGCTCACCGCAGCGGGCCTTTAGGGCGGCAATATCGGCCGGAGTCAGAACATATGATGCGCCGTCCGGCACCAGACGGTGCATGACGGCGTGAGGGTAGTCGATATGGCCCAAACCCAGGGCATGACCAAGCTCATGCACCAGAACACGGATCAGGCTTTTTTCGCCGTCGAACTGGTAAACGGTAATATTTTCTTTGGAACCTTTCCTGGCATATTGTCCTTTCTGGAATTCATCCCCCAGCTTGCTCCCCTCCTCACGGTAGGTCACCGTACCCAGGTTATGCTCCATGGCGATTTCGTTGATCACAACGGCCATACTGTTGAGGGTTTCCGCCATCTGACTCAGTTCCGCCTGCCTCGATTGCAGCTGGAACTGGTTTGCATTCAGATTTGCCTTTTCCTGCGTCAGACGTTCGTAATCCTCTTCCGAAACGCCTCCCCGGCGGCGCGCGGCTTCATTTTCTTCATTAAAAACGCGCACTTGCCCATTTAATTCACGCAAATCCTCTTCCAGCCTCTGCTTTTTGTCATCAAATTCGGTTTTCAACGACTCGAAACGCACCTTTAACGCTTCATAAGTGGCACGGGTATTAGTGATGTCATAATTCAGTTTCTTCAGCTTTTCCGAGGCTTCCTGGCGATAATCGTAAATCAGGCTGATCACGATTTTTCCTTCCGGCTCTTCACGGAAAAGTTCACGGGACATCGGCGTCGACCATACCGAAGCCGCCTTGGCAACCAGTCGGGAAAATTCTTCGCGACTGAGGCCAAAACGCTCATCAACAGTACCGATGCGGTAGGTCAGGGGCTTCTCGCAAGGACCTGCGGGACGAAAGAATAAAAGGAGCAGAGCCGCCAGAATAATTATGAATACGATGGATTTTAATCCGATAGAACCCTTTTCAGTCCGTAAAATGGCCTTCATGCTTAAGCCCAAGCCGTTTACTCTGGTGAACAGGTGCTGCTGATGCAGCTTAACCGGATCCATAATCACACCATGGAAAACTTAGCGATATTTTTCCAGAATATCATTGAGCCCCTGGATCGCCTCTTCCATGGTCCCGGTATTGAGAATGTATTCATCCGCCAGAACAATGGGAATGGCCGTGCCATAAGCAAGCTCCCGTTGGTCCCGCTCATGAAAGGCATCCGCAGAGTCGTCACTCCGGCCACGGGTGATGATGCGTTTACGACGCATAGCCAGAGGCGCTAAAAAGGCTATGATGACCGCCGTGGCCTGTTGCCGGATTAACTCGATCTCGTCCCAGGAGCGCATTCCCTCCAGCATGACAATCGACGCATCGGCATGGAGCGCCGTTTCCAGGGCCAGCCGGGTTACGCCCATTCCGTCGGCGCCCCGCAACTCCGTCGAGACGGAGGCCATATTGTCCGGTGTCGCCTCGATTCCCCGTAATACCACTTCGGCGCGCACCAAATCACCCGTGGCATAATAGGGAATACCCCGGGCAGTGGCATAGTCCCGCGCCAAATTTTTTCCCGCCGCCGGCATGCCGACAACAACGAATATTTTCATAAAATGATCCTCTGTTGAATGGGCTCTTCGCCAATCTGTTCTGACTATTCACAAGTAGAAACGGCATGCTGAACCTTCTCGTGAACAAACCGCTTCCCGTAGAGGCTGGTCTCTCAGTTTAACCCCATCCCGTATCCGCCAAGCCCGAATAAAGACAATGCAACGTAGATTTGCTGGTCATCGTGGCTTTTGGTCAGGCCGGCGGTCACCCCCCAGCACTGCCTCTGATATGTCACGGCATAGGTCTGTTCAACCGTCCTGCTCTCAAGGACATTCTCTTTAAGGGTGAAGGAAACCGTAATTTCCTTATTGATCTTGGCCATGAGCGATACGTTGATCTGTTCAATCAGGCTTTTGGTATAGTGATAGCCGAGGGAAACCGTATCACCCCGGGGGGTGGACAAAATAAGGTCGTTGTTCGAGCGCAGCCATGATCCGTCGTTCACATCGTAATAGCTGCGGCTTTTGAAGGCCAGGAAGGAAAGGGGCGTAAAATCAAGTTCAATATCCGTGGTACCGAAATGACGTTCCTTGGCGTCCGGGTCTTCCCAGTTCCATCTGACGCCATTGATATCGTATATCTGGGCCAATTTTAATCTTAGAATTTCGCGGTATCGGGGACCCTCGGTTCCTTCGGACATCTTCACCATGAGGGTGTTGATGAGGGCGTAGGAAAAACCGTTTTGCTCACCGATCCAGTCGATGTAATTCGGCATATCATCCTGGCTGACATGAGGCGTATAGGAATAGCCCACTTCCGCCCGGATGCCATGGCGGAGTTTCTGGACGGACTTGCCGTTGACATGATAAATGCGCTGAATTTCGGACGTGACCAAGCCGCCGGCTGCATAACTGCTGCGATTTCCATTTTTGTCAACACCGGCCAAATCACTTCCCCCCGCACGCCAGAGGGTGCCGTTCCACTCGAACTTAGGCATAAAATGGACATAGGGTCCGAGATTGAGCGGCAGCATGACGGACGGTCGAACATCGAAGACAGAGCCTTTCTGGCCCTCGCTTCGATAATAATTGTCATAGGAGGTCACCATTTCGAAACGCAGGGGCGTTGCCGGCAGGGGCTGATTGATTGCCGTAAGCGTCACCTCGGGATACTGCTGGAGGGTATTATCGTTTGATGAACTGGTAAAATCGTCCGTGTAGCGTGCCAGGGCCGTCAGATTAAAAAGGGACCAGTCTTTGACAAAACGCGCTTTGGAATCCAGGGAACGCAGGGATCTGTCCGCTTCGAAGGAAACCTTTTTGAATCGATTTTCTTCTTTTACACCATAATGCTGCCGATAATAATTGCGGGATGAAAAATCCTTGAAGTACCAGTGGTCGGAAACCCTGGCGATGTCGGCCCGGAGGTAATACCCGTCATTGTCGAACGCTGTCTCATGCTGGATGTAAAGAGACCACCGGTCGTGATCTTCATCCCAGTCCCGGGCCATGGCTCCGCCATCATTTTCCTCGACCCGTAAACGGTCGCGGTAGAGATAATCACCGAAAATAACCCCTGACGTTTCCGGCGTCGGGAAATACCGGAATTCCGCCCCTTCCTTGAATCCCCGCTTGCTCATGAACCGCTGATAAAAGGTGGCATCCATGCTCTCGGAGATGGCCCAGTAAAAAGGCAGCTCAACGTCGAAGCCGTTTTTATCCTTCGAATAGGAGATGTAAGGGAAAAGTAAACCGGTCTGCCGCGTCGTTTTTGCCGGAAAGATAAAATAGGGAAGATAAAGGACAGGCACTTTGCCGGCATAGAGGGTGCCGTTTTTCAAGGTCCCGTAGCCGTCCACCGTCACATCCAGTTCCTGGCTCTTGAGGGACCAGGCGGGATTCGGCCCGTCGCAGGTGGTGGCAACCGCATTCCGCGCCTGGTATGATGCTTCTCCGCTCTTTTCAAACTGGCCGCCTGAAATATAGAAATGATTCTTGTCGATGAACATCTTGCCGTTGTCGGCGGTTCCCGTTTTCGTATCGATATTGAAAACAATACTGTCGCCTTCGAGTACATCCTGATCACTCTTCAGAACCACATTACCCTTAGCATAAGCCGTGTTTGTCATCCTTCTCAGGATGACCCGATCGGCTTTTAGGGTTCCTCCAGAATAGGTTATCAGGACATCCCCTTCGGCGTGGTAGGTCTCATCGTCTTCTTCGTACACGAGGCGATCAGCCTGGATATTAACGGGACCTTCCTTGATTTTCAGGCCGTCATTAAAGGCGGAAAACGATGGAGGCGGGGCCATTAGAAGCACTACAGCCGTGATCAACAGGCATATCAGAAATCTTACCCTTATCCGCCCCATGCTCTCTCTTTCGAAGCTCCTCACGCACCGCTCATCATTTCAGGGTTTTCTTTCGAGTTTCCGCATCCTAGTCTATTTGCATCATTAAGTCAAAATGAACTATGTGGAAATCAATCTTTTTTACGAAGATATCAAGACGAAAAAGACGCGCCGTGCAGAAACCTTTTCACATCACCAACCAGATAAAGAGAACCACAAACACAAATCAGATCATCGACAGCCGCTTCGGAGATCGCTTTCCGGAAAGCCAGTCGGGGCGACGGGATGATTGCCACATCCCGGCAATACTGGGCGGCAATGGGCGAAAGCCTCTCCGGTGGCACCGCCCGTTCGGTATTGGGAAGCGTCAGGATAACCCTATCCGCCAGGGGGCACAGGCGTTTCATCATCTCCCGGTATTTTTTATCCTTGAGAACGCCAAAAACCAGGATGAGCCGCCGCCAAGTATAACATCGCTTCAGGGAATCCACCAAAACGTTGCTGGCCGCCGGATTGTGGGCGCCGTCCAGAATAACCGTCGGATTGTGCCGAACCACCTCCAGACGGCCGGGCCATCTGACGGCGGCAAGACCCGAGACAATATGCTCTTTCTTTACGGCGTATCCGTGACCGGCCAGAACCTCAACCGCGGCAACCGCCAGCGCCGCATTTTTCACCTGGTGATCCCCCGTCAAGGCCGTTTTCAGGCCCCGGATGGTCTCATGCATGCCCTGGAAGGAAAACGTCCCATCGCCTCCCCTGCGTACCTTGAAGTCTTTCCCCAGTTCAAGCAGCGTGGCGTCTAGGTCACGGGCGCGGTCCCGCAGGGTCTGCCGGACGATTGGTTGTGTCGCTCCGGTCAGACACAACCCCTTTCCCTTGATAATGCCCGCTTTTTCACCGGCAATCTCCCGCAAATGCTTCCCCAGATAATCCGTGTGTTCCAACGTCACGTTGGAAATGACGGAAACGAGAGGATCTGCCACATTGGTGGCGTCGAGCCGCCCCCCCATGCCGACCTCGAGCACCGCCAGATCGACCCGCTTTTCCCGAAAATGGAGAAAAGCCGCCACCGTCAGGCATTCGAAGTAAGTGCCTGCCGGTTCCGCCGTCGCCCTGATTTCCGCGATACATCGGTTTAGTGCATCCGGCGAGATCATTTCACCGTTGACCTGGATTCTTTCCCGGACATCGACAAGATGCGGCGACGTGTAAAGGCCGACACGATACCCGGCCTGGATCAGGATGGCGGCTGTCGTGGAGGCAACCGACCCCTTCCCATTGGTGCCTCCCACCAGAATCGTGTCATAAGCCTTGTGCGGTCGCTTCAGTTTGGCAAGGAGTTGCTCGAAAGGAGCCAGGTCAAGACGGATACCGTTACTCAAAAGCCCGGTCAGATAAGTCAGGGTTTCTTGATCATTCATCATGGAATCGTCGGTTAATGTGGCCATGGTGATTTGTGGATATTACAGGTGAATGCTCTGGCCGTCGTGGAGGACATGGATCCGGTGTCCGTCGGAAAGATCCTGAAGCTCCAGCGCAATTTCCTCATCATGATTGAGCTTGCGGTGGAAAATATAGACTTCGGTTTCCTGGTGGTGAAGTTTCTCCAGCTCGCGGGCCAGCCCCCGCGGCGTCAAATGCCGGGTCAGGCCGGCCATGTCTTCCATCCGGTTGGGAAAAGATGTCTCGATGAAGATACCCTTGAGGTGGTTTGTTTGATTGGCCTCGGCCCAGACGGCCTCGGTCGGCCCTGTATCGCCGATAAAAATGACCGTTTCCCCAAGCGACGCCATCTTGTAGGCCACCGTTTCCACGGTATGGTTGACCGGTGTGATCGAGACCGTCCAGGGGCCGACAACCAGCTTCTCTCCCGCATGAATGGGCAGCATTTTCAGCACCGGTTTGTCCGGTGAAGGAAGGGCGAAAAAATCGGGCCAGATTTCCCCGTTGAACAGGTGGGTGCGCACTGTTGACAGAATTCCGGGGGTGCTGACCAGAACCAGCGGTTCCGAGCGCATCAGGTAGAAAATATTATCCACCAGAAACATCAGGTCACGGGTGTGATCAAGATGGGCATGGGTCAGGAAAACATATTTGATTTTCAACTGCTCTTCAAGGGTCAGGGCTGACGTGATCGTGCCGCCGTCGATCAGCATCGTTTCTTCCAGCAGAAAACTGACCGTCCCGTAGCCGGGAAGATGCGATCCGTAACAACCCAACACCCTGATTTCCATCTTGATCTCCGTCACTCAGGTTGACGCTGCCCCCGCAGGTGCCATGATTTTACGGACTTTTCGCTTTCTGCGGACCGGCGGCCCAAAGCGGCAAACCAATACGTCCCGCTCAGAGAGAAGAACAAACCATGCGCATCATGTTCACGGCAAACAGGTGCGACTCCCCCCACCGTTGTTTTCTCCGAAACAACACGTCCCCTTAAGATAAGAGCGGGGCATGTGCCATGAAGTCAACCGTTCTTTTATTATCCTTGATGCAATTTATTGAAGACAAGGGGAAATCAGGTCACTTTGAAGACTTCATCCCCTTCGCGCACGCGGTCCTTGACTTTCAACCCGATAAATTCGCCGGCTGAGGCCTTGTCGATCTTCTGGTTATTCACTTCCATGGATTCGACAGTTTCCGTAAAGTCCGTGGTGTGACCGACAAACTTCAGGGTATCTCCGACGCACACTGCTCCCGCGGTGATCTTAATCGCGGCAACGCTCGGCTTGGAAAAAAACTTCATCACTTCGCCAATTTTTTCCTCCGCCATAACAACCTCCTTCCTCTATCCTCTGCTTGCCAAGGGTCGATTCTGTGATGTTCGATGGTTTTCAAGTATAGACATTTTTATTTCAATGACAAGAAAAAAGGCAAGTATCACCACTTACCTTTTCACATGGTATGATTAAAATGGCAAATCGTCCGGCAATATCAGACTTTTTCCGCCGCGCTTTTGCCATAGATTTTTTAGGGGGGAGAGGGGGACAAAAAGGCACTCTCTATCCTGACAACAATGAATAGCCAAAAGGGGGCTTAATGCCATCCCGGCAAGTATTCTCAGCAGGCCTCACGATCTTTGTATGGTTAAGAAGCGGCGTTCATCCTTGCAGACCTTCAGCTCGATTGTCGTGTGAGATCGCTTACCAAATTTATTCAACAGTTTTTTATAATGCTCAGCCGGCCTGGGATAACGTGTCACCAGTGCGATGATTGCTGCGTATTGTTTGGGACGACTCTCTATTCAAACTTAAACGATGTGTACTTCTTCGGAACACTTTTTTATGTTATATAAAGAAGAAAGTTTGCGATGAGTACCATGATAAAAAGATTGCAGAAAACAAATGTGAAATGAGAAAGTACGGAACATCAATTGGTAAAAAGGGTATATTTCCAAGAAAAGCAGGTGCATGTCTTCGTTAATATCAGATGAGCGACATCAGATCGGGAGGTTCAGTGAGCATGAAAAGAGTATTTTTGTATCTGGTTACCAATATTGCCGTGATTCTGGTTCTGAGCATTGTTTTGCGTTTACTGGGAGTCGACCGCATTCTGGATGAAAAAGGCGTCGGTCTTAACATCACCAATCTGCTTGTTTTTGCAGCGGTATTCGGCTTCGGCGGTTCATTTATATCCTTGGCGTTATCAAAGTGGACGGCGAAAAGGTTGACCGGTGCCGAGGTCATCACCTCTCCGAGAAACGCCACAGAACAATGGCTCGTCAATACAGTAAGAAACCAAGCAAAGATTTGTAATATCGGAATGCCTGAAGTGGCTATTTTTGATTCACCCGTGCCTAACGCATTCGCTACGGGGATGAGCAAAAACAACGCCCTGGTCGCTGTAAGCAGCGGACTGCTTCGAATTATGGACAAAAACGCGGTGGATGCCGTCTTGGGACATGAAATGAGCCACGTTGCCAATGGCGACATGATCACCCTAAGCCTTATTCAGGGGGTTGTGAACACTTTCGTAATCTTCTTGTCACGGGTTGTCGGCCATTTCGTTGATCGGGTCATTCTCAAAAATGAGGAGGGGCACGGGATGGGCTTTTTTCTGACCACAATCATCGCCCAGATCGTTTTTGGCATCCTGGCGAGTGTCGTCGTGCTCTGGTTCAGCAGGCAAAGAGAATTTCGGGCAGATGCCGGAGGGGCAATGCTTTCAGGACGGGAAAACATGATTGCCGCATTGGAAGCGCTCCAAAAAGGGGTCCAGGAACCGCTTCCCGACCAGATGTCCGCTTTCGGCATCAGCGGCAAGTCTTCCAGTCGTGGTTTCAGCATTCTGTTTATGAGCCACCCCCCCCTGGAGGATCGCATTGCTGCACTCAAAGAGGGAAGCCGAACGGAAAAGACCGGTTGAGCAAACGAGATGACGCAATCGGAATGCTTTTTTGAACAGTCGCGGAGAATTGAAAGGCAACAGTTTTTCGTAAAAGCTTTTTGGCAACCGGAATGCAGGGCCGCAGCAAAGCCTTTGATGAAAAGAGGTTGAGCGTAACCGAACATCGTATTTACTTGCCCAACACCCCTCCGGAGACGATGAAAGCCATGGCCTTTGAACTGTCTATATCCAGTGGGGTAACCCGTTCCACGGGGAATATAAGCACCTGACCGGCAAAATTGTACGATTGAGGGAAATAAACGGCAACGTGCGCTGAGAGAGATAGAAGAGCCAAATCTTCTCTTGTAACAAATCCAATCATCTTTGGCCCCCCTGCAACGACCTCAACGATGGCCGGCTTATCAAAACTTTTTTTGTCACCGGCAAAAGCCAGGATAAGATCTTTGATTGCAGAGTACAACAGTTTGATGACAGGTAATCCGTTAAAAAGACGGTCAATCAAGGCAAAAAATTTATACCCCAAATAATTTGAGGCAAAAAAGCCGATCAGTGTTATCAGAACCAAAGTGATGGCAGAACCCAGGCCGGGAATGGGAAGATGGAAAAGACTGTCAAACTTCCCGATGACCATGACGATAATGATAACAGTTAATGCGGCCGGGACAAAAACCAAAAGGCCTTTAAGAAAATAACCCAGTAAACGTTTCACCCTATTCCCTCCCCTTAATGTGTTGTCTTTATCCGTATTATTTCCGGTCTGTTTCTTCAAGAAAATCTTTCGAAAAAAAGGTATGTGCTACAAAGATTTACCGAATTCAATCATAACTGATCATGTAAAAATCACCTGACAATTTATGGATCCGAACAAATTCATTATTCCAACTATCACGTATATAAGGAAAATAAAGATAATATTATTAGTATTGTTTCCTTAAAGACGTTTTGGGCGAATCTTTCCACCGGACAACCAGTGACTTGAGAAAAGCGCGAGAAGCCTTTGTGCATTCCTGAAAACATGCCTGTCATCGATTGGCGGGAGACGCCTCTGAAGCGAGGTGTACATAAGGCGCTGATCGTGGATGAGTACGGCGCTTTCCAAGGTATTGCAACGCCGTATACCATCTCAAATTCATGGGGATTCATGGGTTTGCACATTTGCCTGACGCAGTGCGGGCTGTTCAAAGAAATGATGGTCACTGGCTATGGGATGGTGGATTGGCCATCGGCGAGCGAAGAAGACCCGTTGCTCTCAAATCCATTATTGAAAAAGAGGAAGGGCTGTTAAATACTCTGGGAGTAACTGATCAGATCGATGGGTCCGAGCTTGGCTTTGAGGTTGTTGATATGGACGGACGACGTGTGGATAAAGTTCTTGTCCATATTTTGTCAAATTTATAAGGTGTAAGTAAATCTAGGGTTATTTACAGTATTTCGGGATAAAAATATTCAAGTAAT
>ENA-UPTA01002520-UPTA01002520.1-activated-sludge-metagenome-genome-assembly--contig:-NODE-2520-length-18909-cov-48.994272_pt1 | contig 18909 bp, 19 predicted proteins | sample MGYA00238184_ERZ773361 | MGnify/ENA primary metagenome ERZ773361 (study PRJEB29100, sample SAMN05720205) | activated sludge metagenome | isolation source: anaerobic digester from wastewater...
TCTATTTGAGACTTCTCTATAGGTTCTTGTTTTTCTTCGATTGAACCTTCTCCCATGATAAGCGATGTAAGTTTTTGAAGGGTGGTCGCAGATATATCATAGGTTCCTATTGTCCTTCCCTGACGCATTATGGTTACCCTATCAGCTATCTGCATTACCTCATGGATTTTGTGAGTAACGAGGATAATAGTGTGACCCAAGCGCCTTATATCGGATAGTTTTTCAAAGAGTACCCTTGTCTCTTGTTCTGTGAGTACAGAACTGGGTTCATCGAGAATTAAGATCTTTGCATGGCGCGCAAGTTGGCGCAATATTTCGATCTGCTGACGAGCACCGATGCTCAAGGAAGCAGCAGGCGCCGATGGATCGATGGCAAATCCATATTCTGTAGCAAGCTGCTGAGCTCTGGTATTTAGCTCCTGCGAGTCAACAATGCCTGCTAATCTGGAAATCTTATTGTTTCGAATAGGCTCTATGCCAAAGAAAATGTTCTCTGCAGCACTCAACTCATCGAATATCAGGAAATGCTGTTGAACCATGCCAATTCCAAGGGCCTGAGCCTTGCTAGGCGATTCGATTTTTACAAGCCTTCCTTCGATTTCAATGCTTCCTTCATCAGGAAGATCAAGGCCAGCTAATATCTTCATTAGAGTAGTTTTACCTGCTCCATTTTCTCCAACGATGGCATGAATACTGCCTTTTTCGACCTCGAGCGAAGCACCATCATTTGCGTGGACTCCTCTAGGGTAATAGCGTCTGCAAATTCCCTGCATCCTTACCGCGAGCATAGGGAGCATATTACAATGAAGGAACCGCGAAGGTAAGTTGACCCGATTTGATCGATTGGATTACTGCATCGACCTTTGTACGAATAGATTCTGGTACATTTTTGATATAAGAAGGATTCTTGTTCAAGAATTCTATGTATCCCTCTTTCATACCCACTATTTCGGCCTTTCCAAAGGGCAGTTTCCCTTCGATTGCTGCTTTCAAACTGCGGTAGGCGAGTTCTTCTTGATGCAGAATAGTGCATCCAAGAATATTGTCGGGAGCACGTGCAAATTCATCGTCATCGAAGAATACGAGATACTTTCCGGTCTCTTGAGCAACTCTGACAGCGCCTTGGCTTGCTGATCCACAGATTGGCAATATGATGTCTGCGCCCTGAGCATATAGACTGCGACTCAATTCTGCAGCTTTAGCAGCATCGAACCAGTTTCCGAGCACACGGATGTCGAGCTGAAAAGCAGGATCAATGGCCCTAAGCCCTTTTAGAATACCAGGAATTATCATTTTTTCCATTGCCGGATAATTCTGACCGATGATCATGCCGATTTTTTTTTCCGGGTTTGTGCCTTTCATGCCAGAGGTAGAGACAAGCCCTGAGAGATATCCTGTGATATAGCCTTGCTCGAGTTGGTTGTATAGTGCGGAATATACATTGGAATTACCTATAAGATAACCATCTAGGCAGATAAACTTCTGTTTTGGGAAGAGCTTGGAAGCTTCATTCACCAGCTCTGGCATCGATGGATTGGAGGTGAGGACAATGTCAAATTTTCCAGAAGCGACGAAGGAGATGAGTTTTTCTTGCCATTCGGCTTGGTTGAAACCCGCCTCTATGACTTTTATACTTGCACCTGGTGTTTCGGAGACGAGGCGTTCCGCTCCTTTTGCCATATTATCGTAGATAGGGCTTCCGTCGCGTGCGCCCGGAATAAAAACGCCTATCCGGGGGGCTTGTGCCCATAGTGCAGTACTCGCCAGAATAACGACTAGAGATGCGATCATAAATCGACGCATCGGATTCCTCCTGCTATACCCTAGAGGGCAGGAAATATGATAGAATCTTACATAGCTTAAAATCTAACGTGAGAAAATATCTCACGTTAGATTTAGTATAGCGATCTTCATAATATGTTCAAGGGGTGTACACATTGGCCGAAAAGCTTCTAAAGATCGGTGAACTTGCTTCACTTTTTGGGGTTACGGCGCGAACTATTCGCTACTATGAAGAACTTGGCCTCATAGAAGCAAGCAATCGCACTGAAGGCCTCCATAGACGCTACCCAGCTGATGCCATCGTACGATTAAAGAGGATTGAAGAACTTAAATCGCTGGATCTCACTCTCGGCCAAATCCGTGAATTCTTCATCTTATATAGCGAAGATCCAAGTGGTGAAAAATGCCGACTTCTTCTCATACAGAGCTACGAGGACCAAAAAAAGGAAGAAGAGACTAGAATCAAAGAAGCACAGAATCGCATTGCCCAAATCGAAGCAAACATTATAACGATAAAAGAAAAAAAGTCATTCTTTTCTTGCCCTGGTGAGGAATGCAAAGTCTGCAATTTCAATGGATTCTGTGTGGATTCAGAGCATAATTCTGATCAGGAAATGAAAGGATGAAAAAACTAGGCTTTGTTGTTCCATGTATTCTGAGAGCTATTCAGAGTATATCGTCATGCCGACAAACTAACTGCCTTTGCTTTGCAAGCTCTGCAAAAGCATAAAGTGCCTTGCTTATTCATGATATTGCATAGGAGTTGAATATTGATTCTTGCTATTGATATCGGTACCACTCGAATCAAGGCGGCCCTCTTCGACTCAGAAGGGAATAGCCTCAAATTGGAATTATTAGATCTTCCAGATGAAGGTTCTAATTCCTACCAAGAAATAGATGCACGCGTTTGGCTTAAGGCATTCTCAGAGATTATCTCTCGTTTGATATCGGCCGGAGAACAGAATGATCTCCGAGCTATTGTTATATGTGGTAATGGGCCCACTATTCTTCCTATCGATGAAAAAGGCGAGCCAATTGCCCCAGCAATCACATGGCTCGATAGGCGCGCTCAAAAAGAAGCGAAAGAGGCTTCTATTGCTTTAAATTACTCTCTCGATGCTGCCTTCAATCTTCCTAAGATCCTATGGATGAAACGGCAGACACCGAATATATACGAGAAAGCTAATCTCTTTGTATCCTGCCCAGAATTCATCGCAGGACGTCTTACCGGAGAATGGACAACCTGTCTACCAAATCAGGGCTATAAGAGGATTATATGGGATAGAAGAGCCCTTGAAATGCTTGAGCTAGATGTAGAAAAATTTCCTCGCTTTATTGGTGTTGGTGAGATAGTAGGACATATTCATGATTATGCCGCAAAGGAATTTGGTCTTCCTAAGGGCTTGCCAGTTGTTATGGCGGGACCGGATTTCATAGCCTCGCTCTTGGGTACGGCAACAGTTAAGCCAGGGAGGACCTGCGACAAAGCTGGGACTTCCGAAGGCATCAATCTTTGTTCAGAAAGAGATATCGGAGATGTAGAAGCGCTTCTTGTTATGCCTCATATCATTGTTCCGTATTTCAATATTTCGGGAGTAATATCATCGAGTGGCATAGCCCTTTCGTGGTTCAGAAGCAGATTCTTGCCCAAAGAAGATTTCGAGACGATTTATTCGCGAGTAGCCTCGACGAAACCCGGAGCAGAGGGACTTGTATTTCTTCCATATCTTGCTGGTGAACGATCGCCTCACTGGGACCCTAATGCGCGAGCCGTCTTTCTAGGGCTAGGGCTTCATCACGATCTCAATATGATGGCAAGAGCGGTACTCGAAGGCACAGCCTTTGCTATTCGAGAAGTTCTGGATGTAATGGAAAGCTCAGGAGCCTCTGTGAAAGATATGAGAGCTACAGGCACTCCCTCGCTCTCTCCCGTATGGAATCAGATCAAGGCAGATATTACTAGAAAGCGGCTTATGGTATCATCCTTCCCAGAACCCGAGCTTGCAGGTTGCCTCGCTATTGGTCGATTTGCTTTAGGTGAAGAGTCTACCCTAACTGAAGCCGCAGAAAGGGTATTCATACCAGCCGAGATCTTCGAACCTCGGAATGACACAGAATCCATGTACTGTGACCTATATGAAGTCTATATAGATAGTTATCGGCGCCTTGCAGATCTTTTTCCTGCTATTTCAGGGCTTCAAAAGAGTGCAATTGTTCAACAGGGGCCTTTTGGCAAGGGTTTTTGACAAAGGCTTTTCAAGGAAAATTAAGCTTGAATAAAGATAATAAGCCACATTCCTATGCTGACAATAATCTTCCTATTCTTGCGACAAAGTCTCTTCTGAGATAGGATATTCTATCGTGCTTATGAAAAAACAATATCATAGCCGCATTCAGTCTATTGTTCTTAGCCAGGAGGATTAAATGCCCAAGATGGATATAATCATCAATTTATCGAACCACCATATCCATGTAAATCATGAAGATCTCGAGATACTTTTTGGAAAAGGCCATGAGCTCACTAAGACTAAGGACCTTATTCAGCCGGGTCAGTTTGCTTGTGCAGAGACCGTAACGGTAAAGGGGCCAAAGGGGCAGCTCGAAGGAGTGCGAATTCTTGGCCCCGAACGCAAAGAAACTCAGTGCGAAATCCTTATGAGCGATGTTTTCAAGTTAGGCGTGCAAGGATGCCCGGTATGCGAATCAGGTCAGCTTGAAGGTAGCTTCCCCTTTGAGGTGATTGGTCCTGCTGGCTCGATAAAAAAGGAACGAGGTCTTATCATTGCAAAGCGGCATATTCATTTCGACATAGAAACAGCCAAGCATTTTGGAGTCAGTGACAAGCAGATCGTAAAACTTAAAGCAGGGGAAGAACGTGGAGCCATTCTTCTAAATGTGGTATGCAGAGTCCACCCTACTTATGCGCTAGAATGCCACATCGATTTCGACGAGGGTAATGCACTTGGCATTACAAGCGGAGCGATAGGCGAAATCGTACAGTGTTGATGTGTCGACTAGATCAAGCGCAATGGGAGTGTGAGCCTATAGATTGGAGCACCATGTGAATAAATTTATTTTGAAAGCTACGGATCTAGATGGTTACCTCATGGAAAGCGATCTCGAATACCTTTCTCGGATGAATGAGCTCTATGAGCAAGCAATGGCCTCTTTTAAGATTCTTTCCACCAGTACGTCGGAAGCTCAGAAACGCCATGAGGAAGATATTTTAATAGAGCTTTACAATCAGATGGGCAAGCTCATGCAAGAGATCTGCGCATCGGAGCCGCGCATTCAAGTCTATTCCTTTGTGTCTCCTCAGGAGACACACGGTGAAGTTTCACGATTGATTGCCAAGTTGCGAGATGTGAATACCGGGCATCAGGAGTTCGTTTACTACATTCAGCGAGCTTTCGAGCTTTTGTTTACACTGGCTTTTGGCGTAGCAGGCAAGACAAATAAGAACTACCTTATCGTGCGCACGCCCGTCAATATTCCTGTACAGAACTATGCTGTGCATAAAATACCCAATGTAGATAGCGCTGTGCACGATACGGTCATGTGTGTCATGTTGAGGGGTGCTCTCCTGCCATCGATGATACTCTCCAAGGAAATTCAGGAGTATTCTTCAACTGGCTATCTTACTCCTTTTGCGCTTTTCAAGATCAAGCGCGATGAGAGCAAGAGCGAAAACACTATGGAATATGTGCTAGATCTCGACCATTCGTATTTTGAGCTTTCTAAGCTTGATGGCAAACATCTGCTCTTTGCAGATCCCATGAACGCAACTGGCGGTTCTCTTGTCACCGTTGTGAAATATCTTCTTGAGCAGGGAGTGAGACCGGCTTCTATAAAGTTTTTCAATGTAATAAGCGCGCTGAAAGGGACTCTCCGTGTGATTCGGGCTATCGATAACATAACAGTTTATACTCTATGGATGGATCCAAGCCTCAACGAACGTGCTTATATCATGCCAGGGCTGGGCGATGCCGGTGATCGCATAAACGGCAGCGATGAGGATCTGCATCCGCGGGATATGCTAAGATTAGTCGCAGATTATGGAACCAACATCACAGGATTATATCGTTCTCAACTTCGGATAATCGAAGAGACGGTACTTAGGCACAGAACATGACAATATTTCCAGAAAGCTTTGTCGTTTTTCAAGGACAGGACTGCCTAATTCCTCGGCAAAACGCCGATAGTATGCGCTTTCTCGATGATCCTTCTCTAGCAACATCGACAAAACCTGAAGCCGTATGTTGGCCATTTTATCAGATACCACCTGATCTATTCTCTTTTACATCGGATCGCTATTCCTATTCAGCATTTGAATTCGATGAAAAGAAATATGGAGCGATCCAGATTGAAGAAAATGACGATATCATGCTCAAGCGATTAGGTATTGGCGAAGCTATTCCATTTCCTGTCCGTGAACTTGTCGTCTCTTATCCTTCAGGGTTTAGTCGATTCATGCTCATGGCCAAAGCACATAGCCAATGGGCATCGATCTCGCGATTCTGTGGAGCATGCGGGAATCTTCTTGTCGATGCAAAAGAAAATGAAGAGGTTAAAGAGCGGCTCGACGATAATGCATATGCTGCAAGATTCTGTCCGAGTTGTAAGAGAATCTTCTTTCCTCGAATGTCGCCTGCGGTCATCATACTTGTGCATAGAGAAAATTCGATTCTATTAGGGCATAATGTACGATTTCCCCGTAATAGGCACAGCTTAATTGCAGGCTTTGTGGAAATTGGAGAGACGCTCGAAGAAGCAGCCATTCGAGAGATACGCGAAGAAGCAGGGATAGAAGTGAAAAATCTACGCTATATGCGTTCTCAACCATGGCCATTCCCAGATTCTCTTATGATTGGATTCATTGCAGAATGGGCATCTGGCGAAGCACGGCCGGACAGGAATGAAATCGATCATATCGCCTGGTATAGGGCCGACAATCTGCCAGAGCTTCCATTGAAAGGAAGTATTGCTCGTTATTTGATAGACAGCTTCATAGACGGAGGTTTTTCGAAGGCCTGATCTCTTTAGTATTTGATTTCGCGCGAAATTCATCCTACACTTGTCGAATATATAGGAGCAAATTATGGATTTCAGCTGGAAAATCGTTATCGATGCAGGACTCATTTCCTTTGCTCTAGTGATTGCTACTTTTTTGAGGTCTAAGATTCGTTTTCTTCAGAAGTATCTCGTGCCAAATGCTTTGACGGCTGGTTTTCTGCTTTTGCCCTTGTATAACTATTTTATGCCAGCCATCGGTTATGAGACGAACAGACTTGGAGATCTTGTCTATCATTTGCTAAACCTCTCTTTTATAAGCATGTCTCTTCGTTCTTCGCCGCCTAAGATCAAAGGTTCTCGTTCCAATGGAAGCGTGCTTGGCATGTCAGCAGTCATTCTTTTTGGATATGCTTCACAAGCGCTTCTTGGCCTTGTTCTCACCTTATTCTTCTTGCCTAATATTCACCATGCATTTGGATTGAATCTTCCCTTGGGTTTTGCCCTTGGCCCTGGACAGGCTTACGCCATAGGAAAAGGTTGGGAGTCCATGGGTTTTGAGGGAGGAGCAACCGTTGGACTTACCTTTGCGGCAATCGGCTATCTCTGGGCATGTTTTGGAGGAATGCTTCTAATCCACAAAGGCATACGTTTGGGTTGGATGAAGTCAGAGCAAGTTAGTATCATGTCTGATAAGGCTTTGCTAACTGGTATAATTCCAAATGGCACTGAAAAACCAGTGGGAGAGCGGCTAACCACAGATTCTGAAGCTATCGATTCATTTAGTTTTCATTTTGCAGTCGTAGTGTTCGTATACTTGCTCAGCTATCTAGCCTTAAAAGGGATATCCTTCCTGCTTGGATTCGCAGGAAAAGCTGGAGTAGAGCTTGCAACCAATCTTTGGGGTATTAATTTTATCTTTTCAGCAATCATAGCTATAGCAGTCAGAAAAATCATGGATTTGCTCAAAGTGGGATATGTGCTCGATGACGATGCCCTATCTAGAATTTCTGGTACTTCAGTAGACTATATGGTTGCTGGTGCTCTTGCTGCTATTTCGCTGGTATTTGTAGAGAAATATTGGTTTCCGATTCTCCTTATGTCCACATTGTGCGGATTCATGGTGTACTACACGATTCCATGGGTGAGTTCGCGGATTTTCCGAGATTTTAGATTCGAGCGAATGCTTATGCTCTATGGGGTCTCTACTGGCACGCTTTCTACCGGTTTGGCTCTTCTAAGGGTAATGGATCCCGAATTCAAGACAAAGGTAACCTCAGACTATATGCTTTCGGCTGGCCTTACCTTCGTGCTAGCTATACCATTTATTCTAGCTATCAATTTGCCAGCAAAAGCCTATACGAGCGGATCTATGGTTCCATATTGGATTTTTATGGCAATAGCTGCAGCCTATATGCTCTTTGTGTCAGTTGTGTATTGGATTCTCGCGAGAAAAAGGCGATTTGCCGCGCCTAGGGTCAATTTTTATCGCCCAGGAAAATGAGACCCAGAGATTTGATGTAACACACTGATAGCGTCAGAATATTTTCTGCCAGATGCTTTCTTATCTTTGAAGACTACGCGATAGACATTCATGCCATTATAGAACTCGAAAAAATTCCACTTGAGCACGCCCTCTCCGTCGATTTGCTCTATAGGAAAAACAATTGATTCGAGCTTGGCATTTCGAGTGTCATGGAATTCGAGACGGTCTATATAGAGTTCGATACGCCCTATGATCAAAGTCTCCATACGATCCATGCGTTTTCCGCGCTTTAGCTTGACCGGCTCGTCAAAAAAGAATGGAGCTTCAAGGTTTACTCTCTCCGGGCCTGAGAGGCATCGATATAGAAGCCTACTCTGGAAACTATTCCAGCTTACGATTGAGTCGAGAAAAGGGGCCTCGTCGAACGGGGGTAAATAGCTTTCCCGATTGCCTTTAGAGCTGAGCAAGAATGAACTATCGTATTGGTATTCTATAGTAAATCCGCACTGTCTGCAGGTGAATAGATTGCCTGAGCTGTGCATGGAAGCCCTTTCTCCGCAACTAGGACAAATGTAGAGCGCTAATTCAAGGCTCTCTGCTCCCTTTGTGCTTTTGAATTGAAGGCTTTTTTGTTTACACCAAGCCGAATCATCATAGCAAAGTGCTTCGTTGAGCAATCGATCTATAGTTGAGAGCTCCATTTTATGTAGCTGTTCCGGACTAAACAGAAGCGAAAACGAGACTTCAACTTTTCCTTGCCGTCGAACATGAGACCATCGAGGTTTTGCAAGATACCCGCCATTTGTCTTTACCAATACTACAGGGACTCGCAATAAGCGTAGCAATTTTGCACTGGAAAGAAAAACGGGAGCAGGAGTACCTGTCCAAGTGCTCTGACCTTCAGGGTACATTCCGACTACACTATGCTTATGCTTTACTAGATCGACGATCCAATTGACAGTCTCGATATCTGGTATAGCTTTTGATTTTGGAATACTTCCTACAAGCTTGATCAGCATAAAGCGCATGATCGGATTTCTCATATTACCATCACTGGCAACCCAGTGTATGGGAAAAGGCACGAAAGTGCTGGCGATGAAGGGATCAAGCAGCGTTGTATGATTTCCTACCATAATGAATGGAGGCTTGAGTTCTTTAAAGAGTTCGGTATTTATTGCAGTAATCCGATATTTCCACTTGAGCCAATTTCCATACGTAAACCTTAAAAGCCATGTGAAGAACTTAAAATTAGTCGGAGAGTATCGTCGGTTGAGAATCATAATTGGCAACCCTGCTCACGATCATAATCATCGATTCTCGGTATAGCAAGGTAGGTCATAAAGATAGTGTTGCATGCCTCTGGTATTTTATTAAAATCTTCCTATTAACCCCATGAAATAAATTCAATCTTGTGCTATGTATACATTGGAAGAAGAGTCCAAATTAACCACTATGGAGTACGAGGAGCAGTCTATGCCTTGTAAAAAGCCCCTCTCATCGAACAATAGCTATCAAAAGGCAAGCAATGACAGTGTATCGAAGACACTAGAGCGATGGCTCGAGATTCATGAGCCTGTCGACAAAGACAAAACTAAAGAGGATCCAGAAGCAGATGACAGATTAGATTCAATTTCTGCCTACTCCAGATTTAAGCGCATGCTTCCTCAAGACGAACTAGATCTCCACGGGTTGTATGCGGAAGAAGCTCGTCAGATGATACAAACCTTTATCGCCAATAGTGCAGCCAGAGGCCTTGAAAAAGTGAGCATTATACATGGAAAGGGAAATCATTCGCAGGAAGAGCAGGTTCTAATACATATAGTTCGAGAAGAGCTTGAAAAGAATCCACAGGCAGGAGAATTTGATTTTGCAGACAGTCGGCATGGTGGCAAGGGTGCTACCTGGGTCCGCATTCGACCTCCTATTTCTCGCGATAAATAATTCGTCCTCGGTTCAAATCGTATGGCGAGAGGCCAACTTTTACTTTATCGCCTGGCACAATTCTGATATAGTGCTTGCGCATTTTCCCGGAGAGGTGCGCAAGAATAATGTGTCCATTTGCTAATTCTACGCGAAACATCGTGTTAGGAAGAGCCTCTTTTACGATGCCTTCTACCTCAATAGCTTCTTCTTTAGTCACATATACTCCTTGATAATAGGGTTTCAGGATGTCAGCCCATCATTGAGGGAATTTCCATCCGTTCTTTGCAAGACTACGGCTTGCGCAAAGGCCACAAAAGAAAACTCTTGCAGCTGCAATGCGAATGAAATAGTATGAATCAATGCATAGAATGTCAACATGAGGACATCTCTAAATATGTCTTGACATTTTTAGCAATGTGATGCATTGTGCCCATCCACTGCATACTGGTTATTTGCTATTGCCAGCAACTGATGAGGGGGAGAGAGATGGAGAATGCCTTCATCGAAAAAATGAAGAAACTCTTGCTAGCCCAGAGACAAGAGATTTTGAATACAATCGCCGAATCGAATAAGGAGCTCAGAAAAGCTCTTTCCGAGACCGATCCCAAGGATTCAGCAGATATCGCATCTGATGATATCGATAGAATCATGATCGAAGCCTTGAGTTCACAAGATCTAAAGCGCTACCAAGCAATAGAATCAGCACTCCTTCGAATCAACCAGGGTCGCTATGGCCTTTGCGCAAAATGTGGCAAGAAAATTCCAGATGAGCGTCTAGAGGCCATTCCCTATGCCGTACTCTGCGTCGAGTGCCAAAAAAGCGACGAGCGAAAAAACCGCTGATCTATCGACGCTGGCCTTTCATTGACGCTAGAGCGGCTTCTTTCCAGACACCGGGAGCATCCATATACCACAGCGCTTTATACCCTGCTATCTCTGCAATTTCCAAGGCTTTGAGCTGACATATACCAATATGTGAAGGCGCATGTGCATCATCTCCAATGGTAATTCTTATGCCTTTCTCCTGCATTCTTTTTAATATGAAGACTGACGGATAGGGCTCGCTGCGCCTACTCCGTGTAATACCTCCTGTATTTATTTCTGCGATATAATCTTTTTCGGCAGCAAGGTCCAGAGCTTGGAATGCAGCATCCACATAGGCTCGATTTTCTTCATCGAACCAGCGTCCAGCAATATTATTTTTCTTTACTAAGTCAAAATGCCCTATTATATCGAATCCACCAACTTCTATCATTTCAGAAATATGCCGCCAATATCGCTTCCAGATTTTTCGATAATCACCATCTGGTGCCCATTCTTGGACATGAAGGGCAAATTGCTCCTCTGGTTCATCAACAGTAAATGGATATTCGCCAGGAACGGTGATATAGTGAACCGAGCCTATGCGGTAATCAAGATGCATAGGCTCGTAAGCTGGGTCGTTAGGCATTGCTATTCCCGGTGCGTATTCGGTCTCTAGACCCAAAAATATCTTCATACCTTTTGGTGCATATTCCTGTGCTAAAGAACGGATGGCAGAGACATAGGAATCAGCCTTATACCAAGGCAAATTGCAATCTGTCTCTAAGGAAATTGGCGCATGGGCGGAAAACCCTAGATGGGTGTATTGATTTTCGAATGCGGTGCGAGCCATTGTGGCTGCATCTGCCTTTCCATCGCAAAACAGTGTATGGGTATGAAAACTAAAGGCCATGCGACATACTAGCATCTTTTAATATTTTTTTTCTATGTGCTATGTGGGTGTAAGAAAATTCAATGTAAAGGCAAGCATGCTGCATTTTCGTCTATTGACGCGGTTATAGCCCTTTTTTACTATGAAAGAATGAGCGAATTTACTGCCAGGTCTGTTGCGATCTTTTTCTCGGTATATAGCAGCGGAGAAAAACTCGCTAGATCTCTTAGACAATGTTGCACTCATGTCGCTATTCTGAGCGGATATTCTGAAGAAATTTCTCGAAAATTCGATTGTATTATTACGGAGACAGGGTTGCTAAATGAAAGAGAAATCCATACTATTCTTGACTCCTCAACTGCTTTGGTGCTTATCGAAAAAGCCGTGGGAAAGATGCCGCAGGCTAAAAATGCTGAATATTCTTTAGAGCAGTTTTCTAATTGTGCTCTTCTAAGAGTTTTACCAAAAAACGCATCTAACTCAACAATTAAATGTGCCGTCTATCAGCTCTTTGCAAAGATGGATAGTATCCTTTCGTCTCAAAACACTATAGCAGCCGCGCAGAGTCAATTGCGGACACTGCTATCCTCTCTTCCGGATATTGTATATGTTCTGGACGAACAAGGCTATTTTCTCTATCTAAATGAGTCGGTTGGATTGCTTGGCTATCTGCCTTCAGAGTTGATTGGAAAGCATTTCGGCTCCATTATTCATCCAGAAGATAGGCCAAACATCTCGCGAGATCTTGTTGTGGAGAAAATAAGGCAAAATAATATAATGCCTACAAATCCTCCAAAACTCTTCGATGAACGAAGATCAGGTTCGCGCATGACAAGAGAACTCGAAGTGAGACTTCTGCACAAAGATGGCCATGTAATCTATGCAATGGTAAATGCTTATGGAGAACAAGCCTTCGATGTGCCACTCTTTTCGGATGTGGTTGGCAAAAAACTTCAGACTATCGGTGTTATTCACGATATCAGCGCAATGCATCTCTATCAAGAAAGCCTAGAGGAATCACTAGCTGCCAAGGAGAGACTTCTGCGCGAAATCCATCATAGAATAAAGTCAAATCTGCAATTGGTAGCTAGCTTGGCTCACTTAAAGCAGATTGACACTAAGGCTGCAGCGGCTATCGAGGTATTGAAAGACCTAGAAACGCAGATAAAAAGCATTGCGCTTGTACACGAAGCTCTCTATCAATCGGAAAGAGTCGATCGATTGTCTGCGAGGGACTTTTTTGGACAATTCTGCCATTTCGCAGAAGAAGCTCTCGAAAGAATAGGGTCCACAGTACACATTAAAGTTTCTGCTGAGGATTATCCACTGGATCCAGATCTCCTTGTTCCTCTTTCGCTAGTCTTGCTATATCTCTTGGAAGGCGCTTATAAGGCTAGCTATGAGAGACGTGAAAAGGTGGAAGTTTATCTTTCTTTTGTGCAAAAGCAAAATGGTATGCAGATCATTGAGATAAATGGGGAGGGGATTTTTGAGAATGCAGATTCTATTGTCATGCAAGCATTGCTAAAACAAGCCCATGCAAACTTGGAAATACCCAGAGGAGAGGATGGCGGAAATTTTTGCCGGCTTATTGTGGAAACTAAGTCTAAAATGCGTGGTATATAATATATAAAAATTGTTATATTAAATATATAGAGGAGAGCTTGATGGGTCAGATTTATGATTTTGCAGTTATTGGAGCAGGTGCGGCAGGACTCTCCGCCGCTCAGTATGGAGCACGTGCCAACCTAAGTACAATTGTAATCGAAGAATTAGCCCCTGGAGGTCAGGCTCTTTTTATAGACAAATTGGAAAACTATCCTGGTATTCTGGAGCCCATTAATGGATTTGAACTTGCCGAGCGAATGCGCAAGCAGGCGGAGCAATTCGGCAGCTCTTTTATCGAAGCAAGCGCATTATCGGTGAGAAAAGCGGAAGACCGCTTTATAATCGAGACAAGCGTTGGACCTCTAGAGAGTCTCACGGTTCTTATAGCTACAGGCGCAAGACATAAGCAGCTTGGTATTCCTGGAGAACAGGAATACATAGGCAAGGGTGTTTCTTATTGTGCTACATGCGATGGTCCATTCTTCAAAGGAAAGCGCATTCTTGTGGTGGGCGGAGGCGATTCTGCCTGCGACGAAGCGATCTATCTCTCCAATCTTTCGGATAAAATCTTAATGATCCATCGTCGAGATCGGTTCAGAGCGCAAAAAGCTCTCGCTAGCCGAGTTCTCTCCAATCCTTCGATTAAAGTGCTCTTCAATACCGTTGCGAAAGAGATCAAAGGAAACTCAAAGGTCCACTCTGTTGTCCTGGAAAACACCCTTTCGCATGAATTAACCGAGGAGCCATTCGATGGAATATTCATATTTATCGGCTCTACACCTCAAACGGGCTTTCTTAAAGATATAGCTATACAATTCGATGAATCAGGCTATATCATAACCGATTGTAATATGCAGACAAGCATTACAGGTCTATTTGCTGCAGGCGATGTGAGAGCAACTCCATTTAGACAAATTGTCACCGCAGCAGCCGATGGCGCAATCGCGGCTCGATCAGCTGCCAGCTATATCGATGAGCAGAGAGGGCAGGCTTATCGATGAATAGATGAGAGGTATCGATGAAAAAATCGATGAATTTCTGTACGCTCGATTCAGTGCTCAGAATCCCGATTGACCTTGTATGCGGTCTGGATGAGGCAGGAAGAGGCCCGCTTGCTGGTCCTGTTACTGCAGCCGCCGTCATTCTACCAAAAGGCTTTCCCATTACCATGCTCGATGATTCTAAAAGAATGAGTGCTCGTCGCCGCGAAGAGGCTTATTGCATGATTGTAGAGCAAGCGCTCGACTGGGCTGTGGGATGGGCTACTGTTGAAGAAATCGAAAAGTACAACATTCTTATGGCGAGTTTGCGCGCTATGGAAAGGGCTTTTAGAGGGCTATCGCATCTTCCAGCGCTTGTTGTGGTCGATGGATTATTTGCTCCGTCCCTTAGCATGAATGGGACAAATATCGAAGCAGCGACCATGGCTAAAGCGGATGGCTTGATTCCCGCAGTAATGGCCGCTTCTATACTCGCAAAAGTAGCCAGAGATCGCATGATGGATTGCCTAGATGGCATCATGCCTGAGTATGGGTTTAAAAACAATAAGGGATATCCAACTAAAGGGCATCGCGCTGCCATAGAGCGCTTTGGCCCATCGCGATTCCATCGGAAGGGTTTTCACTTATTGATTCAATCCGATGCACCACTTTTTGACTCTCTGGAATCTCCAGAAGAATGAGGTTTCTTTCTAATAACAAATCGACGAGGAGCTTGCGAAGAGCTTTCCTGCAATCTCTGGCGCGCTTGTCGAGGATCCTGCCTAGGCTGAGAAGACTGTATTGCCGTTCTATCTGGTTTTGGCCTTTGACTAGCTTTTTCCATATAGCCAGCTGCGGTTCTCATTGCTCGCATGAAGCCTTCCATGTTTTCTTGGAATATCACGATTGATCGCCTATCGAAGGTTTCTGTCTCAGTAGGTTTGCTCTCTACAATGGACAGAAAAATGTCGCCATTTCTATTTTCTTTTACATTAAAAAAATAAGTTCTTCCCTCACAGATGAATCTTGTAGAGAACAGTTCGCCGCGGATACCCATTAGAACTCCTTTTATATGGAACTATCCTACATTATTTTGTCTAGGCGAAGCAAGCAGATCGGCCTTAGCGACCAATCCTTTGTGCCATGTGCGCAGCCAAGCTTCGTCGGCGTATGTTCCACCTCTTATATCTACCAAAATACGGAATACGGGCTCTGTCCCTGAAGCTCGCATCCATAGGAATGCTTTAGGTTCGCCTGCCTTATTGTAAAGTACGATTCTAAGACCTCCATTCTTGGAAGCGCCAAAGTCTGATCCAATTTCCCATTCATCAGATCCAAGAGAGGCGAAGGCCCTCCATGAGACGATGTCGAACCTTTGCTCTAGTTCTGGCTGTATTTTTGGCCAGTCCTCCAGAAAAAGTCTTTGGTAGGTATTTTTAAGTTCGATCTTATCTATGGTACGAATTTTTAGCGCAGCATTAGGTTCGAAGGCGCTCGTAGTAATCCATTGTGGTAGGCTTTCTATAACATCTTCGAGATCATAGTCAGGCTGGTAGCGTTCGGGGCTGCCAATTGCCTCAAGCCAAAGATTAAAACAGGTTTCATTTTTCTGAGCGTCGCCAAGCCTTAATAATCGAATCATAGAGCCAATAGTGGATAATGGATCGCGTACCTTTGAAGGATGAGTAATATTGCCTCCATTCGAGCCTTCCCCAAGAATGCGAACCGTCCATCCTTCCAATCTAAGCCTTTCCGCGCGACAGACTACATTGGCTTCGCCTGTTTCGGTTCTAAAGACTTTTGCGCCGAAGACTTCTGCTATGGCTTCAATGCGCATACTTGTTGCATCATTGACGACGATAGCGATTCGGTTTGTTTCGCCTTTCCATTTTAGATAAGCTAGCTCGGATAGGCAGGCCAAGGCAAAGACCTGCTGGGCTTCCAAAGGGATCGCTTCTCTAAGCCTATTGCTATAATACACAAGATTGCCTCTATCTCCATCGCAATCTGGTACATAGCCAAGAGCATAGGCTGCGTTTTTTTCGTGGGCAGATTGTAAAGCTTTTATGCAATCATCAAGCGATTCGTTTTCTGGTACGATTCTATGAGCAAAGATGCCGGGTTCCATATTTAGCGCTTTAGATTCGGCTCCGAGAGCAGAGAGCCAATCCAAATCGATGCTCTGTGTTCGCGCAGACCCATTGAGCTCCGCAATTATACCAAAAGGTCTCTTTTCGCAAGCATTTGCGATCTCCAAGAGTATTTTTTCTTGAGCCTCGGTTGTCTCTTCATCGGTGAAGACTCGATGTGCAAAGAGCATATAAGCCGATTGCGAATAACGTTTCCAGTGAGCAACATTCTCATAGCATTTTGTCAAAGCTCGAGCGTCGGCCTTTTCAAGTGCTATAAGCGCTAGCTCTGAAGATTCAGGATCTGATAGAAAAACCTTGAGCTCTGAGATAAGTGGTTTTATCTGTTCGCTTTTCAGCACACCTCCACCAAGGCCAAATTTGACACCATTATATCCAGGAGGATTGTGGCTAGCCGAGATATATACAAATCCATCTGAGTGGAATTCATGGTCCACATCTAAAGCCGTAGTTTGAGCAGCATATGCCGTGATTTCTGGAATTGGAACTATAAACAGATAGCGAACCTCACATCCTTCTCCAATAAGCACTCGAGCAAAAATGTCAGCGATAGTAGGGCTCGTGCGCCTTGTGTCGATACCTAGGAGCACAATAGGCTTGTAGGGTCTACAATGTTCTTTAATAAATGAAGAAAAGACTATTGCCATTCCCGCCACTATTACTATATCCGCAGGGGCTAGAAGTGGCGAAAGAGAGTTATCTGGTAGCTGCTCATAATCCCAAGAGGCATACCCCGCGGCAATCTCGGGTTTAGCGAAGATCTTTCGCCATCCTGAGGCAGACAGAATTAGTTCTTGAGCAGCTAGTCTAACATCTTTAGAGGTGGGGAGCTTTTCTCTAGAGAGAGGTATCTTCCCCGGGTCCCCAATAGGCAAACCAAGAAATGGGTGGCTAATCAATGACATGTTTTGCTCCTGGCAATATTGTAGCTGTTTTTCTCGATTCTGATAATGATAATGCCATTGATAGACAGCATTGCAATAGAGTCATAAAACAGCTAACTTCTGTTAGGTCAGGGAAAATGCTTATTTACCTTGATTGCCTCTGGAGATATATTGATTATTGGAATGTTCGGTATCTTTAAGCATTTTATATTTTTTATTCGCGGTGTAAAAACTTATGCTCTTGTTGGTCCTTCGGGGACAGGCAAGAGTTTCCGCGCAAAGCTCGTAGCGCAAAAATATGGCATAGAACTCATAATAGATGATGGCCTTTTAATACGTGGTGATCAGATTCTTGCAGGCCGCTCGGCAAAAAAAGATCCTACTTATCTTGGTGCCGTTAAAACTGCGCTTTTCGACGATCGAGAACATCGAGATCAGGTGGCAAAAGCTCTTCAGCGAGAAAAATTCCGGAAGATCCTAGTAATTGGCACAAGCGAGCGCATGGTGCAGAAGATTTGTGAGCGCTTGCAGTTGCCACATCCGGTCAAGGTGATAAAAATAGAGGAAATAGCCACAAAAGCCGAAATCGAAAAGGCAGTGCAGTCGCGCAAGGTTGAAGGGAAGCATGTCATTCCAGTTCCGGCTCTTGAAGTAAAGCGCAGCTATCCTTCAATATTCTATGATAGCGTAAGAGTCTTTCTAAGGCGAAGCTTTGGCGTAGGCGCGACTCTTCCCAAATTATACGAGAAGTCTGTCGTACGCCCAGAGTATGCAAAACGTGGCAGAGTAGCTATTTCAGAAGCAGCGCTTTCGCAGATGGTAGTTCACTGTGTGAGCGAATTCGATCCTAATGTCCGCATTATGCGACTCGCAATTCGCAATGATACTCAAGGTTATCGCATTACAATTATGCTCGAAGTTCCTTTTGGAACAAGGCTTCCTTCGAAAGTACATGCATTGCAGGAATATATTGTCGACAGCATCGAAAAATTTACTGGAATTCTAGTTGCAGAGGTGAATATCGTCATAGATAGACTGACCGCTCGCCCACAGAAAGGCCAGAAATGGAGCCAGGCTATTGACGGTCGTGTTTCCTCTGTGTAGTATGCGCACATATGCGGCAGTACCTTTAATGATTCTGCAGTAATCGTTTCCAAGGAGAGAAAAGGTGCCCTGTGGTAGAAAGCGAAAGCTCCAAAAGATAGCGACGCACAAGAGAAAAAAGAAAAGAAGACTGAATCGCCATAAGACCCGCAAATGATCGCGCCGCACTTATGTTCTTGAAAAGAGGCCACCCCTTACAAAAGGGCGGCCTTTTTATTTCCCGCCTTTTATTTCCGGCTTTTACTGCTATTTGAAACACTTCCAATAGGGATTCGATTTCTATTTGAAC
>ENA-UPTA01002521-UPTA01002521.1-activated-sludge-metagenome-genome-assembly--contig:-NODE-2521-length-18907-cov-5.576384_pt1 | contig 18907 bp, 18 predicted proteins | sample MGYA00238184_ERZ773361 | MGnify/ENA primary metagenome ERZ773361 (study PRJEB29100, sample SAMN05720205) | activated sludge metagenome | isolation source: anaerobic digester from wastewater...
TGACACCGGCCGGTGTATCGGGGCACTGATCCAGCTTGTCGATGACACCGTCTCCGTCCGTATCCGGCTCGGGTTCGACAACCGGGGGGGCCGGCGGGGGAGGCGGAGGCAATTCGGCTTTCGGTTTTTCACCGCCGAAGACGAACGACAGGCCCAAGGTGAATTCAAAGTTGTTGTTGTTTACATCCGTGACATAAATATGCCGTGCATCACCGCGCAACGCGAAGTTTTCCGCGAAAAACCACTTGAAGCCCAGCCCGTAATCAACCGCAAAATCGTGGCCGTCTGCGCTGTTTTCGCTACTATCGTCATAATCAAGATCTCTTCCTCCGATACCGGCGGCGACGAACAGCACAACGTCGGTGTCGGGCAGGAAATTGTAGAGCGCTTCCACGCGATAACCCAGCATATCCGCATCGTTTTTGTAAGAGGTTCCGTTAGGTCTGAAGATTCGATCATCTCCATCTGCTTCCGCGTAGTCGATCGCGGCTTCGATTGACCATTCCTGGGTGATGTTGTAACCGATTCTCACCCCATACACCAAGGCGGGATCCAGGTTTTCGTCATCGTCGAAAGCATAACCGCCGGCATAAGGAGTGATTGACCAGGCTTTGGCAAGGTTTGCCGCCGTTGAAGGTGTACACAGGATTAACACAGCCAACATTCCGAACAACATAAACAATAATTTTCTCTTCATCTTCTTCCTCCTCCATCCATAGTGAACAAACGCCTTGAAATTCTTTAAGGAGTTGCCTGTTTATGCGTCCGGCAACCCACAACAACATGATGAAAATTAGGACTCTTCATCTCTGGGCATGAAATAAAAGTCCCTTCAGCAACGAAAATGATATCTAAAAATGATTAACGAGCTTTTTAAATCGCACAAATTAGACGAATTATCAATGCTATTTGTCCCATACGCATAAAAAAGTTTTTAAAAAAGTCCATCTTATAATCTTTTACAGAGCGAATCTGAAATGAATAGGAAGACAAATGCCATAATAAATAAAAGATAATGGGGGCTTAGCGTCTTGCTGCGGATGAAAAGTGTTTTTTTGCGAAATAGGAAAGCTGTGGCTGTGTGGGAGGTAAAGATGGGCTTTTTTTAAGCACGGCCCTTTAATATAACTTCAAGCAGGCTGTAGGATATCTTCTGATATGCGTCCTTTTTGTCCGGATCGCTTGACAGGGATACCACGTCCACGTAATGCTCCGTGCCCCTTAATGCACCCCGGGATGCAGATGCATGTCTGTTTTGCCTGATCTGTTTGTTATAGGCCTTTAGTACGTTATCTACCTGATATGTCGAAATGGTCATAAACCTGTCCCCCGCGTTGCAATAAAGTTTCTTTATTCTCTTTATCGGGCAGATACATGGCGAACATGAGCTAAAACGATAAAACCAATAAAAAACTGTGACGAAGTTCACAGAAGAACCGAGAAAATCGGGAACAAGAGGAACAACCCCACCCTTTTCGTTGTAAACGGGGCGAACTTCTTATAAAAAAGATACGCGATGAATATTTTTCTTCATTCAGGAAACTTTTCTTGTCATGCTCATTATTTGATGAGCGACAAAGGTACCGATGGTGGAACCGGTGATTAAGCGCATTACAATCAGGATTATTCTCAAATATACGCTGTTTCAATTGCCCGAGGTGCTTTTTTTTGCCGCAGCCCTGGCGGTAGCCGGCCGTTGGATGACCATACCAACGTGGTTTTTCTGGGGCTTCCTCTTTTTTCTGATCATCAAAAATATCGCGATATTTCCCTTCGTCTGGCGCGCTTATGACAGCCGCGATGCAAAGCGTTTGTATCATATGATCGGGAAGAAAGGCGTCGTCATCGAACCGTTACGTCCGCAGGGAGTCGTGCGGGTCAACGGGGAGCTGTGGAAAGCGGAAATATCCGACAAAACGGTACAGGTTTATCCAGATGAACCCATCCGGGTGGATGATGTAAGGGGGTTCTGTTTGATTGTTACCAAGAATGGATCCGGAATATAATTATTCGAAGTAAATTCTCTTGATGTTCAAACGAACAGGAGGTGTGAAGCCATGGAATACCCTGATCCGGAGGAGATTTTAAAACTGGCCCGCGGTTTTATGGGCGCCCGGATTCTACTGACGGGTGCGGAGTTAAATCTTTTCACGCTGCTGCAAAACCGATCCATGACCGCTCAGGAGATTGCAGCGCAGTCCGGTATGGCACTCCCGCCGCTGGTGATTCTCCTGGATGCCCTCACAGCTCTGGCGTTGCTGCAAAAGGAGGAAGGCCTCTATCACTGCACCCCGCCTGTTTCAAGGTTTCTGGCAGAGGACGCTTCGGAGTCGGTTTTGCCGATGGTCCTCCACATGGCCCATCTCTGGCACCGGTGGGCCGGGTTGACGAATATGGTAAAGGGCGCCCCTGCCGTCCACGATCAGGACTCGGATGCAAAAAGTGAAGCGGAACTGCGGGCGTTTATCGGGGCCATGCACGTTGTGGGGAAGAATCGGGCCGAGGAAATTGTTGCCGGGATCAACCCGGAAAACGCACGAAACCTCCTGGATGTCGGCGGGGCTTCGGGGACTTACATCATTGCTTTTCTCCGGGCCGTCCCTGAAATGAAAGCGACGTTGTTCGATCAGCCTGCGGTTATGGAGATGGCCCGGGAGCGTCTGTCACATGAGGGCCTGTTGGCGCGGGTGACGCTGATACCCGGTGATTTTTATCGGGATGACCTGCCCTCGGGACACGATCTGGCCTTTATTTCCGCCATCATCCACCAGAATAATCCCGCACAGAACCTTGACCTCTACCGGAACGTTTTTCGTGCCCTGGTTCCCGGAGGCCGGGTTGTGATTCGGGACCACATCATGGAAGCGAATCGTACGGACCCGCCAGAGGGCGCCGTTTTTGCCGTGAACATGCTTGTCGCCACCGACGGCGGTGCGACCTACACCTTTGATGAGATTAGAAGGGGACTGGAGCAGGCGGGTTTTGATCAGATCAGCCTTCTCCGGAAAGACGAACATATGGACGGCCTCGTTGAGGCCTTCAAGCCCTGATGAGAAGGCACTTAAAGAAGACAGAATGAATTGCCGCCGGCTCAACCATCTTCATCTTTCAAGCCGTAGAAATGCATTTTCAACCGGAGTGTTTTACGATCGATTCCCAAAATCCGAGCTGTCCGACTCCGGTTCCACCCCTGATTTTGAATCGCCTGCATGATCTGATTCCGTTCCGCTGTTTGCAAAGGCGTTAAGAGTGATGGTTGCGTGATCAACGGATGTCGAAAACGTTCGGGAAGATGTTCCGGCCGGATAACCGGGTAGGGAGAAAGTAAATGGGTCTGGTGGAGCACATTCTCCAGTTCCCGGACATTGCCCGGCCATTCATAGGCATGTAGCAGCGCCATCGCCTGGGAAGACACGCATATCCCCGGCATCTTGAACCTCTGGAAAAAGGTCTCTACCAGTTGGGGGAGATCTTCCCTGTGTTCGCGAAGCGGCGGCGTCTTCAAGCGAACGACAAAGCGGAACATCAGATCGGCCCGAAAGCGTTGTTTGACCACTTCCTGGTCCATATCGCGGTTGGTCGAGGCGATGACCCGAACGGCCGGATGCCGGATTATATGGCCGCCCAGACGCCGCACTTCTCCGTTCTGCAGAAATCGCAGCAGTTTACCCTGGAGAGCGGGCGCCATTTCTGTAATTTCATCGAGAAAAAGTGTACCGCCTTGAGCCGTTTCGATCAGGCCGGGATGGGAACGATCCGCTCCGGTAAAAGCCCCTTTTTCATACCCGAACAGTTCGGATTCCAGCAGCGCCTCCGGAATCGCGCCGCAGTGGATGATCCGGAAGGGGTTTTCCCGGCGCACGCTGAGGTCATGGAGTGCGCGGGCGGTCAATTCTTTCCCTGTTCCGCTTTCTCCTTCAATCAGCACACTGGCGCTGGAGTCGGCTACACGGGCGAGCTGCCGGTAAAATGTCATCATGGTGGGTGATGTTCCGGTAAAGCGGGGAGGCGTATCATCAGCGTGAGGCGACGGGTCGATACGTTTCCTATAGACTTCCTGGACTTGTCTAACGTGTCTTACGGCAGCTCGGATCGCATCCGTCGAGAAAGGTTGGTGGATATAGTCCCAGGCTCCCCATTTTATGGTGTCGCGGGCGCTTTCCAGTTCTCCGGCAGGTAAAATCAGGATCAAGGGAATCTCCTGCGCGGCGGTGCGTAAAGGTTCGAAGCCGCCCTGACGGACCGATTGTATTTCTGCGATAATGAGATCATAATGCGACAGGCCCGGCGGTTTGAAACCCGGCGGGCCTGCGCATGGATTGATAATGGTCCCGGAGGCTTGTAACGCCTCCCGTATAAAACAAGTGGTATGGTCGTGGGCGATGACCAGAATACGCGTTGCCATTTTTCACCCCCCCGGATGATGAAAAATTTCCGTGTCGGAAAGAGATCACAATCCTTTCTGCGCAATGTAAGCCGCCAGGTCGGCGACACGGCAGGAATACCCCCACTCGTTGTCGTACCAGGCGACGACCTTAACCATATTTTCGTTCAGCACCGTGGTGAACTCTACATCCACGATCGAGGAGTGGCTGTTTCCCTTGAAGTCCATTGACACCAGGGGCGTTTCCTCACAGCACATGATCCCTTTCAACTCTCCGGTGGCGGCCTGTTTCAGGGCGGTACGCAGAGCGTCGGTTGTGGTTTTTGTTTTGAGTTCCGCCACGAAATCGACGACGGAAACAGTCGGGGTGGGTACCCGCAGGGCATAGCCGTCGAAACGGCCCTTCAAGTCCGGAATGACCAGAGAAATCGCCTTGGCAGCGCCGGTTGTCGTCGGGATAATGCTGAGTGCTGCGGCGCGGGCCCGGCGAAGATCCTTGTGCGGCAGATCAAGAATGCGCTGGTCGTTGGTGTAGGCGTGAATGGTGGTCATCATGCCCTTTTCGATTCCGAAAGTCTTGTGGATTACCGAAACGGGGGGCGCCAGGCAGTTCGTTGTACAGGAAGCGTTGGAGAGTATATGGTGTTTTCCAGGATCATAGGCGTTCTCATTTACGCCCATGACAACCGTCAGGTCTTCCTGCTTCGCCGGTGCGGAAATGATGACTTTCTTGGCACCGCCGGCCAGATGGACCGCCGCCTTCGGTCCCTCCGTAAAAAGCCCCGTGCTTTCTACGACAATGTCCACCCCTTCAGCTTTCCAGGGAATCGCCGCTGGATCTTTACAGGCAAAACTTTTAATGGGTTTGCCGTTGATGATCAGGGTATTTTCAGCCGTCGCGACATCTCCGCAGAAACTGCCGTAGTTTGAATCGTATTTGAAGAGATGAGCATTCGTTTTCACGTCAAAAAGATCATTGACGGCAACCACTTCCAAATTGTCGCTGTATTTCTCGATGACGGCTTTCAATACCTGCCTGCCTACGCGTCCGAAACCATTAATGCCGATCCGCACCATAAAAACCTTCCTTTCTTTCTCTGTTGAAAATGAAAATGGACACCTTCAAGGCTGTCCTGTGTATGATGAATCATCTTTTTGATTTCAAAGCGAAAGCAAGCCGTGAAACCGCAATCTTTTTCGCTGAATGGGATAACGCAAAAGACCGGCAATGTCAAAGAGAAAATGCCGCTGGACCTTGCTTAACTCATTTCGTGATTCCTTTGAGGACATAAAAAAGGTACGGAAGAAGTTCTTTCCGTACCTTTTGGGGGAGGGACTGTTTTCGGTTAATTTTTACGAAACGGTTTTAGCTTTCTTGGGTTTTTTTGCGGAACCTTTCTTGACCTTAACTTTAATGGCCTCTTTCTGACCGTCCTTGTCGGTATAATAAACGGTAACCTTTTCGCCGACCTCGACCTTGACCGGCTTGAGCAGGGCGAATTCCATCGTTTCCACCTTGCCCTTTTTCTTGAATTCAATTTTGATTTTCGTGTCCGTCAGATTGATTACGGTACCGGTTTTTTGCTTTTTCGCAATTTTTTCTTTCACCGGGTCCGTTTTTGCCGTGGCGGCGCCCGCCTGATCCATCGCCAGGGCCGTCAGGGTAAAGAGAAAGACAAAACCGATCACACACACCAGAAAACGTTTCATCCATGACACCTCCAATTTGAATTTGGCCAGATAAAGCAGCTTACATGCCATGCCGGCAGCAAAAAGAGAGTGTGAGATAAAGCGTTTAATATGGATTAGTTACAAAAATATTCCAGCCATGGTGCGAAACGCCGACCCGCCTGATTGATTCTTTTTTCCCCAAAGCTGGGGTATTTTTCTTCAGAGGGGCTTTCTCAGACGGCGGTATACCCAGCAGTGGATGAAGAAAAACCAGGCCACACCGCCGCCCAGGTGGATCATTTTCCGGGCGACGCGGCGGATTTCCCGTTGCGCAGAAACTTTACGGTCCGCCAGGTACATGCCGAGGAGACCCTTGTTGATCATCCTATGGAAACGGGTGTCGGGGAGTTCGCCGATACAAAGAGCGGCCTGACGGTAAAAATGGGTTAGACGGCTGGTCAGCCGTTCTTCGGAGGGATAATAGGCGCAGAAATTCAAGTCGCCGCTCAGGCGATCTTCCTCCTGATCGATGAGATAGTCGAGCAGGATGTGGAGTCCCTGTACCCAGGGGAAATAGGCTTCCTTGATCTGTTGAACCAGGGAAGGGGTCAGGCGGTTGGCGAAAGCGTATGAAACGAGGCAGAAGATTCCCAGGGTGGAACCGGCGCAGGCGGAAAACTCGTACCAGGTCATCTTGGGGAGATGACGCTGATAAGCTGTGAACCATGTTTCCAGACGGAGTTCCCGTTCCTCTTTCCGGACGTGTTTATGGATTTGAAGCTGGCAGTAATAATCAGCAAGTTCACGTAGCGTCGGCGCGATAAGGGGGTATTGCGGCAGCGCTTTTAGTGCCTTCCGGCAGGTATCCACGAGAACAACCAGATAACCCCCGTCCTCCTGCTCCGGATGTTTTTTGTAATAAGGGATGAGAGATTCCGCCGGCGACAGGGCATGACGCATCGACTGGTGGAGGAGAGCGAAATCTTCGGGGTCACATGAGGTACTTCGGTCGCAGAGATTATCCAGATAATCGCTGATAGTCTGGTAGGCAATAATGAAACTGATAGCCTCCGCATAACGGTCGCCCGCCAGAAGTGCATAAATCGACCCGCCTTCACAGTGGAAGGTTTTACTCCGGATGCTCATCAGGGCCTGCCGCCGCAGTTCCGCATCGGGAATCGTTGCGGCTTTTGCTGCCCACGCCGCCAGATGGCGATGGACAAGGGGGCGGACCTGAAGAAAAATCCGGGAAGTCATCACGACCAGGGATTGAGGAACATTCACGGTTCACTTTTTCTCCCTTTATGATATTGGTCAAAAATATAAACTGGGATTTTGTAACACAGGGACGGTATTTCCTCAAGACAAGGGGTTGGGAGCAGCAATATTATGCCCGGGGCGGGAAGAAAAGAAAAAATATATGATGTTATCGTTGTCGGCGCCGGGGCGAGTGGTATGTTGGCCGCGGGACGGGCCGCTGAGGCGGGGGCTCGGGTGTTGCTTCTGGAGAAGATGGACCAGCCGGGAAAGAAAATCCTTCTGAGCGGCAAGACCCGCTGCAACCTGTCCAATGTAAAGGACTTGAAGGGGTTCATTGCCATGTTCGGTGAAAACGGTCCCTTTCTTTACAGGGCGCTGCACGAATTTCCCCGGGAAAATCTCCTTTTGCTGCTCAGGGCGCACGGTCTGGAAACCAAGGTGGAACGTGGCGGAAGAATCTTTCCCGTTACTGATAACGCCCGGGACGTTGTGCGGGTTCTGCTCCAGCATCTGGGGAATCATGGCGTTGCTCTTTACACAGGGGTGAAAGTGGTTACCCTGGATTGCCGGGAAGGGCGAATTGCCGGGGTTCAAACCGAGAAGAGCCGATACCCGGGAAAAGCCGTGGTGCTGGCTACCGGAGGAGCAACTTACCCCCTGACCGGCTCGACCGGAGACGGCCACCGGATGGTGACCCGGCTCGGACATACAATTGTGACGCTACGCCCGGCTCTGGTGCCGCTGATTGTTAAGGAAGCAGAGTTAGCCGCATCCATGCAGGGGGTGAGCCTCATGCATGTGCGGATGACCGCTTTTGCCTGCCCGGCCGAAAAAATCAACATTAACCTGATTCCTCCTTACGAAACCGGCCGCGGCATCAGAATCAAGAAACCTCCCACGCCCATTCTGGAGAGCCGCCAGGGGGAGATGATGATGACCCATTTCGGTATCGGGGGGCCGATCACACTTTTAATGAGCCTGTCGATCATCGATGCTCTGGAGCGCGGACCCGTCAGCGTATCGATCGATCTCAAACCCGCCCTTTCCCTCAAACAACTCCAGGAAAGGCTGCAACGGGATTTTAATCAGCATGGGAAACGCACCTTCCGGCGCATCATGGGTGATGTTGTCCCCCACAAGATGGTGGAGCCCATCATCGGTCTGTCAGGGGTGGACGGCGAACGCCCTGCTAATCAGATTTCTGCGGCGGAGCGGGAAAAAATTTCTATGATACTGAAATCACTGCGATTCAATATCGTAAAACCTTTGCCTTTATCCCGGGCTGTGGTGACCGCCGGCGGGATTTCACTCAAGGAGATTGATCCGAAAACGATGGCGTCCCTGAAGGTGCCGGGCCTTTACTTCTGCGGGGAGGTGATGGATATCGATGCCGATACGGGGGGATACAATCTCCAGGCTGCCTTCTCAACGGGCTGGCTCGCGGGGGACTCGGCCGCGCGGTACGCCCTTGGCCAGCATAAAACAGATTAGAAGATGTAGAAAAAAGAGGATTTTCCGTGTAAATTCTGCGGTGAAACCACTGAAGGGAGAAACGCTTGAAGATGAAGACCATACTTAAGAAGATTTTTGAAAGCAGGGTGTTAACCATCACAACCTTGTTCCTTGTGTTTCTCATTGTTTTAATGGTCATGGATGCATTTAAAAAGAAGGATGGCGACTGGGTCGCCCTGAAAACCAGAGATTTTATGAACGGGGTGAGTTACTATGATCAAAGTATCAAGAAAAACGCAGTTAACTCAAACCCGCAGGTCAGGATAAAAACAGTTTATACTGGTGACGGAAGGGAATTTTTTATTAATTTCATTACGAACTTTATCGCCAAAGGGGGACCCGAAAATATGTTGGAAGGTTTTTCCTATGTCATCAACCATGACGAACTGGATTGTAAGGCGAAAAAGTATAAACTTCTGTCAACGACGCTCTATGATGAGAAGGACGTAGTCATCTATACCATGACCCACCAGAAAGAGGAATGGAAGGACATCCCATCCAAATCTGATTTGGCGGAATTGGCGAAGGAGATATGTAACTGACCGATTAGAAACGCGGTTGAAGAAACTGTCTTCAACCGCGTTTGGGATAAGTAATTGCCGTCAAACAAGATTGTTGAGTATCAGCGGCAATTATTTCTTGAAGATTTTAAAAAGTTTTTCGAGAGAGGATTTTTCAACATTAACGAGGGAGTCGAGCTCACCTGCATCGAGCCACATGCCCCTGCAAGTGGGGCATTCATCGATCAACATGCCTTTGAAATCCAGTTCCACGAGATCCATTCCGCACTTCGGGCATTTCATGTAGTGTAGCGACCTCAATTGTGCTATTTCTTCTTTTGATTGACTGCTCTTTTTCCTTTCAGATACCTGTTTTATCAATTCCTGTTCAATCCTTGCAAAATACTCATCTTCATGTTCCGTTGGTTTCAGCGGCATCATAACCTCCTGGCTTTAGTTTTTGGAAAAGAAATCAAGATCAGTTTGTTTTTTTTCGTTCTTGCATAAAACATCAGACGTTGAACTTATATATTAATAAGGGTTTGCTCTGTCAAGGAATTCTGGAATCATCACCATGCCGTTATCGCAACGAATATTGTAACAATTTAATATGATTAAGCTAAAACCTTTTCTGAGCGGATGCCTGCGGTGTGTTTATTTCTTTCAAAGGGCTGTTTCGCTTCTGCTGTTCCGCATTCATGCGCATTTGATAGACCGGCAGGGGGGGCATTCCTGAGAATTCGCGACAGCCATCTCAGATTTATATCGGAAATCCGGAGGTTTTCATCGATTTAACCGATACTTGCCGGTGTTTTAAACTCCTTGACAAGGTCCGGATGTTCAGATAATAGAGGGCTCCTGTTGAGCAAAAAATAGTGGGCCGATGTAGCTCAGCCGGTAGAGCAACTGATTCGTAATCAGTAGGTCCGCGGTTCGAATCCGCGCATCGGCTCCAGAATTTCCAAGTCTCTCGCACTTGACAACGGGAGGCTTTTTTTTCATTGGGGGAACCCCCCAAAAAAATAAAGAGGAAAAGAAAAATGGAAGAAGAACAAAAATCAGCATGCAGTTCTTGTGGAAGTGGAAACGCCCAGGGTCAGCAGAATGAATTCCAGCAGTTTCTTGAACAGGAGGAACTCAAGGACCGGATGGGGAAAATCAAGCATAAGATCCTGGTCCTGTCAGGAAAAGGCGGCGTGGGGAAAAGCACCGTCGCAACCAATCTGGCTGTCGCCCTGTCGAAGACGGGCAAGGCCGTGGGGCTTTTAGACGTCGATTTTCATGGTCCGAGTATTCCGACCCTCCTGAAGCTTGAGGGTAAACCGGTCTATCAGAGCGAGGAAGGTTTGATTCCCGTCGAATTCCCCTCGGGGATTAAGGTCATGTCGGTCGGATTTCTCCTGCGGGAGCAGGATGAGGCGGTTATCTGGCGGGGACCGATGAAAATCGGCTTCCTCAAGCAACTTTTGAAGGACGTGATCTGGGGCGAGCTGGATTATCTGGTGATCGATTTTCCGCCAGGAACGGGGGATGAGCCCCTCTCCATCGCCCAGATGCTGCCGGAATGCGACGGCGCAGTCATCGTGACGACCCCGCAAAACCTGTCCCTGAACGACGTGAAGAAATCCATCAATTTCTGTCGGCGGATCAAGATCCCCGTCCTGGGGGTGATTGAGAACATGAGCGGCCTGGTGTGTCCCCACTGCCAGAATGTGATCGACCTTTTCAAAAAAGGCGGCGGCGAAGAAATGGCGGCCAAGATGGGCGTGCCCTTCCTGGGGCGGATTCCCATTGATCCCCATATCGTGGAGGCATCAGATCTGGGTGAGCCCTATGTGGACCGCCACGGCGACAGCGAAGGCGCGGCGGCGTTTTCGCAGATTGTGCAACATTTGATCGACCCGAAAGCATAAATCCTTTATAAGGAATAAAGGACCAGATGGTTTCCCAAAAGGGATAGGAACAAGAGCGCCGGTGACCTTGAGGAATCTCGATGAAGCGGGTTGAATCTCTTCTCGTTACGGAAGAAACCATTTTCAATGTCGTCAAACTGACCGCCATGCTCAGGGAGAATGATTCCCTGGCGATTCTCATGTACGGCGCTCCCGATCCCGACGCGATTTCATCCGCCATGGCCCTGCGGGAACTTATCGATCAGAAAGCCGGTCTGAACCGTTGCGTCTTCGTGGCCACCCAGCCTTTCATCCGGCATCAGAATCTGGAATTCGCCCGGTCCATGGGGATCGACATTCCCCTCATTGATAAGGTCAATCTGCAGGATTACCGCCTGATCGCGGTGGTCGACAGCCAACCCTCCTTTTTTGGAAAAAGTCTCGACGGCATCCATCCCCAGATCGTTCTCGACCACCATCCGCGAACCCCGGGTTGGCATGCCGAACTGGAAGATGTCCGCCGGGGTTACGGCGCCCTATCATCGATTATGACAGGGTATCTTCTGGCCGCCCATGTGCGGATTCCACGCATCCTCTATACGGCCCTTTTATATGGTATCCGTAGTGATACCAATAATTTCGAACGGGACGCCCGGCTGGAAGACATCGGCGCCTACTATCTTACTTTCGCACGGGCCAACCGGGAGTTGATCCGGCGTATCGAGATGAATCAGATACCCGAGCGGTACCTGAAGTATTTCGATTTTGCCTACCGCCATAAGCTCCGACAGCGGGAAAAAATATTCTGTTTTCTGGATACGGTGGAGAACGCCGATGTCTGTGTGCAGGTGGCGGATTTTCTCCTGCGGCTCATTCAGATTTACTTCGTCGTGGTGGCGGGAATCGTCAGGGATCGATTGATCGTTATTTTCCGTGGCGACGGCTACCGGATGAACTGCGGCGCCATTGCAGCCCGGACGTTTGCCCGTCTGGGAAGCGGCGGCGGTCACCGCAGCGCCGCCCGAACCGAAATACCACTGGATATCTTGAAAGAACATCTCTCCGGCGACCTGTCCTATGAGAACGTAGAGCATTTTCTGCTCCAGAGCCTGGAGGTAAAAAGGCAACATCCGCGGGGTGATTTAAAACAGGAAAAGGGGTGACAATACGACACCCCTTTTCCTGTGATTCTTGATGCAGAATTAATTTTCTGATTTTGCCGGGCCGGCCGTCTCCGTTGAGGAGGTCTTCTCCGGCTTTTCCTTTTTCTCCCGCTGGGTTGAAGGTTTCTTTCCGCCGTAATCTGTAATGTACCAGCCGCTCCCCTTCAGATGAAACGACGAAAGGGACAGAAGTTTGCTGACCGGTCCCTTGCAGAAACGGCAACTGGTGATTTCCGGCTCTGTGATTCCCTGAAATTCCTCAAATTCTTTTCCGCACTTATGGCATTTATACTCATAAATGGGCATGGCAAAAAACCTCCTGATAAAACTTAATGGAAGATGACTTCCAGATTATAGCGTTTGCTGAAACAATCGAGGACCAGATCCAGATGCGGATGGTCCGCCGGTTTCAGGATGTCCTGCGTAATGGCGTTGACCGTTTCCTCTTCAACCTCTCTTTGGCCGTCGTCCATGTCGAAATCGGCAACGCCCTCGGAAAAGCGGGCGACATGGACCAGCTCATGGGCGGCGATATACAAAAGCAATGGCGACAACCTGACGAAAGACCCAGCCCGGTCTACAGCATCGAGAATCCGGTGATCCTGCAGGCAGATCCTGTAAAAATCAAGCCGGTCGTCGGCGCCCTCCTTTTTATAGCCGTACTTGCAAAGATGGGCGAAAACACCGTCGTTGATTTCATGGCGTTCCAGGTGGGCCCGGGTTTTGACGTCGTAGCGCCAGTTTTTAACAGCAGTCGGCATCAGGCGGAAATGGCGGGAGACCATTTTTTCCGCCAGGATAAATGACCGGTTGGCCTGACCGATTTCGTTCGGACTAAAACAGCGATCCATCACGACCCTCGCCATAAACCCTTGACCTGACTCCTTTTTGTCAAATTCCTTACAAATTCGGCGTTAATATATCCATCGACGGGTCTTTGTCAAATGATTTTATCGCACTGAAATTGCAGGATATTCATGGGAAAGAAACTGGAAAATTAAATTCATCGAGTGTGGCACTGCTCCGGAGCGATGATTCGTTAACGAGCTATCAAGAAAAAAATAAAAGCAGCAAATAATGTTGCGACATACGGGATCCACACTCTAAATCTGAATGCACAATGAAGAAAATCCACAAAATTCTTGCCATTGCTCAGTTCATCCGAAATCAAAGGGGTACATAAATAAGAGTTTTTTCTTAAAGCTTCTTCCACGATTTTAGATCTCTCAATCGCTCTGTGAACAGGAACTCGTTGTATTGCGTCAGTTATCCAAAACACAATCGTGGTGAATGAGGATATAAAAAGAAATTGTTGCTTACATATTAAAGGGTGTTTGTTGAATAGGGCGAGAGCAAGAGCAGTGATCAAGGAAAATAACCAGGCATGCCTTTGAAATATTGTACCTTCGATTCGTCCAATTATGGCTGACAGCAACTTTAATTCCTCAATAGCAACTGAACGTTTGTCATCATCCATAATTGGTTTTCCTTAACGATTAACGTCCTTGATCTGTTTTTTCGAAATTTACATCCTCCTACTTCATTTAATCAAAAAGGAGAATGATAATATATGTCATAAAATCAATATGATTTGAGTTAATTCTCGGGGTATTTCATGGTTATAAAGACCAAAAGCCGAGGGGGATATTGTATAGAAAAAGTGACAACGTTAATTTCCCGGTGTTTTTTCAAGGTCCCAGATGAAGGTCACGCCGCTGTTGGGGAAAATCCACTCCCGGCTGTCGATTTTCAACTCGATCGATTTGCCCCGCTCCTTGACAACCTCGGGGTAGGGGTTCTTGCCGGCGAAGAAGGCCACCTCCCGGACATTCTGCAGTTTCGTATCCCGGTAGTCGAAGGTGATGTCCAGCCCCCGGGTGGGGTAAACCAGATAAACGGAGAAAGTGTTGTTGTCTTTGGCTTTCTTCGTAACGATTTCGATTTCCAGCTTGACGGGCCTGTTGACCTTCTCCTTGAGGATATCGCCGCCGCACCACACTTCGTAACCCCGGTCCGTGTGGGTTGACCGGATCAGGGGAATCGTCTCGCCGTCAACGGCGACCTGTACGATCCGGAAATCCCGGTCCGTGACCTGGCTGTCCCCGCGGCTGAACAGCCAGCGGTACTCGCAGCGCGGATCGTGAAACAGGGCCGCCAGTTGTTCGTTATTCCGGGCGCAGCCGATGAAGAAAATTTCGCTCCGGATGGCTTTGATATATTCGATGTGGGTGGTGACCTTGAAATATTCCCCCGCCTCCGGATCGGCCTTTCTCTCCCCGGCCGTGAAATCGGCAATCTTGATATCGTAGCGGAAATCCGTGCGCAGTTCGAGCTGCCGATCCCCTTTGCCGAAGAGGGTCTCGAACATTTCGTAGTAGATCGCGTCGCCCAGTTCCTCGTTTTTCGCCCGGGTCTGGAAGCACTGGCGGATGATGTTGTCGATCCGGGACAGGGATTTTTCATCCTCCGGGATGTAAATTCGGCGTAATCGTGGTTCAACGGCTCCCGTTTGTCCTTTGTGGAGAAAGACACGGGGTGCCCGTTTTCCCAGCATGCAGAGGATTTCGTAACTGATGGTACTGACACGTGCGGCAATGTCGTTGGCGGTGATTTCTTCCAAACCGTCTTTTCCCATCAGGGTGACCACATCGCCGACCTGGCAGTCTGGGATATGGGATACGTCGATGGTACACATGTCCATGGAAATCCTGCCGACCACAGGAGCCCGCTTGCCCCGGATCAGGGCTTCGCCCCGATTGGAAAGAATGACGCCGTAACCGTCCCCGTAGCCGACGGGGATGGTGGCAATCAGGGTCGGCCGGTTTGTTACGTAGGAGCGGCCGTAGCCGATGCTGTACCCCCGGGGAAACTTCTTGACCAGGGCCACCCGGGTCTTGAAACTCATGACCGGTTCCAGGCGCGCCCGGTCCTGTGTATCCCGGGATGGGTAGATGCCGTAGGTCATCAGACCCGGCCGAACCAGATCAAAATGAAACGCCGGATAATTCAGGATGCCGCCGCTGTTGGCCATGTGCCGGATGGGAAAAGTCAAGCCTTCGCGGCGGAGCTTTTTCAAAAGATCCAGAAACAGGCGTCCCTGTTCACGGCTGTAGTCATTGATTTGTTCTCCGGAGGAGAGATGGGTGAAGATGCCCTCCAGGATCAGGTTGGGACACCGGGCGATTTCGTGGATGGCCCGTAAGGCCTCTTTATACATGGTGCCGCCGCGGCCCATACCCGTGTCGATTTCAATATGGATGGGTCCGGAAATGCCCGCCTCCATGTATTTGTGCTGAAGTATCCTGGCGAAATGGACATCCGATACGGAGGGAATGAGACGATATTTAATGATTTCGGATATTTCCGACTCCATGGAGGGGCTGAGGATCAGAATCGGCGCGGTGATGCCGCTGACCCGCAACTGCACCCCTTCGTCGGCGTTGGCGACGCCGAGCCAAGAGGCCCCGTTTTGCAGGGCCATATTGGAAATCTCTATGGCGCCGTGGCCATAAGCGTCCGCTTTGACCACCTGGAGAATCTGGATGGAAGGACCGACCAGGCGCCGCAACTCGTTCCAGTTGTGGGTAAAATGGTCCAGATCGACTTCAACCCAGCTTCGGTATTGTTCTTCCTTCACGTCAACCCTGCTTGACTGTTTTGTTATCGTTGCTCTGCGGGGGCAGCCGCAGTGCGGAAAATTGATTGATCAATGATTTCAGCCAACTGTGCTGCATCGTTAATATCCACGCAGGGAACGCCCAGATCAAAGGGCCGATCACTGGCAATGGCCAACAGATTGTCGTTTTTTGTGCAGAGAAGCTCATGGTTCATAACGGAGCGGAATACCTCGATCTTGGGATGATCGTTTCTCTTGTAACCTTCGGATAGAATCAAGTCCACGTCATGGACATAACGATCCCGGAGTTCCGCCAGTTCGTGATCCCGATCCACATCTTCGACGATGCCGATTTTCCAGGGGGACGAGATGATCGTCATGCGGGCTCCGGCCTTTTTGTGGCGCCAGCTGTCTTTTCCCTCGTGGTCCATGTCGAACCCATGGACGTCATGCTTGATTGTGGCAACGCGATAGCCCCGCTTCACCAGTTCGGGGATGAGTTTTTCGATCAGTGTCGTTTTCCCCGAGTCAGAACGGCCAACGATGGAAACAATAGGTATCATTGCTAAATCCTTGTAATTATGATCAACATCTCCCGTTATCCAAGTGGTGCAATTGCCACATCATTCGGGAAAATGTCATTTCGAGCGAATGCGAGAAATCTTAATCCTGGGCAATTATTTCTCTGAAAGATTTCTCTCTGCGGTCGAAATGACATCGCGGCTCGTGGACCGGGATCTTGGAATCGCGCATAATTGGACAGGGCCGATCCAAGAAACAGGTTCCCTATACCGCAAATCTAATTTTGCAGCAAATCCAGTTTTTTCCGGGTCAGGGCCGCCTGCTCTTTTTCTCCCCGGGCGTCCTGTAATTCCGCCAGTTTCTCCAGATAAATCAGCAGGACCGCCTTCCAGCCCTGGCGGGAGGCGGTATCGATGGCTGTCCGGTATCCCCGCTCCTTGCACAGCCGCTGTTTGTCGCAGACGGAAACGGCAATAATTTGCGAACAGGGGTCCTCGATCCGGCCGATGGCGTTGGACGCGCTGTTTTCATCTCCCTTTTGCAATGCGGCGGCAAAATCCCGGTATTGCCCCGGAAGCGAAGCAGGGATGATTTCCCCATTTTTTCCCTGGAGGAGCTGGTAGAATTGTTCGTTTTCCGGATCGTGGGCGATCTCCCGGATGGCAAGAAAAGCCTCTTCCGACCAGGGGTGCTGCAGGACGGTTTCCATGGCCATCCGCGTCAGGTAAACCCGGCCCAGACGCTTCAAATCGCCGCTTCTTTTTGTTTCGGCAACGGCTCTTTCAAAGTACAGACCGGCCAGGGCGTCTTTTCCCTCGAGGATGCTCGCTTTGTAGCTTTCCAGGGCGTTGTAGCTCTGGTACGTCCAGTCGGGAACCGGCGCGGCGGAACAGCCGAGAATCAGCCAGATCAGGGAGAAAAGCAGGGCCCGTTTCATGGGAGTTGTATCTCCTTTTCTTTTCCTGAAGACAGAATGCCATCGATCTTTCGCGACAGGTTTTTTACAGACGTTACGGTTGCGTCGATTTCACTGCGGAGCAGTTTCAGATCCTTTGTGGAATCGGAGGCATTGGTGCTGATTTGATTGATGTTATCGACCGTTGTGTTCAATTTGTCCAACTTGAGCAGGATGTCTTTCAGAATGTTGTTTACCAGAGCCAGGGTTCCTTCGGGTTTATGAAACTGTTCGTCCGTGTTTTTCAGGATGCTGTTGAGGTGGCGGATGGATTCATGAATGGACCTTACACTTTCTTCTTCGCCCAGCACGAGTTCTGCGACCGATTTCTTGTTGGCGAAGTTGGCGCTCACCCTTTCGGCATTACCGAAGATTTTATTGATATTTTCGTTCTGGCCGGCAAGGTTTCCCGTAATCTGCTCAATATTGGCGACGGTCTGATCGAGTTTCGCCACAATGGGCTGGGCCTTGTTGATGAGTTGATTGATGTCGTCGACAATCAGCACCTCCGACTGGGAATCGACTGCAAGAGGCGGTGCGGCGAGGTCGTCGGTATAGACGTTGATGCGGGCCGTGCCGATGACCGGGCGGACCATGGCAAACTGGCTGTTTTGGCGAAGCCACTTGGTATGACGATCCAGAACGCTGATCCGAATGATCACCATACCCTTGTCGTTTAATTCAAGCTGGGTTACCTTGCCGATCTTAAAGCCGGAAAAAAGGACAGGCATGCCCTCTGTCAAGCCTTCGCCGGAAATCGAATACAGGGTATAGGCATGTTCGGTCTCAAAAACACCTTTCTTGTAGGCAACGTAAGAAATTGAACTGACGATCAGGAGGGTGGTGAGCAGGACAAATAGCCCGACTTTAAATTCCCTTTTAAGCTTCATCGAAGAGCCCATATTTATTTTTTTGCCAAGTATAATCAAAAATATAACACTTTGTAAACAGATCATTAACCGTGAACAAGACCTGATGCAGAAAGCGGCTGTGACCATGAGAAGACAGGATTTCAAAAGGTCGGTCCAGGATTAGAACGCCCTGGGGAACCATGGCTGCCCTCAGCACCATGGCACAGAATCGTTCCTCTTCAGTCAAGTGGGGGTTTCTCTTGTAAAAAATGGGTTCCATCTGAAATCGCCGGAGCAGTTGCCGCGCCATTTCAGCGGCCTGATCAACCGGAAGGTTTTCATGGTATTGCTTGATCAGGGCAATATTCACCCAGACGTTGAGGTTCGAGATGAGCGGAATATCAATGGAAACCCAGCCCAGAGGATGATCATACTGATGCGGCAAATCCCCCAGAACGCGTACCAACTGTTCCTCATCGGGAAGGTAGGTTATATGAATCTTATGATTAATGACAGCACCTCGATCGTGATGATGGCAATGAAAACCTTGACCATACCGTTCAGAACGGAAATGGGAATGC
>ENA-UPTA01002522-UPTA01002522.1-activated-sludge-metagenome-genome-assembly--contig:-NODE-2522-length-18897-cov-6.381647_pt1 | contig 18897 bp, 12 predicted proteins | sample MGYA00238184_ERZ773361 | MGnify/ENA primary metagenome ERZ773361 (study PRJEB29100, sample SAMN05720205) | activated sludge metagenome | isolation source: anaerobic digester from wastewater...
TCGATTCTTCCGCCATCGGGGGTGAACTTGATGGCGTTGGAAATCAGGTGATGCATGATCTGCTTGATTTTCACGACATCGCCCCGCAGGCGCAGGCTGTCCGGCACCGGCCGGAAATCCGCCGACAACTGCTGCTGCCGGCTGCGGGCGGCCGCGCGCAGCATCATGCAGCATTCCTCCAGCACCTGTCGAATCGGGAGACTGTCCGCGTGGAACGGCATCACTCCGCCCTCGATCCGCGTGATGTTCAGCAGATCATTGATCAGCCGGTGCAGCTGCTGCGCACTTTCCCGGATATTCTCAAGCGGTTCCCGCTGCTGCTCGTCGATCGTCCCGTAAACCCCGTCCTCCAGCGCCTCGGCAAAGCCGATGACGGAATTGAGCGGCGTGTGCATTTCATGGCTCATGGTGGCCAGGAAGCGGGCCTTCGTTTCATTGGACATCTGCAGTTCCTGGCGGGACTGTTCAAGCCGCGCCTGCGCGAGCTGGATATCCGAAAGCAGATTGGCCATGGCGTGATTCAGGCGCTCGGCTTCCTCCACCCGGGTCTGCAGCTCGGACGTTCTCTCCTGCACCAGTTCCTCCAGCCGCTGCCGGTGCCGCTCCAGTTCAACTTCGGCATGCTTGCGCTTCGTGATGTCCCGGCCGACGGACTGGAATTCGACCAAGCGGCCGGTTTTATCGAAAAGGGGCGTGTCAATCCACTGCTGCCAGCAGAGACTTCCGTCGGCGGCCACGGATTCATGTTCATACATGAACGGCTTCGGATCCGCCACAAGTGCTGCATAGGTGCTCAGGATTTCCTCCCGTGCCGATTCCGCCACACGTTCGATCCACTTTGAACCCAGCAGTTCCTCTCTGGTCCTGCCGTAGAATTCGCAGTAGGCATGGTTCACATAGGTGAGGGTGGTGTCGGGCAGCCAGCGGCAGACCGCGTCGGCCTGGGCCTCGATCAGCGCCCGGTACCGCTCTTCGCTTTCCGCATGCGCGGCTTCGGCCTTGCGCAGCGCGGTGATATCCACGATCAGGCCCTGGTAATGGGTGATCCGGCCGCATGAGTCCCTGAGGATGCGGGTGTCATCGTGCACCCAGTGAATCCGGCCGTCTTTTGCCAGTATGCGGTATTCCTGTTTGAACTCCGTCAAATTTTCATCCGCGCTGTATTCTTCAAGCTCGCGGACAACGCGTTCAAAATCATCCGGATGAATCACCTCATCAAAACGGATTCGCCCCCCGGTGAAATCTTCCGGGCTGTACCCGTACTGCCGGACATTTTCTGAAATATATTCCACGGGCCAGCCCGGTTCGGCCCGCCAGAGATAGGCCACGTTGGGGCTTCCCGTGACGATTTCCTGCAGACGGCGCATGTCCTCTTCAGCCTTCCGGCGGTCCGTGATATCGTCGAAGAGGGTGGCGAACTGGTCAGGCCCGGGCCGGTACGCCATCACGGAGTAGTGCCTGTTCAGAGAGGCCGCGAACATTTCGAACTGCTCCGGACGCCCCGTCAGGGCGACGCGGCCGTAGCGCTCAATCCAGACATCCTCCGTCTCCGGAAGAATTTCCCGCACCGTCCGGCCAATGATGTTTCTGGCCTTCAGTCCGGTCATTTTCTCAAACGCCGGATTGACTTCGAGGAAACGGTAGTCGCAGGGCCTTCCCTTCGGGTCATAGATCATCTCATGAAGGGCAAAGCTTGAAGACAGGTTGCGGAAAAGGCTGGAAAAGCGCTCTTGACTCTTTGCCAGCTCCGCGGTGCGCTCCCACACGGCGTGTTCCAGCCGGGTCTGCCTTCCGGCGGCAATGCCCATCAGCGCGCTGAACAGGAAGGTCAGCGCGCCGCCGGTGATCAGCGTGGCGATCCAGCGCCGCAGGGGATGTGTCGCCAGCCATTCCGGTTCGGGGCCAATCAGGACTTCAAAAACCTGGCCGAAGATGAACACGGGCATGGATTCATGGATGGCATGGCGCAGCGCGGCCCGGTCGTGGAGATAAGAGCATCCGCGTGAACAGGCAAGCCACAGAGGCGGTCGTCCGGGCGCGAGATGATACAGGCTCGCGGACAACGTCATTTCTGCATTATCGCTGACGTGTGCGCGGCGCTGAACGATTGCATCCGGGACAATTCCCATGCCGACTGTCCCGGTCTGCCCGGCATTGGAGGCCGGCTGGAAAACAACAAATCCCCGCGGCGATCCGGGCGCGGCAAAAAGAGTAACGGGATCGCATGCCGCGGGATGTCCGGTTTGCAGGGCGGCATCAATGGCGCTTCGTCTCAGCGGATCAGAAGACATGTCATAACCCGTGAGCCGCTGATGATCATCCCACGGTTCGACATACAGCACCGGATAGTGAATATCGCGCTCTGCCGCCGGTGCCGGGCTCCCGTCGGGACCGGGTTCCCATATCGAGAATCCGTGCAGTTCTTCGGCTCGCGCTTTATCTGTGAACACGTTTATTTCCGCAGAAGACACCGAGGGAATCCACAGACAGGCCTGAATCAGCCTGCTGTCCACCAGCGGCCGGCAATATGAGTTGAATTCGCTTCCGGAGACATGTTCACTGGAATTAAAGAATCCCGAGAGCATGTTCAGTTCATTGCGGAGATAGGAGAAGGTCTGGGAATAAGCGGCCGCCCGGGCCTGGGCGAGAAAGCGGAATGACTCGGTTCGTTCCCGCTCCTCCGCCTGGTGCGTTAGGCGGGCGGCCACGACGGTTGCTATGAGCAGAATCAGCGCACAGACCACGGTTTCCGCATAGATGAGCAGCGGATGCCTCCGCACGGTATACCGCTGGCGCACACGAACCGCGAGAGCCCCTGCGGCCAGAACAACGAAAAGCAGGATTAGAATCTCAATCACAATCAGCTGTGCTTTCCGCACAGCAGTCTTCCACATGGGAGTTTCAAGATCAATGCCCACCGCCATCAGCACTTCCCCGGTTCGGGGATCGATGACAGGAGCCAGCGCTGAAACAAACGAGCCGTATTCATCGGTTCGCGGGCCCTGCACATTCGCCTGCCCGGTCTGAAAGACTTCAAAATCCATAGGCGACGGATTCTTGTAGACCGTGCCCGGGGCGGATGCATACGGGTCATTCGGGTCCAGGCTCTCCGGACCGAAAACCAGCTTCCCTTCCCGCAGCGCCATGCTGTAGAGGCTTCGCAGGCCCATGGCTTCGGCATAGGCCCTCATCTGGGTCCGCAGGCGAAGGTGGGCCGGATTATTGGTGTCGGTGGCGGTGAAGGTGAGTTGCCGGACTCTGTCCGGATGGATGGCCCGGGCAATGCGTCCGGCGGATAGAAGTATTTCATTCCGAAGCGCCCGATCGGCCCGCTGGCCGATCTCCCGCGCGGTCCAGAATCCGGCGAACATCAGCAGAATCAGCGCCCCGAAAAGAAACCGGTCGGCATTCCCCTTTGCCGCTTCACTGCTGACGGGCAGTCTGTTCTGTTCCGTGTTCATGCTGTATGCGCGTTGAAATACCGCTGCCGGATCATGAGGTCCCTTCCGGACTTTGTTTCCTGAGACGCTCGATTTCCTCTTTCAGTTCAATCATCCGGAGTTCGCGATTGGCCATGGCGCTGACCATAGTCCGCAAATCCGCGCTCCGCTGGCGGAGGCTTTCTTCCATCTGTTTTCGTTTCGTGATGTCCAGAATCATTACAATAATTCCAATGATGGCATCTGTGTCGTCGCGGTACGGTATTTTATCCATCAGTATCCACCGGATATCCCCTGAGGGAAGGACCAGCCGCTCTTCAGTTCCAAGCCGGGGGGCTCCGGTGCGGATGATTTCCATGTCATCCTCGATCTGGCTCACCGCATCCTCGGGGAACAGATCGGCGTAACTGCGGCCCTCAATCTCGCTTTTCGGGAGGCCGAGAAGTTCGCCCGCTGCTCGATTGACCCTCAGGATGATGTTGCGGGTGTCCTTGTAAATAATCGCGGCGCGAATAGAGTTCAGAATGGTCTGCTGCTCGGTTCCAATGCGCTTCAGGGCCCGGGTGCGCTCTTCGACCTTCTGCTCCAGGGCTGATTCAAGCCGCTTGCGTTCAGAGATGTCCAGAATGGTGCCGATGAGCCCCGCCACCCGGCCCCCGGCATCACTGAACGTGGCCTTGTGCACAACGACGTCATGCATGACGCCCTGTGCATCCAGCATTTTGGTTTCGTATATCTGCGTGCCGGGGCTTCCGAACAGTTCGAGATCTTTCTGATGATAAATCTCGGCCAGCTCGCGGGGCGCAATGTCAAATACGCTTGTGTTGTTCAATTCGGACTTTGTTTTTCCGTAGAACTGCTCGAAAGCGCGGTTGAATCCCAGATAACGCCCCTGCGTATCCTTGTAGAAGATCGGATGGGGGATGGCATTCAGCATGGTGTGCAGAAGTTCTGTCTGCGACCGGATGGTTGCTTCCGCGCGTTTCTGATCCTCAAGAATGCTGAGCAGGGCGGAACGCGCCCGATCGCTTTCTGTGAGCAGCATTTCGATCTTTTCCCCGGCCCGCTGCCGCTCGGCCACTTCCTGCCGAAGTTCTTCCGTCCGCCTTGCCACGGTCCTCCTGAGCGACCACGACCAGAGGGAAACAGCTGACAGCAGCAGGATCAGCGGCAGAAGAATCAGGGCCGCGAAGCGGATATAGATACGCCAGTCCAAACGTTTCGTCTCGTCAACTCCGAACCATTTAGCATAGATGCGGCGGTATTCGCCGCTGTCCTCGACTGTTCGCAGCCCTTCGCTGAAGAGGGCCAGCAGCGCCCGGTTCCCTTCGGACACCGCAAAGCAGTATTCCAGTGAAATCAGAGCCTCGCGACTCAACCGCAGCTCATCCCACCCGTGCTTCTGGATCCAGTGCAGCGCAGAAAGGCGCGACACCAGCGCACAGTCAACTTCCTGCTCCACAACCATGCGCAGGGCCTGTTCCTGACTGTCGACCAGCGTCAGGTTGGTCAGCCCGTTTTCTGCGGCGAAATCATGGATGGCATCGCCGGTCTGGACCGCGATGTTTTGTGTCAGCAGTTCGCCGATAGTTCTGGGCGGCGGCCCGCCCGATCTGTGCACTGCGCTGATGTACTGGTTGACGGCGTGCGGGGTGGAAAAATCGAAATCGCGGTCGCGCGCCGGGGTATAGAACATGCCCTGAATGAGGTCAATGTCGCCGTCCCGCAGCGCCTCGATGGTTCCCACCCAGTCCGCCAGCCGGAATTCTATGGTCAGCCCCATGGCGAGGGCGATGGCCCGCATCAAATCCACATTATAGCCCGCAGGCTGGCCTTTTTCATCGAGAAATTCAAAGGGTGGATAGTGATGATCTCCGCCGATAATGATGCTTCGCTTTTCAGGCATTTCGAGCGCGGCGAACCATTTGGCGTGAAGATGCCGATAAGTCCCGTCTGCCACCACCAGCGCCAGACCCTCGTTCAGCAGGGCAAGGGTGTCACGGTCACCCTCCCTCACTGCGAAACAGAAGTCCTGACGGAATCCGGTGATTGGTTTATCCACAATGCGCAGGTTTTTAAGGCCCGCCTCCCGAATGAGACGCAGCGCCACCAGCCGCTGAATGACCACCGCATCATGGCGGCCCTCCGAAAGTTCGCGCAGCGCGTCAGTGAAAGTCGCCGTTGTGCTGATATTTATCCCGCGGTCTTCGCGCCGCAGAAATTCCTCCGCATTGTCGCCGCTCATGACGGCGACATTTTTCCCTTTCAGGTCCTCCAGATCATTGATGCCCGTCTGATCCATGCGCACGACGATGGCGCCGTGCATGGTGAGATAAGGGACCGTGAAATCAAAAAACTCCTCGCGTTCCGGCGTCCGACCGACCAGCGGCAGGGCCTGAATTTTCCCGTCGCTCAGGAGATTGCGGACCTCGTCCCATGTTCCTGCCTGAAAGGTCACATCACGGTTCATGGTTTTCAGTGCGGCCCGCAGGAGCTCAACGGAAAACCCGTCCACCTCGCTCGTCTCGCGGACGATGCAGAACGGGGGATAGTCCATCTCGCATCCGGAAGTGATGGGCAGAGTTCCCTCTGCGGCACAGATCACTTGGGCCCCGGCAAGAAGTATCCAGGCCAGGGCAAACCTGCATGTGCGGATGCGCGCGCTCTTTTTCATGCGCCCGGCTCCCGCGCGGATGAATCGCTGGTATTTTGTTCCCCGGCACTTGAGTAGCGGGGCGGAAGCCCTGCCCTCGACAGCAGTTCATTCACTTCCTGCTTCAGTTCCAGTATGCGCATTTCCCTGCCCATGGTTACTTCGCGCCACCGGCGGAGTTCATCCAGCTGGCTGTGGATATTCCTGTCCTTCCGGTCCCGCGCGGAGATGTCTCGAATGACGATGCTTGTCCGCAATTCCCCGTTTTCTTCACGGAAGATACTGGATGATATTTCGGCCGGGAACTTGGATCCGTCCTTCCGGACCATGGTGATAATCCCGGAGGCGCTTCCAGTTGTCTCCCGTTCTTTCAGCAGCCGGCCCAGTTCCGGATCTGAAGAGTCCACAAGACTTTCACGTCCGGCGCGGACAATTTCCTGCTCGCTCATGCCGAACATCCGGCAGGCGGCCCGGTTGGCGGAGAATATCCGGCCGTCGGGGGCCGTAAAGAGCATGGCATCAAGGCTGTTTTCAAACAGCAGATCATAGCGCGCTTTGCTTTCCTCCCCCGCCTTCCTTGCCTGGCGCACTGCGGTTTCATCCATGCCGACTCCCGCAAGGCATCGCCGGCCGTCCAGCTCCGCAACCCGCCCGGTGAAATAGTAGGGTATGCGCGTGCCGTCTTTGGCGAAAAGATCCGCAGTGACTTCCGATTCTCCTTTTTCAAAAACTTCGCGTATGCGCAGCGCGACAAGATTGCGCTCGGTGCCGGTAAAGAGATCAAGCGCGCTCAGACGGGAAATCTCCTCGGCCGTATATCCGGTCACCCGTTCGAAGTTGCGGTTCCAGCGGAGAATTTGCAGGTTCTCGTCGCAGCAGTAAAAAATGCCGGGAAGCGTTTCGATTACCGTTGTGGAAAAGTCCCGCTCGCTTTTCAGAGTTCTTTCTGTGATTTTGCGTTCAGTGATGTTGCGAATCACCCCCCCGACTCCAACGCGTCCGCCCCGGAGCCGCACCGGGAACTTGCGGGTTTCAAAGACCTGGTCGCCCACCTGTTCTTCGCTGACAACCACCTGCCCGGTTTCGAGCGCCTGGCGGTCCGTCATGCGGCAGCGCGCCGCCGCCTCGGGCGGCATCATCTCTGCGTCGGTGCTGCCGAAAATTTCATTTGCGGCCCGCTGGAAGAAACGCGCACAGGCCTCGTTCACCACCTGATAGCGGAAGGTGTCATCCTTGATGAAGGCAAGGTCTTCTGTGGAATTGATGAATGCGCGGTAGAGTTCCTCGCTTTCGCGCAGTTCCTCCTCCGTCCGTTTGCGGTCGGTGATGTCCTGGTTGACGCCGTAGGTTCGGATAGTGCGTCCGGTTCTGTCCTTCACAATGAAGAAGCACACCGACATATAACCGACGCCTCCGTCTGCAAAGAGAATCCGGTGTTCAATCTGGCGATAATAGCCGGGATCGTCCGATTCAATGGCCTTGCGCACTTCTTCTCCCACCATGGCGGCATCATCAGGATGGCAGAATCTTCGCGCATAGTTCGCGGAGGACATTTGATAGCCTCCGACCTGCTCCGCGGTGGTGTGGAATATCCGGTAGAAGTTGTCGTTGAAGGTGAACGTGTCGCTTTCGACATCGTATTCCCAATGACCGGCCCGGGCCATTTTCAGCGCAGCAGAGAGCTTGCTTTCGCTGATTCGCAGCGCCTCCTGCGCCTTGCGCTGTTCCGTGATATCCGTGAAAACAGTCGAGAAGCAGCCTTCGCGGGGCCGGGAAATGATCATGTCCAGATATTTCCCAAACTGGGGAAAAAAGTCGTTGATGCGCACGGGCTCCCCTGTTTTGGCAACCCGGGAAAAAATGTCCAGATAGGGGACGTCCTTGATGCCGTACAATTCAGAAGCCAATGAACCGGCGGCCCGGGCCCGGCTGATCCCGGTGATGCGTTCGAAGGAGGCATTGACCTCCAGAATGCGGTAATCCACCGCCTTTCCATCCCTGTAAATCAGTTCGTCCAGACAGGAAGCCGCCGCCATGTGCTCGAAGAGATCGCGGTAGGCACTGCTTTTCTGCCCGGGCAATTCCGGCAAATCCCCCGTTTTGTTCGCATTGTGTTCCGCCATGGGCCTCTAATCCAACTTAATTTAAACAAGGCGACGCCTTTAAACATCAGTGATTTTACTCGCTGATCAGCCGGAAAACCAGAAGTAATTTGAACGCGGGAGGCGGCGGGAATCAGATCAGCGCAATTTCCATGTCCGGGAAATGTTCCCTGATCAGGGACGCGTCCTTTTCCATGAAGAGCATTTTGATGTTGGGGCCGGCATCCATTGTGAAATACACCGGCAGTCCATTGTCGCGCAAGCGCCAGATTTTCCGGATTTCCTCAACCGTTTCCGGCATCCAGTAGAGTACCGGCGGCTGTGAATCCATCATGGTGGCGTGCATCGCCAGCGCATTGGATTCCGCGGTCCGCCCCAGCAGGTCGAAATCCTTTTTTTCGATGGCCTGCCGCAGGTTCTTCAAATCCGACTCCACCTTCGCGGGCCATGCGCGGTAGAGCGCGGAGGTGTCCACTGTGCGCTTCATCGCGATGCGTGACGACACCGCTTTCTCGCGGCGCGAGACCATGATCAGCCCCATGCAGAGGCCCGGCCATTCCCCGTCCACCGGCTCGGCGAAGCTGTCCATGCCGTCCTCCCGCGTGCCCGCATGCCACAGCACAAATCCGGTGTATATCGACCGCGCGGCGCTCCCGCTGCCCAGTCGCGCCAGAATCGACAGGTCTCGCAGACCGAGATTCCATTGGAAGAGATCATTCAGTGCCAGCGCCAGCGCCGCAAAACCGCTGGCTGATGAGGCGAGCCCCGCCGCGATCGGAACAGTGGATTCGCTTTCAACATGGAAGAAGGTGCTGCGGTCCGGCCGGAACAGATCCAGATACTTCGATACACGCCGTGCCGACACTGAATCCCGGGACTGTTCCACTCCGTCCAGAAAAAGCTGGTCGTGTCCTTCGCGAAAACTGATTCGGGTGGTGGCTCCCAGTTCCGGGAGAGAGAGCGACAGGCTGGAGGTGACCGGAAGATTGAGCATCTCGTCGCGCTTCCCCCAGTATTTGCAGAGCGCGATGTTCACCGGGGCATAGGCCTGTCCGCATTCCTTCGGACACCCTTTTGCCGCGCCGGTAATCAGTTGTGCGGCTTCTTTGTCAGTCAATTTCCACCCCCCGCGGTGACAGTTTCACATCAATCTGCTCATATTCAATACCTCGCAGCCGGATCTCGCCTATGCCCACGGCGCAGTCGCCCAGCCCGGACCCGGATATTTTCGCCCCGAAAATGTTCGGGCGGCTGCGCAGGATTTCAATGATCCGGTCAAGATCAGGTGTGCTGAGTTCCATTTGCGACATAAATTCCTGATTGGCGTTCAGTATTTTTCCCAGAGCCGGCCAGTCCTGCGCTTCCACGGCCCCGGCGGCCTGCGGCACACTCTGGTCTATGGCGTCAAACAGCCGTTCAAAATATTCAGGATCATTGTTCCTCCGCTGTTCCAGGAGCTGAACCACCTTTACCGTCGGTTCCTTGTATCCGGAATAGACCAGCGTGAGGGGCGGACAGCAGGCGAGCCTGCGGATTTCCAGCGGATCCATGCGGTAGACCAGCGCTCCGCCGAAGACGCTGGCGGCCGCATCAGCGCCGGACCCGAGCCCCTGCACCGCGCGGATGGTGCTGCGGGCCTCGCGAAAAATATCTTCGCGGCTGTACGGCTGCCCGGACCATTCCATCAGGGCGGCCGTTGTCGCAACCGTGACGGCCGCGGATGACCCCAGTCCCACCGTGCTGGAAAATCCCGATTTCACATCCAGCCGCAATCCGTCCGGCAGTCTGTCCCTCAGTTTTCCCACAGCGTGAATAATAAAGGAAAAACGGCGGGACGGCGCCAGATCCCGCAGGGACGACTCATATGAACCGAGCGCGGAAATAATATGAAGGGTTCCAGATTTCTGCGGCGTCAGTTTCACTTCCATCCGCTTGTCCACTGCCCCGCAGAGTGAGCGCCGGCCGTGAAGTACGGCATGCTCGCCCAGCAGCATCAGGCTTCCGGGAGCGGACACCCTAAACGATGCGCGTGCCATCGGCATCCCCCTCGGTTTCTATCAGTGAATATCCGTATTCATCGCACAGAGATGTCGGGGCAGTTTCAGAAACTATCCACACAATGCCGGCATGATCATCCCCGGACACGGATCCGGCGCCGCTGACCTTGGCGGCGCATCCCTGCCGGTTCAGGTCGCGGATGAAGGCCGCAACCCGTTTTGGAACAACGCCGATTCTTTCAAGCAGGGCCTCGTTGTCCGTCACGACCTCCTGAAGAATGCCCCATTCGCCAGAAAGCAGGGCTTTTTCGATCCGGCCTTCCAGCAGTTCAAATTCGCGCCAGATCCCGCTGGTTCCAAAATGCCTTGCAACAAAGGATACGCATTCGCCCGTGCCCGCCTGCGGCCGTCCGGTCTGTGCCAGGCGATAAGCAGTTCCGGGGCAGGGCAGGTTGACACTGTGCTCTTTCTGGAACCGGTGCAGCCCGCCATGGAGGCAGACATAGGGGTCGGCTCCGCTGGGATTCCCGTGCTGAAGTCTTTCGCTCATCATGGCCAGATCAAATAACACATTGCGCTCAAGACCGCCGCGCAGCAGCGAATCCGCCGCCTGAAGTACAGCCAGTACAATGGCTGCCGATGACCCCATGCCCGATCCAAGCGGTATGGAGGATTCCAGTTCAAAGGTTAATCCGCCCGCCGGTGTGATGCCGATGTGCTGCAGCAAACAGGCCAGCGCATAGGCCGTCAGTTCCGCCGGCCGCCCGTGGACGTCCCTGATCGGCAGCTCTCCGAGTCTGAATCTTTCATATCTTTCGTTCAAAGTCCTGTGCAGCCCGGCCAGACTTTTTGCTGAAAGCGAAAGCTCTTTATCGAGTCCGGTCAGCAGAAACCGGAAAACATCGCGGTCCTCTGAGTGGATGGTGCAATCCGCATAACGGTTGACGGCGGTTACAAGCGCCGGCCGGCCGTACACCACCGCATGTTCACCGGAGAGAATCAGTTTGCCTGGTGCGCGGGCTTTCATTTATTCCGGATCATCTGTACGGACGAGCGATAAATTACCCCGCATCTTTGAAACCGAATTCATGCCCGTCAGGAACATGGCGGCGATGAACTCCTTCTTGAGCCGGCGAATGACCTTGACGACTTCCTCTGCCGAAACCATGGCCGGCTTAAGAAAAGGACGGGCGATTCCGCACAGGGAGGCCCCGAGGATGACGGCTTTGGCCATATCCACGCCGGTGCGGATGCCTCCGGAGGCGATCAGCGTGATCCGGTCGCGCAGCGGAGCAAGCTTCCTGAGCGCGAGGGGCGTCGGCCAGCCCCAGTCCTGATAAAGAAAGCCGAGGTCGGGGGCGTCTTCGCAGACCCGCCGGAACTGCTCGATGCGGCTCCATGAAGTTCCGCCGGTGCCCGCCACATCAAAATAGTGTATGCCTTGTTTCATCAGGATTTCCACATCCGCCGGCCCCAGGCCCGCGCCCACTTCCTTGATCAGCACGGGCTTGTTCAGCTTTCCGGCCACATGCCCGATTTTTTCGGCCAGCCCGGCAAAGTTGGTGTCGCCGCCGTTCTGAACGGTTTCCTGCAGGGCGTTCAGGTGAAGATATATCCCGTCTGCCTCAAGCACATCCATTGCCTTCTGGCAATGTTCTTCCGTAAAACCGTGATTGAGCTGCACCGCCCCCAGATTGGACAGAAGGGGCACGCTGGGAGCGAGGGCGCGCAGGCGGAAACTCTCCACGGCTTCGGGATTGTCGAACATCACGCGCTGTGATCCGACGGCCAGCGCCACCCCCGTGGTTTCGGCTGCGGCCGCCAGATGGCGGTTGATCCGCAGGATCTGCTGATCGTCCCCGCCGGTCATGCTTGAAATGAGCAGGGGGAATGTCAGATTCTTTCCAAGGAACTCTGCAGAGGCATCCACATCCGCCGCGTTGATTTCCGGCAGCGCGCGGTGCGTCAGATGGATGGCATCCCAGTATCTTTTCTGGCGGTCCGCGGATTCATCGGCCGCCATTTTAAGGTGTTCCAGCTTGCGCTGGTTGATGGACTCGTTCATTTCCTGCGTTCCATTTTTCGGTGCGCTGACATCAGTTCCCCCGGATGGGTCAGCGCGGCCATCAATGACAGTTCTCCGCACCAGACCGCTGCGGCGGCCAGCGCCGCGAGCCGCCGGGCGTTCTCCCCGGCCGGCCGTTTTTCGAGGCAGCCAAGCGCTTCCAGATTCTTGCGAACAAACTCGATATCCTTGCCGTTGCCCACGGTGCCGATGATTATGTTCGGTATCGTGACCGAGAAATAGAGGTCATTGTTCTGGACTTCGGCCAGAGTATACCCCTGCGAGCCCTCGATGATGTTGGCCGCATCCTGTCCGGTGGCCAGGTAGAATGCCAGCAGCATGTTGGCGAAATGCGCATTGGCGCTGCGGATGCCCCCCGCCAGCGAGGTGCCGATCAGGTTTTTCTTGAGGTTCAGGTCGGCCACGGCTTCCGGGGTGGTCCGAAGCACCTTCGCGCACACTTCGCGGGGAATCACCGTCTCGCAGATGACCCCTCGCCCCCGGCCCAGAATTCCGTTCACGGCGGTCGCCTTCTTGTCCGTGCAGAAGTTGGCCGAGATGGATACGTACTTCAGCTGCGGATACTGCTGGAGAATCCAGTTGAGGAACGCCTCGGCGGCATTGGTCACCATGTTGTGTCCGGCGGCGTCGCCGGTTTGCATTTCCAGACGCAGATAAAGAAGGTTGCCGACCACCTGATGATGCAGATCCAGGAATCTGGCGAATCGGCTGGAAGACTCCGCCGCCGCGGCGATTTCGGCGTGCCGGCCCTGCAGGGCGGAGGCAATCTTCCATGCTTCCACTGCGGTGGCTGCCTGAACCAGCACCGAACGGCTCATGCGGTCATCCGTGATGACCGCACATAGTCCTGGGGTTTGCATGGAAACGCGCGCTCCGCGGCCGACTGAAGGCCACAGGGGGCTTTCATACGTCGCCAGCGGAAGCATGAACTCTCCCTCGACCGCGGGTCCGGACATTTTTAACGGCCCGATATGCCGCATCGGTATTGCCGCCTGCTCGATTTTATCGCCACTGTTCATGACCGCCATCCCTGATGTGTTTTCATCAGATTCTATCATGTCCGCTTTGCGGGCAAGCAGATATTTATGCCTTCGCGCCGGGTTTGACTTTGATCCGCCAACCCCTTATCTTTCTAAACGGTTGCCGGGGTGCCCCCGAAAGGGGGCTGAGATCATACCCGCGGTACCTGATCCGGATCATGCCGGCGAAGGGAGATGGCCGCCTTTGTTCCCTCCGGCGTATCCAAGTTTGAAAGAGCAGATGATGAAACTTGTTGTGAACGGCGAAGAAATCGAGTCCTCCGGATCATCGCTCCCTGATCTGCTGGTGCAGATGGGCGCAAGCCCGAAACGCGTGGCCGTGATGGTGAACGGGACGGTGATTTCCGCCGCTGAACGCCAGGCCGTTACCCTTCGGGCGGGCGACCGGATTGAAATTCTCACATTCGCCGCAGGGGGATGATCATGAAGCCGCTTGTACTTGGCGATCTTGAATTCCAGTCCCGCCTGCTGCTGGGGACGGGAAAATTTTCCAGCTCCGCGGTGATGCTGGAGGCCGTGAAGGCATCCGGCGCGCAGATTGTAACCGTGGCACTGCGCCGGTTCAACCGCGAGCGGCCGTCCGATGACCTGCTCGGGCCGCTGATGACGCTGAAGAACATCACGCTTATGCCCAACACTTCCGGCGCGCGGGATGCCGCTGAAGCCGTGAAGGCGGCCCGCCTTGCCCGGGAACTCTGCGGGAGCCGGCTGATCAAGGTGGAGATTCATCCCAATCCGCATCATCTGCTCCCCGATCCCATTGAAACCTATGAGGCCGCAAAGATTCTTGCGGCCGACGGTTTTATTGTCATGCCTTACATGCCCCCCGATCCGGTGCTTGCCAAGCGGCTGGAGGAGGCGGGCTGCGCCTCGGTGATGCCGCTGGGTTCGACCATTGGAAGCGGCAACGGCATCGCCGCCGGCGGGCTGCTCGATATCATCATTAACAACAGCAATGTTCCTGTGATTGTGGATGCCGGACTTCGTGCCCCGTCTGAAGCGGCCGCAGCAATGGAGGCCGGCTGCGCGGCTGTGCTTGTCAACAGCGCGATCGCCGCAGCGGGAAATCCGTCCGCGATGGCGCAGGCTTTCGCTGCCGCCGTTCAGGCGGGTTCCGCAGCATATGAAGCCGGCCTGATGGCGCGCAGTACAACGGCGGCTGCAACCAGCCCCCTGACTTTATTTCTCGGCTGATGGATAACCCGTCACAATACTGGAGTCTGGCGCAGGCAATCAATACGGCCGCGAGCCGGGCCGATAATCGGCAGATCTTTTCTGCGATGGGCGCGCAGCGGCCCGGGCCGAGGGAACTGGCGCTTATGCTTCAGCCTCAGGCGCGGGCTCACCTCGAGCAGATGGCCGCGCGCGCGAAGAGTCTGACAGCCCGGCATTTCGGGAACACGGTGTCGCTCTATGCACCTCTTTATCTGTCTAACTACTGCTCCAGCGGGTGTGTCTACTGCGGATATGCTTCCGACCGCAAGCAGCCGCGGCGGAAACTCCCGTTTGATGCAGTCGCGCGCGAGCTGGATGCCTTGAAGCGGGAGGGTTTTGAGGAAATTCTGCTGCTGACCGGAGAGCGCACGCCGCAGGCGGACTTTGAATATGTGCAGGCATGTGTACGGATGGCGTCGGAACTTTTCCCCCAGGTTCAGGTTGAGGCGTTTCCCATGACGGTGGATGAATACCGGAAGTTGAACCTCGCCGGCTGCGTGGGGGTGACCCTCTACCAGGAAACCTATCATCCTGTCGTCTATGATATGATGCACCGGTGGGGGCCAAAGAAGGATTTCGCCGGCCGGGTGTCCGCTCCCGCGCACGTGCTGGAGGCGGGGATGAGAACTGTGGGGATGGGCGTTCTGCTGGGATTGTCTGATCCGGTCGTGGATTCAATAGCCCTTTATCTGCACGCGGAGGAACTTCGAAAAAAATACTGGCGTTCGGGCATTGCGATTTCATTTCCCCGCATCCGGCCGCAGGAGGGCGGATTCCAGCCTGCGCATCCGGTGGAGGACCGCCTGCTGGCTCAGATTGTCTTTGCATTTCGTATCGTGATGCCGGATGTGCCTCTGGTGCTTTCTACGCGCGAAAAGCCGTTGTTCCGTGACGGGATGGCGGGTGTCGGCATTTCCCGCATGAGTGCCGCAAGCCGCACCACGGTGGGCGGATACGCCGGCGCGCCCGCGGAAGATCGCGGGCAGTTTGAGATCAGTGACAGGCGCAGCGTGATGGAAATCTGTGATATGCTCCGGGCAAAAAAAATCGAGCCGGTTTTCAAGAACTGGGATGCGGTGTATACAGGGTGACATGAAACCGTTTGGACTCTATCTGGTGATGACTGATCCGCTTGTCGGATATGAGGAATGCGCGCGGGCCGCCGTGGAGTGCCGGGTGCGAATGCTTCAGCTCCGGATGAAAAAAGCATCCGATGCTGCTTTTCTTGACATGGCCGTAAAAATCCGCGCGATCACGCAGAACTCAGAAACACTCTTTATTGTCAATGACCGCGTGGATATCGCGCGGGCGGCGGATGCCGACGGCGTGCATCTGGGTCAGGACGACATGCCGCTGCAGGAGGCGCGTGCGCGCTGGCCTGCGGAGGGGAAGATATTCGGCCTTTCAACCCACAATCTCGGCCAGGCCTGTGCCGCCGTCATGCAGAATCCGGACTACATCGGCGTGGGCCCCGTTTTCCCGACGCCAACAAAGGAGATTCCGGATCCCGCGGTGGGGCTGGAGGGCTTGCGAAAAATTCTGCAGGCGGTCAGTCTGCCTGCGGTCGCCATTGGCGGCATCACGCCGGAGAATCTGCCCGATGTGCTTGCGCACGGCGCGCAAAACTTCGCGGTGGTTCGCGCAGTGACAAAGTCTCCCGATCCCCGTGCGGCGATACAAAGACTTCTGCGCACGGCGGGCATTGAACAGATCTTGTGGCCCCGTGTAGTTTAATCTGGCAGGAATTCATGTTTTAAGAAAGCGAGGTTATTATTACCGCCAAGCTGAAAAACGCTCTCGTTTCGACAGTGCTGTATCTCGCAGCGACGATGGGTTTTGCCCTGCAGCCGCCCGAACGAGTCAATTATCAGGGCCGGCTGATCGAGGGGACCAATCTCGTCAACGGGTCGCGTCAGATTATTTTCCGCCTTTTCGACGAGGTGTCCGCCGGGATCGAGCTGTACGGCGAGACGCAGACGGTGAGCGTGGTGGATGGCCTCTATTCCACGGCCATTGGCCTGTCAAATACGGTGGCGGGCTCATTGCTCGCGGCCCTGAAGGGAAGCAGCTGTTTCCTTGAGGTGGAAATCGGGGGCACGGTTCTTTCTCCGCGCGAGGAGATCGCGGCGGTGGCACATGCCCTGACGGCGGTAAGCAAGGCCGGAGACACGATGACCGGTCCGCTGACCATCAATGCCGGGGCGGGTGAAGGCATTCTTATTCTGAGCGAGGGGTCCGGCATTGCCATTGGGAACTCGGCCAGTGCGGAGGGCGGAGAAGAGCGAATAGCCATTGGACACAATGTGACCAACGAGGTGGATCACACGGCGGCTGTTCGCGGGACGCTGTATCTTGACGGCGGCACCAATATCTATTATCGGAGCACGGCCGGAACGGGCCCCTGGCAGGAGCTAATGGTCGAAGAAGACCCTGTATGGCTTTCGGAGAAGGGGGCCTATGCCACGGGTTCGCCCGTATATGCGGAAGCTGATCCCGTCTGGACAGCCGAGCGCGAAGCCTATGCCACGGGTACACCTCTTTATGTTTTCGCAGAAATCGATCCCCTCTGGATTGCGGAGAAAGCCGGTTATGCCACCGGTACGCCGCTTTACGCATACACAGAAACCGACCCCGTCTGGACGGCAGAGAAGGCCGCCTATGCGACCGGGATGCCGGTATACGCGGAAGCTGATCCCGTCTGGATTGCGGAGAAGGCCGGTTATGCCACCGGCACGCCGCTTTACACATACACAGAAACCGATCCCTCCTGGGCGTCTTCCAGCAATGATGTCGAAATCAGAATACTGAATATAGAAACGGCAAGGGTTTCAAAGATTGGCGATGAGATGACGGGAGCCCTTGTCATCAATGTGAGCTCAGTAACCGGGATTGTTATAGGTAGTTCGGGGGCTAATATTGCCATTGGCAATGCAGCCAATGTCGCCGGGGGCGGTCTGGCTGTGGGAGACAGAGCAAATGCAGCGGTGAACGGGACGGCCCTGGGGTATATGGCCTTTGGAGCTTATGTGGGGACAGCCCTTGGCCGTACGGCAAACGGATCTTCTTCCGGGGCCTCCGTGGGCCAGGCGGCAAACAGCTTCCAGAGCGGGGCGGCCATTGGGTTTGAAGCGGATGGATCAAGCTGGGGCGCCGCAATGGGGCGTGGAGCAAACGCCAAAAACAGTGGAATTTCCATCGGCCATTTTTCTCATGGCCGTGAGTATGCGGTGGCCATTGGCCGCGACAGTTATGCCGTGCAGACCAATATCTCAATTGGATATGCGGCCAAATGCTGGGCCGGCCGGAATCGGATTGCGATGGGCTCCGGTGTGGTAAACGACACAGATGACAGTGCGCAAATCAGGGGCTCGCTTTACCTAGACGGGGGAACAGGTTTGATGTACCGGTCCACCTTTGGATCGGGAGCCTGGAGTGTCAAGGCGTTCACCATTGATCACCCGCTGGATCCCGAAAACAGGGTGCTTCGACATTATTCGGTCGAAGGTCCGGAGGTGTGGAATGTATATGCCGGAAACGCGCAGGTGATCGGAGGAACAGCAGTTGTCGAGCTGCCGGCGTATTATTCGGCGCTGAATCTGGCGGGATCTGAAGTCTATAGTTTCACGCCGGTGGGTATTCCTGCTGTTTGCTATGTGAAGCAGAAGGCGTCCGGAAACCGTTTTGTTATTGGTGCGGATCAGGATTGCGAAGTATCGTGGACCGTTAAAGCTGTTCGAAACGATCCTGCCGCGCGGGAAGATCTGCTGCACAGGCCTGTGGAACAGCTCAAAGCCGATATCCGGTCTTTTCCGCCGATCTCGGAAGCTGAGCAGCAGAACACCACGGCCATTTCTCCATAGCTGGCAAGCCGGTCAGGGCTAGGGATTAAATGTGCGGATGGCATCCAGTTCCCTGCGGATTTTTGGCCGGCCGGTTTCCTCGGCCGGATATCCAAGGCTGATGATGGTGTCCACCCGGTTTGTCCGGGAAATGCCCAGCAGTTTCCTGACGGCCTTCTCATTGAACCAGCCCAGCCAGCAGCTCCCGACTCCGTCTTCCGCCGCCTGCAGCACGATATGCTCGCAGGCGATGGCCACATCAATCAGTCCATACTGGATACCCCGCACGGCGCCCCCGATCGCGGCGGATGCGCGAGAAGAAGTTCGGATGGCGACAATCAGCACCGGTGCCGACTTTGCAAAAGCGTTCATGGAATAAAGCCCTGAAAACGCCGCCGCCGCAAGCTGTGTCCGCAGGGGCTCGCGATCGGCAACAATGAAGTGCCACGGCTGCGAGTTGCAGGCCGAGGGCGCCAGCCGGGCTGCTTCCAGGCAGCGGTCGAGGATGGCCCGCGGGACCGGGGT
>ENA-UPTA01002528-UPTA01002528.1-activated-sludge-metagenome-genome-assembly--contig:-NODE-2528-length-18869-cov-8.601308_pt1 | contig 18869 bp, 14 predicted proteins | sample MGYA00238184_ERZ773361 | MGnify/ENA primary metagenome ERZ773361 (study PRJEB29100, sample SAMN05720205) | activated sludge metagenome | isolation source: anaerobic digester from wastewater...
ATCGCTGTACCAGGGGCTGTTCTCGGTGATCTTCGCCAGCTTCTGGTTCAGCGTGAACGGATACAGCGCGCCCATGTGCTGGTCGGGGTCCATGCGCACGCGCTCGTCGGCGGCGCCTTTCAGGCCCACGTGCAGGTCTTCCAGGATCACGAGCCTGCCGGGGGGTGCCAGCCTGGCCATCCGCTGCTCGAGCAGCGTGGGCCCGTGCGCGGGGCCGAGGCTCGCGCTGGCCTCCAGCACCGGCGTGCCGTCGGCCTTCTCGGCCCACACGCGCGTGACGGTGGCGCCCGGCGGCGGCACTTCGGCGAAGGCGCGCACCGACTCGCCTTCGATCACCATGTTCTGGTAGTGCGCCGAGATGCAGCCGCGCTCGAACCATGCGCGTCCCCACAGGCGCGCGAGCAGCGGCGGGAACAGGCTGAAGTGGGTGGGGCCTTCGATCGGCCCGGCGCGGAAGCCCAGCTGCTCGGCCATGCGGTCGTCGTGGATGGATGCGTGGCCGCCGTATTCCTGGTCGGCCAGCATCTGGCGGGGTTCGCGCAGCGGGCCGCGCAGCACGAGCGGGGTGTCGAATCCGGAGGTGTCGGGGGTCATGGGGTCGGAGCGTGGTGGGAACGAAGTGCCGGCGATATGCGGTCTGTGCGTGGTCGATGTGTGGTCGGTGCGTCGCGGGTGTGCGCGTCCGCGCGTCAGGCGGCGGCCTTCAGGTGCGCGGGGCGGCGCAGCTCGGGCGCCAGCCCCTCGCCCATCAGGTCGATGAAGTTGTCCGCGTAGAAGCGGCGCACGGCCTCCGGGCTGCAGCCGCGCAGCGATTCGTCGAAGCGCTTCAGCGGATGACGCCCGCCTTCGATGTGCGGATAGTCGGACGAGAACAGGCACACCTCGTCGCCGGCGTTGGCGATGATCCAGCCGGTGTCCTCGTGCGGGTAGGGCGCGGCACGGAACTGGCGGCGCACGATCTCGGACGGCCTGGCCGACAGGCGCTTGAGCCGCTCCTCGTTCTTCATGAACGCGTGCGCGGCCGAATCCATCGCGCGCATCCAGCCCGGCACCCAGGCGGCGCCCAGCTCGATCGCGCCCCACTTCAGGCGCGGGAAGCGGTCGAACACGCCGTCGAAGATCAGCGTGGCCAGCGTCTGCATCGCCGCGTTCGGGATCGGCATGTAGCTGACCGAGGTGAAGTTGTCGTCGCCCCCGTGGAAGTCGGGCACCGGCGGCAGCCCGTTCTCCTTGTAGACCGGATTGAGCTTCTCCTCGCCGCCGACGTGCAGCAGGATGGGGATGCCGGCCTCCTGCGCCATCGCCCACACCGGATCGAGCCCGACGTGGCTGGGGCCGTGACGGCGCGGGCACAGCGACGGCACCATCAGGCCCTTGGCGCCGAGGGCGATCGCCTCGCGCGCGCAGGCGATCGCACGGTCGAAGTCCTCCAGCGGCACGTAGGCGGTGGCGAGCAGGCGGCGGTCGACGGCGCAGAAGTCCGTCATCATGCGGTTGTGCGCACTGGCCGCCGCGTAGCACAGCTCGAGGTCGTCGCCGTGGTCGAGGTCGAAGTTGCCCAGGCAGAAGGTGGTGAACACCAGCTGGCTGGCGAAGCCCAGCAGGTCGAGCGCATGGGGGCGGTCGGCCGGCAGGAATGCACCGTGGGCCTCGTAGTTCTTGCGCAGCAGGATGTTGGCGTCGACGCCGGCGCGGAACGCCGGGTCGGCATGCGCGGCGGCCGACTTGCCGGGACGGCCGGCCTGCGCGCGCTTGGCCTGCATCGCCGGCAGCGCATGGAAGCGCGCCAGCAGCGCGCGCTCGAAGTACGGATCGAGGCAGTCGTCCAGCTCCATCAGGTGGCTGTCGGCGTCGTGGATCAGTCTTCCGTCGACGTAGGCCATGGGGGTCTCCTTGCGGTGCGCGCGTCGTGGCGCGGTGCGTGTCGTGGTCGAGTGAGCGGCGTGCGTGAGGCGTGCGAGTGGCGTGCGAGCGGCGTCCGTGTCGCGCGCGGTGCCCGTCTAGCCCAGCAGCAGGTCGGCGAGCCGCCTGCGGTGGTGGGCCGCGTCGCCGTGGCAGTGCTGCAGCCACAGTGCGCGGCGCAGGTGCAGCTGCGCGTCGCATTCGAAGGTGAAGCCGAAGCCGCCGTGGAACTGCACCGCGCGGTCGCCGGCGAACACGTAGTCGTCGCCGGCTTCGGTCTTGGCCATGCGCAGCGCCACCTCGGCGTCGGCGCCCGCGCCCATCAGCGTGGCCGCGTGCGCCACGTGCGAGCGGGTGCGTTCCAGTCCCATCAGGATCTCGGCGCACGGGTGCTTGAGCGACTGGTAGCTGCCGATCTTGCGTCCGAACGTGGTGCGCAGGTTCAGGTAGTCGACGATCGTGTCGAGGGCCGCGGCGATGCCGCCGGCCGCTTCGGCCGACGCCAGCAGCAGGGCGGTGTCGCGCACCGCCCGCAGCGCCGCGTGCGCGGCGGCACCGTGGATCAGGCCGGCCGCCGGCACGCGCTGGCCGTCGAGGTGCAGCGCGTAGACGCGGCGTGTCTCGTCGATCACGGTCTCGCGGCGGCGCCGCTCCGCGGGCAGGTGGGCTGCGGGCACCAGCGCCAGCGCCGGCGCGCCGTCGAGCGTGCACGACACCAGCAGCACGTCGGCCACGGCCGCGTCGCCCACCAGCGTCTTGTCGCCCTGCAGCACCAGCGTGTCGCCGTCGCGCTGCGCGCGCGTGTCGATGTGCGCGAGATCCCAGTCGCCGTGCGGCTCGTGCAGCGCCACCGTGCCGATCGCGCCCTGGCACACGCGCGGCAGCCACGCGGTCTTCGCGGCTTCGTCGCCGCCGGCCAGCAGCGCCTGCGTGAAGAGCTGCGTGCTCACGTAGGGCGTGGCCAGCAGGTGGCGGCCCATCGGCTCGACGATGGTGGCCACCTCGGCCAGCGTCAGGCCGCTGCCGCCGTAGGGGTCGGGCACGGCGATGCCGGTCCAGCCGAGGCCGACCAGTTCATCCCACAGCGCGCGGTCGAAGCCGTGCTCGGTGTCGAGCTGGCGACGCACGGCGGCCACCGGCGACTTGTCGCGGCAGAAGGCGACCGCGGTCTCCAGCAGCATCGCCTGCTCGTCGCCGAAGCGGATGTCGGTGCTCAGGGGCAGCATGGGTCAGTCCTTCGGAAGGCCGAGCACGCGCTCGCCGATGATGTTGGCCTGGATCTGGCTGGTGCCGCCGCCGATCGTCGACGAGAACGCGTTCAGGTACGAGCGCTGCCACTTGCCGCCGTCGATCGCGCGGTCGTCGCCGACCCAGCGCAGCGCATCGGCCCCCTGCAGCGACTGCGCGAACTGGAACAGCCGGCGCCGGTGCTCGCTGGTGCGCAGCTTGTTCGACAGCGGGATCGCGTGCGGGCGCTCGCTGCACAGCGCGGGGATGCGCGCGCGCGCCGTGCACAGGCGGTCGCCCTGGTCCTCGATCAGGAAGCGCACCATCTGGTCGCGCACGAACGGGTCCTCCAGCGCCGGACGGCCGTCGCGGCGCGCACGCCGCGCCATCTCGAGCACGTCCTGCACGGTCAGGGCCATGCGCGACAGCCCGCCCGCCTGGCCGCCGCTGGCGCCGCGCTCGAAGGTGAGCGTGAGCATCGCGATCTTCCAGCCTTCGCCTTCGCGGCCCATCAGGCAGTCGGCCGGCACGCGCGCCTCGCGGAAGAAGGTCTGCGTGAAGCCGTACTCGCCGGTGAGCTTGCGGATCGGGCGCGTCTCGATCCCCGGCGTCTGCATGGGGATCAGGAAGTACGACAGCCCGTCGTAGCGCGGCTGGTCCGGGTTCGTGCGCGCCAGCAGGATCATGTACTTCGCGTAGCTGCCCAGGCTGGTCCAGATCTTGGAGCCGTCGATCACGTAGCTGTCGCCGTCGCGGCGCGCGCGCGTCTGGCAGTTGGCCAGGTCCGAGCCCTGGTCGGGTTCGGAGAAGCCCTGGCACCAGATGTCGTCGGCGCTCAGGATGCCGGGGATGAAGCGGCGCTTCTGCGCCTCGGTGCCGATCGCGAGGATCAGCGGCCCGGCCCAGTTCAGGCCGATCGTGTTGGGCACGAAGGGCACCTTGGCGCGCGCCATCTCGGCGTTGACGATGTCCTGGTAGACCTGCGGCCGGCCGCCGCCGCCGTACTCCTTGGGCCAGGCCATGCCCAGGTAGCCGGCCTGGTACACGGTGCGCTGCCAGTCGCGCAGGAACGCGAACTGTTCGTCGGTGCCCACCTCCATGAAGGACTCGGGCAGCAGGAAGCCGGGGTCGGCCGGGCGGTTGGCTTCCAGCCAGGCGCGGACCTCGGCGCGGAAGGTGTCGAGTTCGCTCATCGTGTCTCCTCGCGGATGTCGTGCGGCATCGTCAGGCGCCGTCGTCACGCGTCGTCATCGTCGGGCGTCCGCCCCTGTCAGGCGTCGCGCACCCATGACGGCTTGCGCTTCTCGCGGAACGCGCCCATGCCTTCGGCCGCCTCGGGCGAGCGGAACATGCGCACGCTCCACTCGGCCATCTCGCGGAAGCCCTCCTCGGTGCTCAGTTCGGGCACGCGACGCACCAGCTTCTTGCACTCGGTGACGGCGATCGGGCCGCCCAGGCGGATCATGTCGATCTCCTCCTGCACGGCCGCGACCAGGTCGGCCTTGGGCACGGCACGGTGGGCGAAGCCCATCTCCACCGCGCGCCGGCCGCTGAAGCGCTCGCCGGTGAGGAACAGCTTCATCGCATGGTGGGTGCCGAGCTTGGGCACGCACACCACGGCGATGATCGCGGGGATCACGCCGATGCGCACCTCCGAGAAGCTGTACTCGGCGTTCTCGGCGGTGATCACGATGTCGGCCGCGCCCACCAGCCCCAGGCCGCCGGCGAAGGCCGAGCCGTTGACGGCCGCGATCACCGGCTTGGGGCTCTGCATCATGCGGTTCAGGATCTCGGGCAGCGACACGCCGGCGCGCCCGCCGGTGCTCGATCCGGGCGGGTTCTTCAGGTCGGCGCCGGCACAGAACGCCGGGTCGGCGCCGGTGATCACGATGCAGCGCGCGGCCGGGTCGTCGAGCGCGGCGATCAGGTGGTCGTTCAGTTCGTTGACCAGCACCGCCGACAGCGCGTTGCGGTTCTCGGGCCGGTTCAGCGTGATCCAGGCCGCGCCGTCGCGGACCTCGTAGCGTGTGGCTTCAGTCGTCGGCATCAGGGTTCCTTGGTGGCCTTCGTTTCCTCGAGTTCGATCAGCAGCGCACCGTTGGCGACCTGGTCGCCGACGGCCACCCGCACCGCGCGGACGGTGCCGTCGGCCGGGGCGGTGATGCGGTGCTCCATTTTCATCGCTTCCAGCACCAGCAGCGTCTGGCCGCGCGCCACCGCCTCGCCCGCGGCCACCGACAGCGTCAGCACCTTGCCCGGCATCGGCGCCTGCAGCCCGCCGCGGAAGCCCGCGCGCGCCGCCGACGGCAGCCGCGGCAGCTCGACCAGTTCCAGGTCGCCGTCGGGGCCGTGCACCAGCCGCCGGTCGTCGACGCAGGTGACGCGCAGGCGCGCGCGCTGTCCGTCGACGGCCAGGTCGATGCCGTCGGCGTCGGCCGCATGCACGACCGCATGGCAGGCGCGGTCGTCGACCTGCACGTGCACGCTGCCGTCGCGTGCGCTGCGGTACTGCACGACGTGGTCCTTGCCGGCGACGCGGTAGCGCGTGCGCTGCGCCGGCATCACCGAGTTGCGGAAGCCCGCGGGGATCGTCGCCTGCACCGTGGCCGTCGCCCGGCGCTGCGCGCGCGCGTGCAGCGCGGCGGCCACCATCGCCAGGTCGAGCGCCTGCGCGGGCGTGGCGCGCTGCGTGGCCAGCGTCACGCGGCCGATGAAGTCGGTGGTGGTGTCGCCAGCCAGGAACTCGGGCGAGCGCAGGATCGACACCAGGTAGTCGCGGTTGTGCACGATGCCCTGGATGCGCGTGGCCTCCAGCGCGCGCGCCAGCCGCATCGCCGCTTCGCGCCGCGTGGGCGCGTGCGCGATCACCTTGGCGATCATCGCGTCGAACTCGATGGCGATCTCGGTGCCGGACTCGATGCCCGCGTCGAAGCGCAGGCCGTCGCCGGCCGCCGGGGTCCACACCGCCACCGTGCCCGGCGTCGGCAGGAACGACTGCGCCGGGTTCTCCGCGCACAGCCGCACCTCGATCGCATGGCCGTGCATGCGCACGTCGTCCTGCCCGTAGCCGAGGGGTTCGCCCTCGGCGATGCGCAGCTGCTCGCGGACCAGGTCCAGCCCGGTGATCGCCTCGGTGACCGGATGCTCGACCTGCAGCCGCGTGTTCACCTCGAGGAAGAAGAACTCCTGGCCGCTGACCAGGAACTCGACCGTGCCGGCGCTGTGGTAGCCGATGGTGCGCGCCACGCTCAGCGCGGCGTCGGTCATGCGCGCGCGCAGCCCGGCGTCGACGGCGGGCGAGGGCGCCTCCTCGACGATCTTCTGGTGACGGCGCTGGATCGAGCATTCGCGCTCGAACAGGTGCACGACGTTGCCGTGCCGGTCGCCGAGGATCTGGATCTCGACGTGACGCGACACCGCCAGCCAGCGCTCGAGGAACACCGTGCCGTCGCCGAAGGCCGACAGCGCCTCGCGGCGCGCGCCTTCGAGGGCGGCCGGCAGGTCGGCGGGCGAGGTCACGATGCGCATGCCGCGCCCGCCGCCCCCGGCCGACGCCTTGATCAGCACCGGGTAGCCGATGCGCTGCGCGGCCGCCGCCCCGTCGTCGTCGGCGCCCACCTCGAACGCGTCCAGCGTCGGCACGGCGATGTGGCGCACCAGCCGCTTGGCCGCCAGCTTGTCGCCGATGCGGCGGATGGCGTCCGGCGGCGGTCCGACCCAGGTCAGTCCGCGGTCGATCACGGCCTGCGCGAACGCCGCGTTCTCGGACAGGAAGCCGTAGCCGGGGTGCACCGCGTCGGCACCCGAGCGCACGCACGCGTCGATCACCTTGCCGACGTCGAGGTAGGTCTCGGCCGGCGTGCGGCCGCCCAGCGCCACCGCGCGGTCGGCCTCCAGCACGAACGGCGCCTGCGCGTCGCCGTCGGCGTACACGGCCACCGTCTCGATGCCCATCCGGTGCGCGGTGCGGAAGATGCGCCGCGCGATCTCGCCGCGATTGGCGACCAGCAGCCGACGGATCGGCCGAAGCATCACATCCGCCATGTGCCGAACTCCTTGGTGCCTTTGACCGGTGCGTTGTGGCACGCCGACAGCGCGATGCCCAGCACGGTGCGCGTGTCGCGCGGGTCGATCATGCCGTCGTCGGCCACGCGCGACGTGGCGAACAGGCCCTTGGAGCGCTCCTCGGCCCAGTGCTCGACCGAGGCCACGCGCTTCGCGTTGGCCTCCTCGTCGAAGACCTCGCCGCGCCGCTCGGTGGCGGTGCGCTGCACGATGGTCATCACGCCGGCCATCTGCTTGGGGCCCATCACGGCGATCTTGGCGGTGGGCCAGGTGAACGTGAAGCGCGGGCCGAACGCGCGCCCGCTCATGCCGTAGTTGCCCGCGCCGTACGACGCGCCGACGATCACCGTCAGGTGCGGCACGGTCGAGTTCGACACCGCGTTGATCATCTTCGAGCCGTTCTTGGTGATGCCGCGCTGCTCGAAGTCGGTGCCGACGATGTAGCCGGTGATGTTGTGCAGGAAGAGCAGCGGCACGTCGATCTGGTTGCACAGCTGGATGAACTGCGCGGCCTTCTCGGACGACTCCGAGAACAGCGCGCCGTTGTTGCCCAGGATGCCCACCGGAAAGCCGTGGATCGACGCCCAGCCGGTGACCAGCGTCGGCCCGTACAGCGGCTTGAACTCCTCGAAGCGCGAGCCGTCGACGATGCGCCCGATCACCTCGCGCATGTCGAAGGGCGTGCGCAGGTCGGGCGACACGATGCCCAGCAGGTCTTCGGCGTCGAGCACCGGCGCGTCGGCCGGCAGCGACGGGCCGGGGCCCTGCTTGCGCCAGTTGAGGTGGCGCACCACGTCGCGGCACAGTCGGATGCCGTCGACCTCGTCCTCGGCCAGGTAGTCGCCCAGGCCCGACACCGTGCAGTGCATCACGGCGCCGCCCAGGCTCTCCTCGTCGGCGTCCTCGCCGGTGGCCATCTTCACCAGCGGCGGCCCGCCCAGGAACACCTTCGACTGACCGCGGATGAAGATGTTGTAGTCGCTCATGCCGGGCTGGTACGCGCCGCCCGCCGTCGAGGCGCCGAACACCACCGAGATGGTGGGGATGCGCATCTTCGACAGCTCGGTGATCTCGTAGAACAGCCGGCCCGACTCGGCGAAGTGCCCGGTCTCGCGCCGGATGGCGGCCTCCGGATCGCCGCCGCCCGATTCGCCGCGCAGGTCGGCGCCGGCCGACTCGACGAACTGCACGTAGGGCATGCGGTTCTCGCGGGCGATCTGCAGCCCGCGCATCAGCTTCTTGTGGTTGAACGGGTTGAACGCGCCGGCCCGCACCGACGGATCGTGGCCGAGGATCACGCACTCCACGCCCTCGATCACCCCGATGCCCACGACGAACCCCGAGCCCACCTCGTAGTTGGAGCGCCACGCCGCCAGCGGGCTGATCTCCAGGAACGGCGTGTCGGGGTCGAGCACCAGCGAGATGCGCTCGCGCAGCGGCATCTTGCCGCGCTTGCGCAGGCGCGCCAGCGTCTCCTCGCCGCCGCCCTGCGCGGCCTGCGCATACAGCGCATCGAGCTCGCCGAGCGCGGCGAGCATGTGCGCGCGGTTCTGCTGGAACGGCTCGGCGCGCAGGTCCAGCTTGGATTCGATCACGGGCATGGGGACCTCGTCGGGTTCAGCTGCGCAGCAGTGCGTCGTCCTTCTTCCACGGCGAGATCTGCCCGGCGTACACCTGCGGTCCCTTGCGGAAGTGCGCGGCCTCCTCGAGCGTCTCGATGAACGGCATGTCGAGCGGGTACAGGTCCTTGCCGCGCGGGCGCGGGCCCGACTTCGACACGTGGCCCCACAGCACGTGGCCCACCACCTCCTCGGCCACCGCCACCGCCTCGATCAGCTTGCCGAGGTCGTAGCCGGTCTGCACGCCCATCTCGTGGCACAGGTCGACGAAGTCCTCGGTGGGCACGTGCCCGGCCGAGCGGCCGTTGCCGCTGTACGGGCAGCCGCCCATGCCGCCCAGGCAGGTGTCGAACTCGCGCGCGCCGAGCTGCAGCGCCTCGTAGTAGCTGGCGAGCGCCGCGCCGCGCTGGTTGTGCAGGTGCAGGTGGAAGTCGGTGATGCCGGGCCAGCGGTCGCGGATCGCGGTCATCGTCTCGCGCACCAGGTGCGGCAGGTTCCAGCCCATGGCCTCGGCCAGCGACACGCGCGTGACCCGGATGCCGGCGTTCTCCCACTTGCCGATCATCAGCGCCAGCATGTCCATGCGCTGCTGCAGCGAGAACGGACCTTCGAAGTTCGATCCGAAGGGATTGCCGATCGTGACCGACGCCTCCTGCACGCCGCTCTTGACGGCCGCGGCGACGGCCGCGTCCAGCGCCTCGATCTGCTGCGCCTGCGAGCGGTTGTAGTTGCGCCGCGAGAACGAGTCGCACATCTCGACCAGCACGCCCGGACGCTTGCCCGACTTGCGCACGTCGATCTTGGGGAAGTAGGCGTCGGCCCGGTCGTAGCCGGCCTTGTTGAACACCAGCGCCGTGTACTTGATGCCCGGCTTGGGCACGAAGCGCTCGGCGATCTCCTCGATGCACGCCATCTGGGGCGTCCACTTCGGGTGGGCGAACGAGCCGATCGAGATCACCTTGGCGCCGGTCTCGCCGAGGGCGTCCAGCAGGCGCAGCTTGGCGTCGACCGGGATGGATGCGCTCTCGATCTGCAGACCTTCGCGCATCGTGTCGTCGGTGATCGTCACCGACTCGGGCAGCATGCTCATGGGGGCTCCTGGGGCGATTCAGTAGGGCGTCGACAGGGGGCGACGGGGCGTCGAGGGGGCGTCGTCAGGGCGCTTCGGGGGCGCTCAGGCGTGCGCGGGCGCGGGCGCGGCGAACTCGGTGACCTTGTCGCCGGCGATGCGCGAGTGGTACATCACGCGCGGCTGCTTCATGTCCCAGGGACAGGCGCGGTGCATCAGGCAGCGGTTGTCCCAGAGTACGGCGTCGCCGGGCGTCCAGTGGTGGTGATAGGTGCGCGGCGGCTGGCAGGCGAAGTCGAGCAGTTCGTCGAGCAGGCGGTCGGATTCCTCGGGCGCCAGGCCCGGGATGCCGTACGCGTGCCGCCCGATCATCAGCGCCGGGCGTCCCGTCTCGGGGTGGATCTTGACCAGCGGGCGCAGCGGCGGGTCCTTCACCTGGAAGCCGTAGCCGCTGTAGGCGCTGCCTTCCTTGTGCTCGTGCCCCACCTTCGCCTGGCTGTAGTGCAGCGAGTGGTAGGCCGACAGGTGGGCGATGCGCGCCTTCATCTCGGGCGACAGCGCGTCGTAGGCGGCGCGCATGTCGACGAAGCCGGTCTCGCCGCCTTCGGGCGGCACCACGTGGGCGGTGAACACCGCGCCCTTGGCCTGCACCGGCATGTAGGTGCTGTCGCAGTGCCAGCCCATGTTGCCCTTGAGCACCTTGACGACGTCGTCGCTGTCGACGTCGGCGCGCACCGTGCCGTCGCGGCGCACGTTGCTGATCGGCGTGATCTCGATCTCGAGCGCGCCGAAGCGCCGCGCGAACGCCACCTGCTCGTCCTGCGTCAGGTGCTGGCCGGGGAACACCAGCAGGCCGTAGTCGAGCCAGGTGCGGTACAGGCGGGCGAAGGCGTCGTCGCCGATCGTCGCCAGGCGCACGCCTTCGATGCGGGCGCCGAAGGTGGCGTCGAGCGGGGTGACCGTGAAGGATTCCACTGCGGGCATGAAGCTGTCTCCTCGAGGATGGCCTCCGGGGCGCGCCAGGGCGGCGCGTCCATGCACGGATGCCTTGTCCCATGAAAAATGTGCTGCGGGCGCGGTTCTGTCAACCGAGCGCCGGATGCCGTGCGCGCCATACCGGAATCCGGCCGCAAGCGGCCGATCCGCGACGATGGATAGAATCCCCTGATCACCCGCCCCCGGAGCAACCGCCCGGGGGCGCCTTCGACCTTCCTGGACGACACGTGGCCGGCGGCCCGCCGCCGACACGCGCGCACCACTCGTGAACCTGGCGACATGACCAACGAATCCACGCCCGCGGCGCTCCAGTCGATCGACGCCGTCACCGACTGCCTGGCCTCCGTGGGCTACATCTCCTCGCGCCCGATCTCCACCGCGATCTACCTGGCCCACCACCTGCGCAAGCCGGTGCTCATCGAAGGCCCGGCCGGCGTCGGCAAGACCGACCTCGCCGTGTCGCTGTCGAAGGCCCTCGACATCCCGCTGCTGCGCATGCAGTGCTACGAAGGGCTCGACGAGGGCAAGGCGCTGTACGAGTGGAAGTACGGCAAGCAGCTGCTGTACACGCAGATCCTGAAGGAGAAGATCCACGAGCTGATCGACGGCACCGACAACCTGCAGGAGTCGTTCCGCAAGCTCGCCGGCTTCCAGGACATCTTCTTCTCGCGCGACTTCCTCGAGCCGCGGCCGCTGCTCAAGGCGATGGAGCAGCAGGGCGGCAGCGTGCTGCTGATCGACGAGATCGACAAGTCGGAGGAGGCGCTCGAGGCGCTGCTGCTCGAGATCCTGTCCGACTACGCGATCACGATCCCCGAGATCGGCACGATCCACGCGCAGACGCCGCCGCTGGTCATCCTCACGTCCAACAACACCCGCGAGCTGGGCGATGCACTGAAGCGGCGCTGCCTGCACCTGCACATCGGCTTCCCCGACGGCGAGCGCGAGGCGCGCATCGTGCGGGCACGCGTGCCCGACATCTCGGCCACGCTGCTGGCGCAGCTGGTGGGCTTCGTGCAGTCGCTGCGCGACGAGAACATCCGCAAGCTGCCGTCGATCAGCGAGACCGTCGACTGGGCGCGCACGCTGCTGCTGCTGCACGCCGACGCGCTCGACGACGAGCTGGTGCGCGACACGCTCAGCGTGCTGCTCAAGCGCGAGACCGACCTGGCCGAAGTGCAGAAGCGCATCGAGCCGCTGGTGCGCGCCGTGCTGGCCGACACCGCCGGGCCGCTCTGATGGACGTCGCGCTGGCCCGCTACATCCGCGCGCTGCGCGCGGCGGGCGCCGAGATCTCCACCGCCGAGGCGATCGACGCCGCGCGCGCGGTCGCCATCGTCGGCTACAGCGAGCGCACGACGCTCAAGGACACGCTGTCGGTGGTGCTGGCCAAGTCCGAGGACGAGAAGGCGGTGCACGACCGCCTGTTCGACCTGTACTTCAGCCGCACCGAGGCGCAGGCCCGTGCCGACGGCAAGACCGGCGACGCCAGCACCCAGGACGGTGCTTCCGGACAGCAGGACGCCGGCCAGCCCGGACAGCAGGACGGCCAGGGGCAGAACGCCGGCGAGAACGCCCCGGGCGACCCGCAGGGCGCGCAGCCGCGCGGTGACGAGGCGGCGGGCGATCCGAGCCAGCAACCAGGGGGGCAGCAGGCGTCGGGTGCCGCCGGCGCGCCGGGCGCACCGTCGTCGGGCGGCGGCTCGGGGCAGGGGGGCGGCGCCTCGTCGTCGTCGCCGATGCCCGACAGCGTGGACGCGCTGGTTGCGCTCGCCAACTCCGGCGACGCCGACCGGCTCGGCCGCACGATCGCCCGCGCGGCCGAGGCCGCCGGCGTCGACGACATCCGCTTCGAGTCGCAGACCGCGTACTACGTGCGGCGCACGCTCGTGCACATGGGCATCGAGGCGCTCGAGGAGCGCATGCTCGGGCGCATGCGCGAGCGCACCGACGCCGCGCGCGCCGAAGTGCAGCGGCTGATGGACGCGCGTTCGTCGCTGCAGCGCCAGGTGCGCGCGCACGTCGCCAAGCGCTTCGAGCTGTTCGGCCGCGGCGCCACCGACCAGTTCATGAACGAGGTGATGGTCGACCGCTCCATCGGCCAGCTCGGCGCACGCGACATCGAACGGCTGAAGGCCGTCGTCGCGCGCATGGCCAAGCGGCTGGCGGTGCGGCACTCGCGCCGGCGCCGCATCCACGAGCGCGGCCGGCTCGACCTGCGGCGCACGCTGCGCGCCAATGCGGGCTACGACGGCACGCCGGTCGAGCTGGTGTGGAAGACCCGGCGCAAGGACCGCCCCAAGATCGTGGCGGTGTGCGACGTGTCGGGATCGGTCGCGCCGTACGTGCGCTTCCTGCTGCTGTTCCTGTACGCGCTCAACGAGAAGGTGACCGACCTGCGCACCTTCGCGTTCTCGAGCCGTCTGCAGGAGGTGTCGCAGATGCTGAGCACGCGCGACTTCGAGGGGGCCATGCGCCACATCCTCGACCGCATCGGCGGCGGCAGCACCGACTACGGCCAGGCGCTGGTCGACCTCGAGGCCGACCACTGGGACGCGATCGACGGCCGCACCACGCTGCTGATCCTGGGCGACGGCCGCTCGAACAACTCCGACCCGCGCATCGACCTGTTCCGCGAAGCCGCCGAACGCGCCAAGCGCGTGGTGTGGCTGTCGCCCGAGCCGCCCGCGCGCTGGGGCACGGGCGACAGCGCACTGCTGCGCTACCGCCCGTTCTGCTCGCATCTCAGCTACTGCGCCACGCCCACCGACATCGAGCGCGCGATCGACGACACGCTGCAGGCGTACGACTGAGGCCTCGCGCACAGGATGCCCGTCAGCCCGAAGTCGCTGTGCGGCTTCGGGAGGCGCGCGGTCAATCGGCAGCCGTCTGAAATACCCGGATCCTCGGCACGAGCTTCGCGCGCAACGCCCGATCCGCCATGCGGATGTCGTATTCGGACTGCAGGTTCAGCCAGAACCGAGGCTCCATGCCGAAGAACAACCCAAGCCGAAGTGCCGTGTCTGCCGTAATGGGGCGCTGGCCGTTCACCAGTTCGCTGATCCGGCTTGGGGAAACATCGATGTCCGCCGCGAGCTGGCGGGCGCTGATGCCCATCGGCTTCATGAACTCCTCGAGCAGGATTTCGCCGGGGTGGATCTCATCGAGCAACTTGGACATGTTCGGTGCTCCTAGTGGTAGTCCACGATCTCGACGTCGTGCGCTCCGTCCGACTTCCAGACGAAGCAGATCCGCCACTGGTCGTTGATGCGAATGCTGTGCTGACCCTTGCGGTCGGCCTTCAGCGCCTCCAGCTGGTTTCCTGGCGGGATGCGCAGACTGGCGAGCTCGGTTGCGGCGTGGATCTGAAGCAACTTACGTCTGGCGACGCGCTCGATGTTGCGGAAGCGGGATACCGCCCGGCTGTGAAACAGGGCATCCGTGTCGACGCACGCGAACGAGCGAATCATGGGGCATGATGATCTGCACTACGGATTCCGTCAAGCGGAATCCGTAGTGCGAGATCGGTTCACCGGGTGTCCGATGCGTGATTGCCCTGTCGTCGCCTACGGCCGGAACTGCAGCGCGCGCGGCACCAGCTGCGCCGGCTGCGACACGATGCGGTAGGCGTCGCCCACCCACTCGCAGATCAGCCGCCGCGTGTCGCGCGGGTCGATCATCTCCTCGAGCTGGAAGCGGTTGAGCGGGCCGATCGGGCCGCGCGCACTCTCGATGCGCGCGTTGATCTCGGCGCGCAGCGCGGCCGGGTCGGCCGCTTCGGCGAGCTGGCGCTTGTACGCCGCCTCGATGCCGCCTTCGGGCGGAATGCCGCCGACGTCGGCTGCCGGCCACGCCACCCGCGTGCCCGAGCCGGCGCGCGGGGTCGCGTAGTTGTTGCCGGCCACGCCGAAGCTGCGCCGCATCAGCACCGTGAAGATGGGCACGCGCACCTGCGCGAACGCCACCATCCACTCCGCGCCCTTGCGGATCGTGCCGGCGATCTCGTGCTCGATGCCCACCGCGAAGCCCGGGTTGTCGATCAGGTTCAGCACCGGCAGGTGGAACAGGTCGCACAGATCGAGATGGCGGCGCAGCTTGTCGCAGCCGTCGGCCGTGAGCGCGCCGCCGTTCACGTGGCGGCTGTCGGAGGCGATCACGCCCATCGGGTAGCCGTTGAAGCGCACGAAGCCCACCACCTGGTCGGTGCCCCACAGCGGGCCGATCTCGAAGAACGAGCCCTTGTCGGCCATCAGCCGGATGCCTTCGCGCACGTCGAAGGTGGTGGTGCGCTTGCGCGGGATCAGCGTGAGCAGCGCTTCCTCGCGCCGGTCGGGCGGATCGTCCGGGTTGGGCGGCAGCACCGGGGGCGTCTCGTACGCGCTCTGGGGCAGGTACGACAGGAAGCGCCGCGCCATCGCCACCGCCTCCTCCTCGGTCTCGGCGAGGTTGTCCACGGAGCCGTTGCGGCAGTGGATGTGCCAGCCGCCGAGGTCCTCCTTGGTGACCTCGTAGCCCATCGCGTGGCTGACCACCGGCGGGCCGGCGACGAAGAGCTGCGCGATGTCGCGCACCATCACCGAGAAGTGGCCCAGCACCGCCTTGGCCGCGCCGATGCCCACCACGCTGCCCAGCAGCAGGTTCACCACCGGCACGGTGGCGAGCTGCTCGGTGTACATCGTGCTGCCCAGGTGCGCGGGCAGGAACGAGCCGCCGGCGCCGGTCACGCGCGGGCGCCCGGCCTGGATCGCGCCGGTGCTCTCCTTGGCCGCGCTCTGCGCGGCGCTCTCCTGCTTGGGCACCATCGCGGCCACGCTGCCGCCGCCCGACGAGCCGTCGAGCAGGCGCACCGAGGGCACGCGCATCTCGATCGACAGCTGGTCGAGGTAGCGGCTCTTCTGGCCGATCGCGCCGTCGGCATGGCCGCCGCGCGAGGTGAAGTCGTCGGCGCAGACGATGCCGGTGCGCCCGGCGATGCGGCCGACGCCGCCCACGTGGTTGGCCGGCGTGAAGGCGGCGATGCGGCCGTCGTCGTCGTACGACGCGAAGCCGGCGAGGCTGCCCACTTCACGGAAGCTGCCTTCGTCGAGCAGCAATGCGATGCGCTCGCGGCAGGTGAGCTTGCCGCGGCTGCGCTGGCGCACCACGCCCAGCTCGGTCGACCCGGGCCCCAGGCGCTCGTGCGCCAGGCGCTGCAGCGTGGCGACTTCGGCCAGCACCGGCAGCCAGCCGGCATCGGCCGCACGCGCGGCGCCGCCGGCGGCCGACGCCGCCGCCCCGGATGCCGACGCCTCAGCCGACGGCCGGATCACCGCCACCACCTGGCCGTTGGCGACGCTTTCGCCCACCGCCAGGTCCTGCAGTTCGGTGACCACGCCCGCGCAGGGCGCGTGCACGGCCGTCTCCATCTTCATCGCGGTGATGATCACCAGCGTGTCGCCGGCGGCCACCGTGTCGCCGACGCGCGCGGAGACCTCGACGACCGAACCGGCCATCGGGCAGGCGGCGCCCTGGTGATCGTCGGGCACCTCCAGCGAAGGCCGGCCCACCGGCGCCGCGGCAGCTGCGGCGGCCGACGGACGGCCCAGCGCGCTGGCCTGCTGCTCGAGGAAGCCCAGCGGGCCGCCTGCGGCCGCCTTGCCCGACGTGCCGCCCGCGGCGCCGGTGCCCGTGCCGGCGCCCGCGCCCGCTGCTGCGCCCGCGCCCGCTGCGCCGCCCGACAGCGCCGGCGCTTCAGCCAGCAGCGTCGTGCGCGCATCACCCGCGCGGAACGCCGGGTGCGCGAGGATCGCGCGTACCTGCGCGGTGTTGGTCGGCACGCCGGCGATGTGGAACTCGTCGAGTGCGCGCAGGGTGCGGTCGACCGCCGATTCGAACGTCTGCGCCGAGCCCGACTGGCAGATCAGCTTGGCCAGCAGCGGGTCGAACTGCGGCGGCGGCGCCAGGCCCAGGTAGCCGCAGGCGTCGACCCGCACGCCCGGGCCGGAGGGCTCGCGGTACGCGGTGAGCGTGCCCACGCCCTGCGCAACGATGCGGGCCTGCACGGCGAAGCCGCGCGGTGCGCCGACGGCGGCCTGGTCGGCCAGGCCGAGGTCGGCCAGCGACGCGCCGGCGGCGATGCGGAACTGCGCCTCGACCAGGTCGACGCCCATCACCTGCTCGGTGATCGTGTGCTCGACCTGGATGCGCGGGTTGCACTCGATGAAGTAGTGCCGGCCGTCTTCCGGCGTGACCAGGAACTCGACGGTGCCCGCGTTCTCGTAGCCGGCGGCGCGCGCCAGCGTCAGCGCATCGGCCAGGATGCGCGCGCGCAGTGCGTCGTCGAGATTGGGCGCGGGCGCGATCTCCACCACCTTCTGGTTGCGCTGCTGCACCGAGCAGTCGCGCTCGCGCAGGTGCACGACGTTGCCGTGCGCATCGCCCAGCACCTGCACCTCGATGTGCCGCGGCCGCACCACCAGCTTCTCGAGGAACAGCGCGCCGTCGCCGAAGGCCGCACGCGCCTCGCCCTGGCAGCGCGCGAACGCCTCGGGCAGGTCTTCGGCGCGCTCGACCGCACGCATGCCGCGCCCGCCGCCGCCGGCCGCGGCCTTCAGCATCACCGGAAAGCCGATCGCCTGCGCCAGCGCCGTCGCCTGCGCGACCGAATGCAGCGCGTCCTCGCTGCCGGGCACGACCGGGATCTGCTGCGCGCGGGCGAACGCGCGCGCCTTGACCTTGTCGCCGAACAGCGCCAGCGCCGCGGGCGGCGGGCCGACGAAGCGCAGCCCCGCCTCCTGGCAGCGCTGCGCGAACAGCGGGTTCTCGGACAGGAAGCCGTAGCCCGGGTGCACGCAGTCGCAGCCGCTGGCGCGGGCGACCTCGATCATCGCGTCGATGTCGAGATAGGCGCGCACCGGGTCGGCCGACTTGTCGAGGCCGGCGCCGATGCCGTGCGCCTCGGTGGCAAAGCGGGTGTGCAGCGACAGGGCGTCGGCCGGCGCAAACACCGCCACCGACTCCATGCCCAGCGCCGACGCCGCGCGGGCGATGCGGATCGCGATCTCACCGCGGTTCGCGATCAGGACTTTCTTGTGCATGTCTCCTCCATTGAACCCGTCGAGTGTAGTGCGACGCTCCTACAATCGCCGAACCACCCAGGAGACCCCCGATGTCCGAAGCCCCCCTGATCCAGCACACCGTCGACGCCGGTGTCGCGACCCTCACCTTCAACCGCCCCGACAAGCTCAACGCCCTCACGCCCGAGATGCTCGGCCAGTTCTTCGGCGAAGTGCGGCGCGCCGCCGCCGATCCCGAGGTGCGCGTGATCGTCGTCACCGGCGCCGGGCGCGGCTTCTGCGCCGGCATGGACCTGTCGGTGATCGGCACCGGCCGCTCCGGCAGCGGCGTGGCCGCCGGCGAAGCCGACGCCCCGCCGCCGCAGTGGGGCGACGACATCGGCCCCAGCCTCAAGCGCCACTACAGCGCCGGCTGGAACGCCCTGATCACCTCGCGCAAGCCCACCATCGCCGCCGTCAACGGCGCCGCCTTCGGCTGGGGATTCATCCTGGCGCTGCACTGCGACGTGCGCTTCGCGTCGCGCTCGGCGCTGTTCAACTGCACGTTCGCCCGCCTGGGCGTGCCCGGCGAGAAGGCGTCGGGCTGGCTGCTGCCGCGCCTGATCGGCATCCCGCGGGCGGCCGACCTGCTGTACACCGCACGGCGCTTCGACGGCGTCGAGGCCGAGCGGCTGGGCCTGGTCAACGCGGTGCTCGACGACGCGGCGCTGATGCCGCACGTGACCGAGTACGCGCGCCAGATCGCCGCCAACGCCGCACCGCGCGCGCTGGCCGCGATGAAGGCGCAGCTGTGGACGGCCGGCGACGACGACTACGACGCCGGATTCGCCGCCGCCGACCGCGAGCAGGACCGCTGCGTGGCCACCGAAGACTTCCGCGAGGGGCTGGCCAGCTACAAGGAGAAGCGGGCGCCGAACTTCAAGGGGCGGTGAGGGC
>ENA-UPTA01002531-UPTA01002531.1-activated-sludge-metagenome-genome-assembly--contig:-NODE-2531-length-18863-cov-5.718949_pt1 | contig 18863 bp, 14 predicted proteins | sample MGYA00238184_ERZ773361 | MGnify/ENA primary metagenome ERZ773361 (study PRJEB29100, sample SAMN05720205) | activated sludge metagenome | isolation source: anaerobic digester from wastewater...
CAGGCAGGTTAAAATCAGTCAAAATGTGTCTCACTTTCATTGACAATCAGCGTTTGGACCTTTCTTGGCCCTCTGCGGGCTTGTCCCGCAGAAGCGGAAGGTGCAGAGCCGAACAGCCCCCGTCACACCGGCGACGGGAAAATATTCGTGGTGATTGATCTGGTGGACTGTATCCGCATCCGCACCGGGGAAGACGGCCGCGAGGCCATTGGATAAAGGGGAGGGAGCAGGGACAAAAGCGGCAGCCTCCGCAGAAGGCCTTTGCGGTCAGGTCCGGTCCATGTAGCAGATGACCTTCTGGTTTGGAGCATCTGCGATGATGTTCACCCGAACCGGTGGACGGATATCCGTCACATCAACGACACGGATCAGGCCCGGCCATCGGGCGGCGCCGGGCACAAGAGCAGGCGCACGATCCGGCGCGGACTCAAAGAAGGCCCTGCTGATGAAATTTACCCCCTGCCCCGGAAACAGTGCAAGGTACAGCATCCCCGTCTCGACAAGTTCGTTCAGGAAATGTGTGCCCAGCGAAACGTCTGGCACAAGATGTTCATGCATCGCCACAATTTCGCAAAGCACCGACACCCGGTTGATCTCTGAAAATGATACAGGAATGCCGAGAGATGGAGTGCTCGTGCCCCACCGACCGGGGCCAAGAAGCATGACGGGGCCCGGGGCATCGGCGAGGTTGAGAACTCCTATGATCCGGGCCACCTCATAGCGATCAGCGACCGGCAGTTTGCCGTATAGCTCAGGTGCAACATAAATGAAACGCCCGATTTGGCCCGTCCAGCTGTGACCCACAACAGCGCCGCGGGCCTCAATAATTCGATCTTGTTCAGTCACATGAACCCGGGGAACCTTCACGGTGCCCGCTCCCTGGACCTGGAGAGGGCGGCACTGAAGCAGGTTGATTTTATATTTATCCTTTTCCGTGAAATTGGCTGCGAACTCAATGTCCACCGGACAACCATAGGCGGATTCCAGTGCCTGCATCAGTTCCCGCATATCCGCCACAAAGGGAGTTTTTGAAAGCAGGCGGCTGAACGTCAGAACGCCGGGCGACCCGGGCGGGTCAGACGTTGTGAACATGTCCAGCGGGATATCCCCGGCATGGGCCACCACCTCATGAAAAGGACGTGAAACCAGCTGGTTGCCTTCCAGATCAAGGCAGTCCACACGACGCTGGGCGTACTGGGCCATCTTGTCGAAATTGGATTCAGGCCGGCGGTCGGGCGCATTCAGCGCCACCACGCGGGTATAGTCATCGTCTGCTCGGTCCACCGCACGCGTACCGAGACCAAACACCAGCCGCACAACCCCCGCTTGAGGATCAATGCTCTCGTGCCACGCATACGGATTGAAGGAAAATCCGACACCGGCAAACTGGGGGAAGTAGTATTGCCCGTAAGAGGCTCCGGAAACGCGCATGACCAGCAGGGCCATTTGCTCATCCTTGTCCAGCATGCCGCGGCGGGCACGGTACTGAAGAGCTTTTTCGCTCATCGAGCTCGCGTAAATGGCCTTAACGGCCGCCAGAAAATCCTGCATGCGGCGCTCTCTCGGCCCCTGGTTTGCACAAAATACGCTGTCATACTTGCCGGCAAAGGAATTGCCGTAATTATCTTCAAGCAGTGAACTGGAGCGCACAATGAACGGAGACTGCCCGAAATAATCGAGCATCTCGTCAAACTGCCGGAGAATATACTCGGGGAATTCACCAGTGATGATCAGGCGGCGGGCCTGTTCAGCGTTCTCAAGATATTTTTCCGGATCACGCTGCTTCTGCCGCACCCACCAGATGCCGTTGCGCACAAGAAAACTGTAGAATACATCTGAACCAATGAAGAAGGAGTCGTGCTCCTCCATCCGTTCCGCGAACCGTGGCAGCGCCTTGCGGACGATCATGCGGGCCAGCAGCATTCCAACGGTCTTCCCTCCGATCAGTCCCGTGCCTATCATGCGCTGTCGAATATCAAGAATGTCCTGAAGCGTCAGATGCCGGGCGACCAGATCCCGCATGCGCTCATCACGGGAAACGATCATTCTCACCAGCTGCGAAAACAGGTCCTTGCCCTTCTCCGGAATGTCCGGGCGATACTCACCCGACTTGATCAGCTCGCGCGCCTGGAAAAAAGATGTTTCCCAGAAACCGGCAGAAGTGTCGGAAGACAGACCGGACCATTTGGACGCGGAAAGGATTTCCGTGATCACGGCACTGGCCGTCACAGGCAGGAACTCCTCCCCTCGCCGCAGATGCAGCATGTGCATCGTGGGTGAATAACGGTGCTGAACCTTCACGGGACGCACATATAACACACCTTTATGCCGATACGTGTCCAAGAACAGCTGTGTCGTGTTTTGAATGGGGCCCAGCGCATGCGCGGTATGATAATTGCGATAAAGCGCAAAATAGGCGACGGTCTCCAGATTAAAGAGGTACGGGCATGTCAGCATGAAGAAATTCGCCAGCATCTGGTCCGAACACCAGTCCACCGCCAGCCGGGAAAGACAGTCAAATACATAAAAGGCCCCAGGGCCGGATTCTTCGATCACGCCATGGATCTTTTCGATAAAACTCTCAAAGCCCTCCTCGGGATCCAGTTCATGCACTTCGACTCCGGGCCCTGCGGCCACAAGCGGCTGATGCCGGGCAAAGCGGAAATAGATCAGCCTGCGTCCGTTACGGACAGCAGCCTCGCAGTACGGCGCCGCCACCTCCTGATATTCATCAATCGAATCCACCTGCCAGACAATGTTGTCTCCGGCCAGCACGCCCTTGAGCACCGCATCAAGCCCGGGCAACCCTGTGGTCAGCGAAGCATCTGCCGTACTCATTTCATAACGCTCCTTTCGTATTCAGTCACAGGAACGCTACCGGCAGCCGCTTTCATTTGCAAGCCGACGGATTCGGGATGCAATGGCATTTATCCCGACAGATTTTTTTGCTTTGGATTCTTTTAGACCCTACTGGGTCCCGTTTTTGCCCATTGATGAGCGATTTTCGCCGTTTTTCCCTTTTTTCAGGCTTTTTTCGGCCCACGCAGATAAATCTCGCGGGCCTGCGGGAAAGGCTCGAGGGCGCGGGCAAAGATGCCCAGCGAGAACGCAATGGCGAGACCGTAGTTGGTCATCGGTATGTTCAGTTCCCGGCACTGCACGATGCGCGTCAGGAGCTGCCTGCGGTTGAAGGTGCAGGATCCGCAGTGGATGATCAGCTGGTACCGGCTGATGTCTTCGGGGAAATCCGCGCCCTGAACGGTGTCGAAATGCAGGTCGCCTCCGACATATTCCCGCAGCCATTGCGGAATTTTCACGCGGCCGATGTCCTCGCCGATCGGATGATGCGTGCAGGCCTCGGCCACCAGCACCCGGTCGCCGGGCTTGAGCCGGTCAATGGCCATCGCCCCTTCAACAAAGGTCGGCAGATCGCCCTTCAGCCGCGCGAAGAGAATCGAGAAAGAGGTCAGCGGAATTTCCGGAGGTACGATTTCGGACACCTGCCGGAAAGCCTGAGAATCGGTCACGACCAGCGCAGGCGGGCGGTTCAGCCGCCCCAGCGCCGCGCGCAGTTCGCTTTCCTTCGCCACCATGCAATAGCTGTCATGATCAAGAATGTCGCGAACAGTCTGGACCTGCGGCAGGATCAGGCGGCCCTTCGGGGCCTCAAGATCAATCGGCACCACCAGCATCGCCATCTCTCCTTTTGGAATGAGATCTCCGGCGATTGTGTGCGGTTCCAGCATCTCTGCGGGCACGGCATTGATCAGCGCCACGCGCAGCGCATCCATCCCTTCGCCTGTCACCGCGGCAGTCTGCGCCACGGCCAGGCCGGCATTCTGAAGTGATTCAATTTCCTTCTGCGCAGGCAAATGCTCATCGCACCTGTTCACCACGACAATCACCGGCACCTTTTTCCTGCGGAACTCGTCCAGAAGCGACTGCTCGAAGGAATCGAGCGGGAGCGCGGCGGCCGATGTCACCAGCAGGGCGATATCCGTGCGCTCGATGATTTTGCGGGTTTTAGTAACCCTTTTTTCGCCCAGCGCGCCGATATCGTCAATGCCGGCCGTGTCTATAAACAGCACCGGGCCGATCGGGAGCATTTCCATGGCCTTCTCAACGGGATCCGTCGTCGTCCCCGCCACATCGGAAACAATGGAAACCTGCTGCCGCGTGAGCGCATTCAGGACCGACGACTTGCCGACATTGCGCCGGCCGTAGATGCCGATCTGGACGCGCATTCCTTTGGGCGTGCTCTCCATTTTCATGATCCGGTCCTTTTTTGAAAGTGCGGTGAATCGCCCCACTCGCCGAAGCCTATTGTTTCGCCCACCGACTCCACCCGGCGCTGCAGACAGTTGCGGCACAGCGCGGCGTTTTCGTCAAGGCACGGCTTGTTTTCGTAAAGCTGGTAGGCATCGCGGTATTTCGTGTCCGTGATGTTGGGCATGATGATGTTCGCGCCTGCCTGCAGGCCCATCTCGCGGCCCTGCGCATCCAGCGCCTGCAGCGCCGTTGTGGACGCAATGTTCACATCGCGCAAATAGAGCCGCGTCACCGCGATCATTCGCAGCGCCAGATCGAGCTGGCCGCGGGCCTTCTCCGCAAAATCCGGCATCTCGGCCGCCAGCGGGGTTTCGCTGTGCACAATGTACGGCCCCATGCCGATCATGTCGATGTCGCGCTCCCGGAAAAATTCAATGTCGGAGGCCAGATCGTCCAGCGTCTGGTCTGGAAGGCCGATCATCACCCCCGTGCCGACCTGATAGCCAATGGCCTTGAGATCATCAAGGCATTGCAGCCTCGCCGCATGGCTGTGGTCGGCCGGATGAAGTTTGGCATAAAGCCGGGGGTTGGAAGTCTCGATGCGGAGAAGATAGCGGTGACCGCCCGCGGCAAACCAGCGCTCAAAGGTGTCGCGCGGCTGCTCGCCCAGGGAAAGGGTGATTCCCAGCTCCCCGTTCGTCTCGCGCTTCACAACGCGCAGGATGTCTTCAATGAACTCTGCATGCTTTTTGTCCTGACGCTCGCCGCCCTGCAGAACAATGGATCCATAGCGGCTTGCGTGTGCCCATTTCGCGGCCCCGAGGATTTCCTCGCGCGTCATCTGGAAACGGCGGACCTTTCTGTTGTCCCGGCGAATGCCGCAGTAGTAGCAGTTCTTTTCGCAGATGTTGCTGTACTCGATAATGCCGCGAAAATAGACCTTGGGGCCAACCTGCTTCAGTTTCATCGCATAGGCCGCCTTGAACAGGGCTTCCTGATCCCCCGGTTCAAACAGCGCAAGCAGCGGCCCGAGGTCCTCCCTCGCAACCGCCCGGCCAGCCGCGATGCTTTGCAGGAGTGTGTTCATGTCAGAAATACAGATCGCGCTTCCCTTCGGCCTCGATTGCAAGAAGGCGCCCGACCAGTTTGTTTTTCATTTCGCCTTCCTCGAAACGGGCCAGCTCATCGCGAATGAGCGCCTCGCCGGCGGCCTTTGTTTCGGAGCTGGCATAATCCACCAGATATTCCTTGAGGGTGGACAGCGCATTCGGAGTGCAGTAGCGCTTGATGAATCCGGGGATGGCAAACTCCATGAAGTGCTCGCCGGTGCGGCCGAGCCGGTAGCAGGCCGTGCAGAAACTGGGCACATAGCCGTCCTGGATCAGCTCGCGCATAACCTCGTCCAGGGAGCGGATATCGCCCAGGGAAAACTGTTCTTTTTCCATGACCTGGGCATCGCCCACTTCAGTGTATCCGCCCAGTTCAATGCGGCTTCCGGCGTCAATCTGCGAGACTCCGAAGGACATCACTTCGCGGCGGAGTTCGGCGCGTTCGCGCGCGGTGAGAATCAGTCCGGTATACGGCACGGCAAGCCGCAGAATGGCAATCACGCGCTTGAACTCTTCATCGCTCACGAGGTGTTCCGTTTTGGTAACGGCCCCGTGCGCAGGCTGCAGGCGCGGAAAACTTATAGTGTGCGGCCCCACCCCGTAGCGCTGCTGAAGATACAGCGCATGGCTCACCAGCCCCAGCACCTCGAACCGCCAGTCATAGAGCCCAAAAAGGGCACCGATACCGACATCGTCGCATCCGGCCTCAAAGGCTCGGCTGAGCCCGTCCTGACGATACAGGTAATTGCCCTTGCGGGTCTTGCCGGGATGAACCCGGCGGTAGGTTTCGTGATGATAGGTCTCCTGGAAAATCTGATAGGTGCCGATGCCCGCATCCTTCACCTTGCGGTAGCCCTCGGCATCCAGCGGCGCGGCATTGATGTTGACCCGCCGGATTTCACCATGGTCCTCTTTTGTTTCATAAACTTTGCGAACCGTTGCGGCAATGAAGTCGGCATCGTATTCCGCATGCTCCCCGTACACCAGAATCAGCCGCTTGTGCCCGACGCGCTCCAGCGCAAGAGTCTGCTCGCGGACATCCTCCAGGCTCAGCGTCCGGCGAACGGCGCCGTCGTTGCTGCGGCGGAACGCGCAGTAGGTGCAGTCGTTGACACACATGCTCCCGATATAGAGCGGGGCAAAAAGCACAATCCGGTTTCCATAGACAGTTTGCTTGAGCTCGCGGGCCGTGCTGAATATCTCCTCGACCAGGTCCGGGCTGTCGGCCGCGAGCAATACGGCGGTTTCCGCCACTGTCAGCGCCTGCTTCGAAAGACTTTTGGCGAGAATTTCGCGCACCCGCACCGGATCAGGCCGGGCGTTTTCGATCAGCGCAGTCAGCGCGGCATCATCAATGAAGTCGCGCGCGCCCTCGCTCAGTTTCATCTCCGGCCAGGATTTCATGGTTAAGCCTTTTCCAGTTTCAGGACCGCCGTAAAGGTGCTGCCCTTCCCTGCCTCACTTATAACAGTAATGCTTCCTCTGTAAAGTTCAACCAGCCGCTTGATAATGCTCAAGCCCAGCCCGCTGCCAAGGATGTTGCGGGTCTGGTCGTTCTTTATCCGAACGAACTCCCCGAACAGTTTCTCCTGCTCCTCCGGAGACATGCCAATGCCGGTGTCCGTCACACGGATTTCGATCTGTCCCTCACCCGGCGTCAGCACAGCCTCGACGGAACCGTTGTCCCGGTTGTACTTGACCGCATTGGTCAGCAGGTTGTTGAAGATCATGTCCATTTCGCTGCGGTCAGCAGCAGCGAAACAGCTTTCAGGGCACTTCACATTCACCCTGATCCCGCGTTCCTTCGCCGACGGCTTCACCAGCTCGGCGGCATCACGGAAGGCCGCGCAGATATCCATCTGCTCCACATGCCGGACTTTCTGGCCGGCCTCAATTCGCGTCATGTCCAGCAGATCCACGATCAGCTTTTTCATCTGCTCCAGACGCACATGGCTGCGGCTGATCATCTCCTTGTAGGGCGCAAGCTCCGGGCCGAGCGACTCATCTTTCATGATGTTCACATAACCTTCGACGGCGGCCAGAGGAGCCTTGAGTTCGTGGCCCAGCACGCGGATGAACTCGAAGCGGACACGTTTCTTCTCCTCGGCCATCTGGCGGGCCTGACGCGTCAGCACGACGTGCATGGCGGAACGGCGGATCACGTCGCGCAGCTCCTCGGGCGTGAAGGGCTTGGGCAGGAAGTCGTAGGCGCCCTGCCGCGTGGCCTGGACGGCTGTTTCAATGGAGGCATAGGCCGTGATCATGATCACCAGCATGTCGCCCGAACCCGCGGCCAGCTTCACCAGCAGGTCGAGACCGGTCATGCCGGGGAGCTTGTAGTCCAGAAGCAGAATGTCCGGAGGCGTCTGACTGATGATCTGAAGCGCCTCCTCGCCCGAATCCGCCGAAAGCACCCTGAAGGAAATCTCCTCATTGCCGTCAGGCATCTTGACGCGGTAATCGCGAAGCGCGCGTTCTGCGCCCGCGCGCATTCCCAGTTCATCATCCACAACCATGACACATAGCGGTTCCATATTATGCCTTCAGAAGCCTGTCGATTTCCTTGCGCAGCTGCGCCGGACGCACCGGTTTGTTCAGCACCGCATCAGCCTTGATCCAGCTTCGCTCCTCGCGTGTCGAGGCCGAAAACGCCATGCCGGTCTCGCTGGCCACCGCAGTGACAATGATCACAGGCAGTTCGGGATTATGCCTTTTCAGGCGATGGCAAAGCACAAAGCCGGAATCGGTCTCCTCCATCATCAGGTCAATGACGGCGATGTCGGGACGGGTTTCATCCAGAATTTTCTCGGCCTGCGCGCGGGTCTCGGCCTCGACAACCTCAAGGCCCATGCTCTCAAGCAGCATGCGCTGCTGCAGGCGGAAATCCATGTCGTCATCCACCAGCAGCGCTTTTTTTCTTGCCGGTCCTTTTTCGCTCATATTGTCTCCTCTGTCTGCGCAACGGAACGGGGCAGTGTCACGGTGAAGATCGTGCCGGTCGGCCCGGCCGACGGGTCGGCGTTCGACTTGAGCGCAATGGATCCGCGGTGCATCTTCACAATGCCGTAGGCCACCGCAAGACCCAGCCCGGTTCCCCTGCCCATCTGTTTGGTTGTAAAAAACGGTTCAAACACCTTCTTCGCGTTCTGTTCGGAAATGCCAATGCCGGTGTCCTCAACCGTAATGCGGATATGGGAATCATCGCCCGACGCACCGATTTTCAGCTCTCCGCCGTTCGGCATCGCCGCCACCGCATTGCTGACCAGATTGCTGATCACCTGCACAATCTGGTCGCCGTCCACGTCAATGATGCAGTCCGGCATCTCCACTTCCGTGGCGACCTTCACTGAATCCGGAACCGGGACAAGCTTGATGCTCTGCCCGATCAGGTGCCGCACATCCACCGGCTGGCGCAGGACCTTGTTCTGGCGGGCGAAGTTGAGCAAACCGGCCACGATTCTCTTGCAGCGGTCCGCCTGCTCGGCGATCATGACGGAGTCGCGCCACGCGGGGCTGTCTTTCTCGAAGCTGTCCTTCAGCAGATGCGCGTACATCAGCACCACGCCCAGCGGATTGTTCACCTCGTGGGCAATGCCGGCGGCCAGTTGCCCCATGCTGGCGAGTTTTTCCGACTGCATCAGGGCGTCGCGGGTGGTCAGCAGCTGCTCATTGGATTGCGCCAGGTCATTAACAGCCTGCTCCAGGCGATCAATGGTGTACGGAAGACACATCTCGCTTTCAGCCAGACCTTCGCAGATCGCCACTGCGTGAGCATGGCAGGTCTCGTAACCGCAGGCGCCGCAATCGAGCAGGTCCTCAGGACCCTCCTTGCCCATCCGGCGCAGCACTTCACGGACGCGCTCGGGATCAGGCGGCGTCACGGGAACCCGCCGGGAACGATAATTCCGGGTGAGATCCAATGTTCCGAACCACTCCATGCTGGCCTGCCACTGCTGCAGATTCAGCTCGCGGCGGCGGCGCTGCACATAGCGGCTTACCCTCGATCGGCGGCGGAACGCCGGCAGATCCACGCTCATGCCGGCCCCCATGATGCAGCCGTCGCAGGCGAGGCTTTCCAGCAGACGCGCGTCAAGGTCGCCGCTCTCAAACTCCTTCATGGCCTCCAAAAAACCGCGCCGGCCGGCGGCCGTCACCACATCCCCGGTAACAAGATCTTCGTTGATGCCGGCGGCCTGCAGCAGACCGCTGCAAAGCGCGAAGAGGGCGCCCAGCCCGGCGTGGGGCGGTTCAAAATCGCATGGCTCCGTCTTTTCCAGAACAATGCCCGCGCCGTCGAACATCTGACGCAGTTCGCGAAACGTCAGCACGGCGTTGATCTCTCCGCAGACATCTTCGTCCACGCCTTCAAACTTTTTTGATGTGCAGGGGCCGATGAACACGGTGCGCATGGCCCCGCCGTGAATCTTGCGCACGACGCGGGCCATCGCAATCATCGGGGAAACAACCGGCGCCAGCGAGGACACAAGGCTTGGATGGTGCTTTTCGACATACAGCACGATCGCCGGGCAGCTTGTTGCGATGCAGCGCCGGCCGGTATCCTGCAGGAGGAGCTGCTGATAGCGGTGAGCCACCAGATCGGCGCCAAAACCGACTTCAAACACATGATTGAAGCCCAGCATGCGGATGGCGGCAACAACGTGGCGGGCAAGATCCTCGCCGAACTCGGCCGCAAAACTCGGCGCCACGAGCGCCGACACCGGATGATCACTGTCCAGCAGCGCCTGGGCCTGATAGATCGTGTTGACGATCTGCTTTGCGCCCTGCGAGCAGACCCGCACACAGTTGCCGCATCCAATGCAGCGCTCGGAGATGATCTGCGCCTGTCCCTCCAGAATGCGAATGGCTTTTGCCGGACATTCGCGCACACAGGTGTAGCAGACCCGGCAGCGCTCCGGGATGGTTACAATCGCCGCATTGTTCTCCCCGATTTTCAGTTCAGCACCTTTCTTTCCATGTATTTCGTGTGCAGCAGCCTGTGGCTGACAGGCCCCAGCGGGTCCCCAAGGAATTCCTTGTAGATACGCATAATGGACGGGTTTGAATGCGAAGTCCGCAGCCGGGCTTTCGCATCCAGCTGGTACAGCGCCGCCATGCGGGCCTTCACGGCATCCATGTTCATGTCAATCGGCTGGCCGCCGCCGTTGATGCATCCGCCGGGGCAGGTCATGACCTCAATGAAATGCAGGTCATCCCGGCCGGCGCGGATTTCGTCGAGCAGAGGCTTCGCCCCGCCGAGCCCGTTGACCACGGCGATTCCGATCTTCATGCCGTTGATTTCCAGCTGGGCCTCTTTGCGGTCTTTCATCCCGCGGACGGCTTCCAGCGCCATAACCTTCAGCTCGCGGCCGGTCAGCAGATAGTGAGCCGTGCGCACGGCCGCCTCCATCACGCCGCCCGATGCTCCAAAGAGCTTCCCGGCCGTGCTGCGCTCGCCAAACGGCGTATCGGCCGTATCGGGTTCAAGATCATTCAAGTCGAGCCCGCTCATGCGGATCATGCGAATAAACTCGCGTGTGGTCAGCACGGCATCGATGTCCGGGATGCTGCGTGTTCCCATCTCGGAGCGCGTGGCCTCGAATTTCTTTGCTGTGCAGGGCATGATCGAGACGCTAAAGATTTTCTTCGGGGAAAGGCCCATTTTCTCGGCGAAGTAGCTCTTGATCACCGCGCCCATCATCTGCTGCGGGCTCTTGCAGGTGGAAAGATTGCCCATGAATTCGGGATAATTCTGCTCCACGTACTTGATCCAGCCCGGCGAACAGCTGGTCATCATCGGCAGTTTCCCGCCGGTTTTGATGCGCTGCACCAGCTCCGAGGCCTCCTCCATGATCGTAAGGTCGGCGCTGAAGGATGTGTCGAAAACATAGTCAAACCCCAGCCGCCTCAGGGCGGTGGTCATGGCGCCCGCCATGTCCACCCCGGGCTTGACGCCAAAGGCATCGCCCACGGTGACCGAAACGGAAGGCGCGTGCTGGACCACCACGGTCATCTCCGGATCGTTCAGCGCGCCCCAGACTTCCTTGATGGAGCTGCGCTCGCGCAGCGCGCCGGTGGGGCAGACCTTGATGCACTGACCGCAGTAGACGCAGCTGCTGATGTTCATGCCCTCGTTGAAGGCCGTGCCGATGAAGGTCCTGCAGCCGCGGCCCGCGAAGGATATGGCGGATACGCCCTGCACCTCTTCGCACGTGCGCACGCACTTGCCGCAGAGTATGCACTTGTCCGGATCGCGCTCAATGGCGGGACTGGAAAGATCCATCTTCCAGACGCTTTTCTCTCCCGCGTAGCGGCGGCGGCGCAGGCCCAGGTCCTCCGCCATCTTCTGCAGGTCGCAGTTGCCGTTGCGCACGCAGTAGAGGCAGTCGTCCGGATGGTCCGCCAGCAGGAGTTCGACAATGGTCTTGCGGGCGTTCACCGCGCGCGGCGAATGCGTCTGCACCTTCATGCCCTCGGCCACGGGATAGGCGCAGCTCGGGATCAGGCCCTTCTGGCCTTCTATTTCGACCACGCACATGCGGCACGCGCCGGTCGGGAACCGGTCCTTCATGTAACAAAGGGTCGGGACCTTGATGCCCGCGCGATCCAGCGCGGCGATGAGCATTTCGCCCTTCTTCGCCGCGATCGGCCTTCCGTTGACTTCAATGGTAATCATAGCCGTTACTCCTTGCGCACCGCATCGAACGGGCACACATCAAAGCAGGCGCCGCAGGCGATGCACTTGTCGGGGATGATGTAATGCGGGGCCTTCCGCGCGCCCATGATGGCGCCGGAAGGGCACTTCTTGGCGCACTGCGTGCAGCCCTTGCAGGCCGCCGCATCAATGCGGTAGGTCACGAGCTCGCTGCAGACTCCCGCGGGGCAGCGCCGGTCATAGACGTGCGCCTCATACTCGTCACGAAAATAGCGCAGCGTGCTCAGCACCGGATTGGAGGCCGTCTGGCCCAGCCCGCAGAGGCTGGTGTCGCCGATGACCTTGGCCAGGCGCTCCATATAGACCACGCTCTGGAAACGGTCCAGCGCATCAATGTCCTTTTCGCTCTTTCGACCGCGCGTGATGCGCCTGAGGGTCTCCAGCATGCGGCGGGTGCCCTCGCGGCAGGGAATGCACTTGCCGCAGCTCTCGCGCTGGATAAAGTCCATGAAGAATTTCGCAAGGTCCACCATGCAGGTGCGTTCGTCCATTACCACCAGGCCGCCGGAACCCATCATGGCGCCCACGGTTTTGAGAGATTCATAGTCAATGTCAATATCCAGCAGATGCTCCGGGATGCAGCCGCCCGAAGGCCCGCCAATCTGCACGGCCTTGAACCTGCGGTCGCCCTCGATCCCGCCCCCGATCTCGAAAACAATGTCGCGCAGTTTCGTGCCCATCGCCACTTCGACCAGACCCGTGTTGCGCACATTGCCCGAGAGCGCAAACACCTTGGTGCCGGCGCTGGTTTTTGTCCCGATGGATGAAAACCATGCGGCGCCCTTCTCCATCAGTTCCGGCAGGTTGGCCAGGGTTTCCACATTGTTGATGATCGTGGGCCGGTCAAAAAGTCCTCTGACCGCCGGATACGGCGGACGCACGCGCGGCATCCCGCGTTTGCCCTCGATGCTGTGAATCAGGGCCGTTTCTTCGCCGCAGACAAAGGCGCCCGCCCCCTTCTTGATTGTGATGTCCAGGTTGAATCCGCTGTCGAATATGTTGTAGCCGAGAAAGCCGGCCTCCTTCGCCTGCGCAATCGCCCGGATCAGCCGTTCAATGGCCAGCGGGTATTCCGCGCGAATATAGACATAGGCCTTGGTCGCGCCGATGCCGTATGCGGCAGCCACCATGCCCTCGATCAGGCGGTGGGGATCGCTTTCTATCACGGCGCGGTCCATGAACGCGCCGGGATCACCCTCGTCCGCGTTGCAGATCAGGTATTTCTGGTCGCTCACGGTGTTCAGCGCGAACTTCCACTTCCGGCCCGTCAGAAATCCGCCGCCGCCCCGTCCGCGCAGGCCGCTTTGTTCAACAACATCGCAGACTTCAGCGGGCGTCATGTTCTTGAGCATCATGCCCATGGCCCGGTATCCGCCGTGCGCGATATATTCGTCCATGCTTCCCGGATCTATGATCCCGCAGTTCTTCAGCACCCGCCGGGGCTGGTTCCTGAAAAAGCTGCTCTCCCAAAGCACCGGCACATCAGCCCATGCCTGTCCGCCGCGATACTGACCGAGCGCCGAGCCCTCGGGGACGGCGCCCTTCAGAACGGATTCAAGAATGGCCGCGGCGTTCTTCTCCGTGACCCGTTTGAAACAGATGCGGGAGCGCCCGGGAATCTGCACATCCATCAGCGGCTCGGCCGAGCACATGCCCACGCAGCCCGTCTCAACAATGTCCGCCGCGATCTTTTTGGACTCCAGGAATGACATCACGGCCTCGCGGGTCCGTGCCGCGCCTGCCCCCAGGCCGCAGGTTCCCATCCCGAGGAAAATGACCGGGCGCTCCACATGATCCCTGCGGGCGGCCGCAAGGCGCTCTTTCACGGCGGTTCTGCAAACCGCATCGTCATGACACTGCGGCCCCTCCTGGAGGCAGACTGCGATGTCGGGACAGGGCGTGTCCGGGGTGTGCCAGCACTTGCCGCAGCAGGGTGTGGTTGCGATGCTCATACTCCGCCCTCGCTTTCCGCCCGCCGGCGGTAGACATCCAGGATTTTGCCGACTTCCTCCTGCTTCACGCTGGCATGAAATTCGCCGTTCACGCTGATCACGGGGGCAAGACCGCAGGCGCCGATGCACGCCACCACTTCAAGGCTGAACAGACCGTCACGCGTGGTCTGCCCCGCCTTGACGCCAAGCTGCTGCTCCAGGACCTTCTGGAGTGTGGCGGATCCTTTCACGTGGCATGCCGTTCCGCGGCAGATCTGGATGTGATAGCGGCCCAGTTTCTCGAAGCGGAACTGGTTGTAAAAAGTGGCCACGCCGTAGATTTTGCTGGCGGGAACCTTCAAATGCCGGCCGATCTCCGCCACGGCATCCTTGGACAGATAGCCCTGCTCCGCCTGCACGTCCTGAAGCATGGGAATCAGCGAATCGATGCCCGCCCGGCGGTATTTCTTCAGAATGCTGTCCATGGCCCTGCTCATTTTGGAGCTCCCCTGACCGGCGCCAGCTGGCGGGTGAAGAACGAAACCTTCTCCAGCGCCATGGTCATATCCATATGCTCCACATACGTTTTGGGCGGCACGCGCACCGGGGTCGGCGCAAAATTCAGAAGGCCCTTGATGCCGGCGGCAAAAAGGCGGTCGGCGACGCGCTGAGCATCGGGCCCCGGCACGGCAATGACCGCCACCTGTATGCCCTGCTCCGCGATCACCTTTTCAACCATTTCAATGTCGAAGCAGCGGCAGCCGTGGATCACGCGTCCGGTCTTGTGCGGGTCACGGTCGAAAGCGGCCACGACCTGCAGATTCGAGAGCGAACCCTGGAAGTAGGTCAGAAGGGCGCGGCCGAGATTGCCGATGCCGCAAAGGGCCACCTTCTCGCCGCCGGGACGATCAAGATAAGAGCCGATGGCCGCCAGCAGATCTTCGACATCATATCCGCGCGTGGATTTTCCGCGGTAGCCCATCTCCATGAGATCGCGCCGCACCTGAGCCGACTGCCCATGGCAGCGTTCCGCCAGCGTGCTGGATGAAACGTGGTCCACATTCTCCTTGAGGAATTCCCTGAGGAAGTGCCGGTACTGACTCAAGCGTTCAATTGTTTTCTCGGAAATCATAACTCCACCGTTTGATCATAAACATAATAAAACATATCCAACAAAGGATACTGTGAAAACATTCACAATCATCATACGCGCTTTCGATACTGGGTCAACCGCTTTTTTGTGATTTTTTTCACAGGAATGGCCGCCATGCAGCCTGTTTAAAAAACAGACACCTTCCCCTGTTCTCCGGAAGGCGGGTCAGGCGAAATCCGGCCGATTTTCTAATATATTCCCGCTTTTTATCTTATATTAGTTTGCAAAATCGTTTGACGCGGCAGAGGGTTAAAAGGTATCAACAACGCGGTAGTTTTTAATTTTCGGAGGATATCATGGCCAAGATACTGATTGTTGATGACGATCCCGATGTGGTGGAAGCCAGTTCCCTGGTTCTCGCCGGCGCAGGCTACGAAGTAGGCACAGCCAGCAGCCGCGCGGCCGGCATGGAACAAATTCAGAGTTTCAAGCCCGATGCGCTGATTCTCGATGTCATGATGGACGAACCCGATGACGGCATCGCCATGGCCCAGGAACTGCGCCGCACCGGATTCACCCGGCCCATCCTGATGCTCACCAGCCTCGGCAAGGTGCTTGGCATGGATTTCGGCAAGGACGAATCCGTCGTCCCCGTGGACGATTTTGTCGAGAAGCCCATCAATCCCGGCGACCTCGTCGCCCGGGTGAAAAAACTGCTGGCCGCAAAGAAAGGAAAGTAATCCCCATGCTGACACCAGAAAGAGACCAGCTTGCTGAGAATATTACGAAGTGGATTGATCAGTACGGCGGCAACCGCAGCGCGCTGCTGCCGACCCTGCAGGAAATCCAGAAGCGTCACGGGCGCGTCACCGAGTACGCCATGCAGGTGGTGGCTGACAAATTGAGCATTCATCCGGTTGAAGTCTACGGCGTGATCACCTTCTACGCGTTTCTCGATACCAAGTACAAGGGCCGCTTTATCATCCGGCTCTGCCGCACAATCTCGTGTGACATGGCCGGCAAGTCCCGCGTGGCCCGCCAGCTCGAAAACGATCTGGGCATAAAATTCGGCGAGTCCACGGCCGACGGGCGCTTCACGCTCGAATGGGCGAACTGCCTCGGGCTCTGCGACCACGGGCCGGCCCTGCTGGTCAACTCGCAGGTGTTCACGCATGTCACGCCCGAGAAGGTCCACGACATCATTGAAAGCTGCCGCAAAGCCTTCGGGGCCCACACGCTCCAGAAGGAGGAGGTACACATAGCATGAGCGAAACCTACACAGCCCCTTTGACATTCAGCAAGGTGAAGGCCGGTAAAGGCCTCGAAGCCGCCCTGGAACTCGATCGCGCAGGCGTCATCAATGAAATCACCGCTTCCGGCCTCAAGGGCCGCGGCGGAGCCGGATTTCCGACCGGCGTGAAGTGGAACCTCGCGGCCGCCGCGAAGGACCCGGTGAAATATGTGGTCTGCAACGCCGACGAAGGCGAACCCGGCACCTTCAAGGACCGCGTGATCCTGACCGATCACGCCGACCTCGTGTTCGAGGGCATGACCATCTGCGCCTATGCGATCGGCGCAAAGAAAGGCATTCTCTATCTGCGAGGGGAATACACCTATCTGCAGGACCACATCGAAGGCATCCTCCGCAAGCGGCGCGAAGCCAAACTGCTCGGCAAGAACGCCGGCGGGAAAAAGGGGTTCGAGTTCAACATCGAAGTCCGCATGGGTTCCGGCGCCTATATCTGCGGCGAGGAAACCGCGCTGATCGAATCGCTGGAAGGCCAGCGCGGCGAGCCGCGCAACCGCCCGCCCTTCCCCGTCAACACCGGGTTTCTGGGCCATCCGACGGTCCCCAACAATGTCGAGACCTTCGCATGGGCCGCGACGATCATGAGCAAGGGCGCCGAGTGGTTCAAGAAGACCGGCACCGACAAGTCGGCCGGGCTGAAGATCTTCAGCGTATCGGGTGACTGCAAGCAGCCGGGTGTCTATGAATTCCCGCTGGGCATCACGATCAAGGAACTGCTGAAGGCCGTCGGCGGACTGGACGCCAAGGCCGTGCAGGTCGGCGGCGCTTCCGGCAGCTGCGTGCCCGCACGCGAGTTCAACCGCAAGATCGCGTTCGAGGATGTCGCCACCGGCGGATCCATTATCGTCTTCGGCCCGCAGCGCGACATGCTGAAGGTGGCTGAAAACTTCATGGAGTTCTTCCATGACGAGTCATGCGGACAGTGCACCCCCTGTCGCGAGGGCAACGGAAAGATACTTGAGGGCATCCACATGCTCCAGCAGGGCAAGTGCTCCATGCACTACCTGCGTGAACTGTGCGCCTTGGGCGAAACCATGCAGCTCGCCTCCAAGTGCGGGCTGGGCCAGACCAGCCCGAACGCATTTCTTTCCATCGTGAAGAATTTCCCGGATGAAATCATGGGCCGTGCCGGCGCAGCTCAGGAATGACCCAAGCGAGGAACCGATCATGACAGACAAAAACATAAAGCTCAAAGAAGAATCACGCGCACCCGTCAGCAGTTCCGTGCAGAAGTTCGCCGCGCCCCAAAACGAGAAGGCCATCGGCGCGACCATCACGGTCACAATTGACGACAAGCAGATCAAGGTGCCGATGGGCACCACGATTCTGGAGGCCGCGAAGAAGCTGAACATTCACATTCCGACGCTGTGCTATCACGAGGATCTCTGTGTGGCCGGCGTCTGCCGCATCTGTGCCGTCGAGGTGGAGGGGCAGCGGACACTTCAGGCATCCTGCGCTTATCCCATCACCGCGCCCATCACCGTCCGCACGCACACCCGCAAGGTGCGCCAGGCCCGGCGGCACATCCTCGACCTGCTGCTCTCGAAGCACTATGGGGAATGCTACGCCTGCGCCCGCAACAACAACTGCGAGCTGCAGGCGCTGGCCAAGGAGTACGGCGTAGACTTCTTCCGCTTCGGGCATCCCGATAAACCCCGCTTTGAGGTTGACCGCTCCAGCTACTCCGTCGTGCGCGACATGGACAAGTGCATCCTCTGCCGCCGCTGCGTGCGCACCTGCATTGATCTGCAGGAGGTCGGCGTGCTGGAAGTGGCCGGCCGCTCCGAGGCGTCCAAGGTGGAAACCTTCGTTGACAAGCCGCTGGGCGAGGTCGTCTGCATCAACTGCGGACAGTGCATCAACCGCTGCCCGACCGGCGCGCTGCGGGCGAACGACCCGGCCGACGAGGTCTGGGCGGCCATTGACGACCCTGCCAAGCACGTCGTGATCCAGACCGCCCCGAGCCCGCGCGCGGGCATCGGCGAGTGCTTCGGCCTTGAGCCGGGCCAGCCGCTGACGTTCCAGATGAACACGGCGCTGCGCCTGTGCGGATTCGACAAGGTCTTCGACACCAACTTCTCGGCCGACCTCACCATCATTGAGGAAGGCACCGAGCTGCTGATCCGTCTCTACAAGGCCCTGGTTCAGAAGGACAAATCCGTGGCGCTGCCTCAGTTCACGAGCTGCTCGCCGGGATGGGTGAAGTTTCTGGAGCATTTCTATCCGGAATACATCCCCAATTTGTCATCGGCCAAGAGCCCGCAGCAGATGTTCGGCGCGGTCATCAAGACCTACTATGCCAAGCTGATGAAAATTGACCCGAAGGATATCGTCACCGTGGCCCTGATGCCCTGCTCCGCCAAGAAGTTCGAGTGCAACCGCCCGGAAATGTGCGACAGCGGCTTCAAGGACATTGACTACGGCCTGACCACGCGCGAAC
>ENA-UPTA01002537-UPTA01002537.1-activated-sludge-metagenome-genome-assembly--contig:-NODE-2537-length-18815-cov-6.816471_pt1 | contig 18815 bp, 19 predicted proteins | sample MGYA00238184_ERZ773361 | MGnify/ENA primary metagenome ERZ773361 (study PRJEB29100, sample SAMN05720205) | activated sludge metagenome | isolation source: anaerobic digester from wastewater...
TTTGAAGAAAACTTTTGGGAGAATTTTTAGGGTGGCGCATTGTCGAAGTCAGGAGGATAGCCTATTTTTTTATCAATTACTGAAATTTTGAATTATATAAATTTGTATATTTTTATTTGTATTTTTACCCATAATACTGAACAGTGTAACCGGAAAGTAGCGAAATGAAAAAAATATGGCTGATAATAGTTGCTGTCGCATTGCTTGCACCGGTTTTGGCTTACCTGATATATCTGGGCCTTCAGAACAAGCAGGACCCCTTGTGGTTAGAATTGGATAAAATGGTTAAATCAGACCAGTATTTTTATATCAGGGAGAAACCTCAGCCTATTGATAGCCTCTTTGAAGCAATTCAGCAAGACCCGGCTTTTCGGAAATATGACGGGTATGAGCTTATTTGCGATCCATTCCCGTTGACTATGGAATATCGTAAATTCATTAAAACGGTAGACTTTATTCATAAAAACAAAAGGGTAATTATTTTAGGTGTAACAGGTAGTGGCCGAACAACCATGATCGACAGGGTTTCGAAATTCTTTGCCGTGGATCCCGACCATATTATGTCGCTGAGTTGCGTACCACAGCTCGAAGTGGAATACCACAAACAATATGTCGGTTCATTCGAAAACGGCAAATTCTACAAAGGAGCCATGCTCGATTTCCTTGAGCGAGCTAATGCCGATTCGCTGCATAATTATGTGATGATTATCGATGACATCGACATGATTTATCCCTCTACATTTTTTGGTGCTGCACTGTGGAACGAACTCGAAAACCCAAGCTACAACAATATTATCCCCGGTTACGGCAAAGAAGTGGCTTTCCCCGATAATTTCTATATGCTTGCCACTACAAAAATCGGAGGCGGTAGTGTTATTAAATTAAATGATGAACATTTCAGAAGGCTGAGTCCAAATGGTGTTATTAAAGTGTACCCCGACTCGCTCGAATTTATGATGTATCTGCGCGAAGCTTTCATTGATTCAACCCCTGAATTCCAGCATCGCCAAAATAAAAAACTTTTATATACATTTATTAAAATCAATCATTACATCGAAGATCAGTGGGGCAGCGGGGTAGTTCTTGGTCAATGGAGCACCATCCGAAAGTCAATAAAACCAGAGCAATACGACGAGTTTGTGGAAAAATTCAGGCAGCATGTGGCATCGATGAATTTGGGTGTTACCGTTAATGAAAAAGAAATCAGCAAACTAGTATATAGTGCCAACAACGATGGTATAATGTTGAATTCAAACTTTTTTGCAAAATCGTTCTTGTTTGTGTACGACTCCGGTATCTTTAGCGAAGCTTCCGTTGCAATTCTGGCATTGGTACTTTCGTCGATTACCGGTTGGATACTGTATGTAAGAAGGAAAAAACTAATACGGCGCTATGTTGTAAAAGTGTACGATATATCGGCAGATTATTCCGATGAAAAAATTGCTTTTAATGATGCTATCAGCAAAATACAAGAAGTGAAGCAGGAAATCGATGCCTTGGCACTGAATAAAAAAATCAACTACACTGAAAGCTTGTTTATTTACAACCTGATTCATGATAGGCTGGCTATGATTGCAAAAACTGAAGAAACAGAATCCATGTATAACAGGATGTTCGATTCTTTTATGCAGGATGATGTAATCTCGGAAAGCGAATATCAAAAACTACATGCATTTATCGAAAAGTCAAGAGGTAAAATTTCAGAAAACTACTACAAACAATTACTCGATAAGCTGGAGAGAGTGAAAAGCAAATAAAAGAAAAGAGGCCGCAGCGGGTTGCCGCAAGCCTCTTATACTAACCCCAATCAACCATGAAAAAGAGAAAATATTTTTCTCTGCAATAATAACAAATATATTACATAAATGTTATACCTTATGAAGTTAATTATATTAACAACTTTTAAAAAATGATGAAATAACCATAAAAAGATATAACTATTTGTAAAGAGCTATTGATTTTTTGCAGATATTTGTATTAAGAAGAGTTGAAATGGATTTGAATATCGAATTGCTTAAGATTAAGTCGAATGATGTGAAGCCCTGTAAGGGAAGAATCCTTATCGCAGAGCCTTTGCTTCCTGATTACCTGTTCAGCAGAAGTGTGATTTTGCTTACCAACAATCAACAAGATGCCTTTGAGGGACTTATACTGAATCACCAGTCATCGATGAAAGTGGGTGAGGTTATGACTGATTTCGAAAACTTTGATGCTGATTTATTTATTGGCGGACCCGTTGACAACGATGTTCTCTTTTATTTGCACCGCTATGGAGACCTTATTCCAGGATCAAGGCATGTTGTTGCTGATATTTCGTTTGGTGGCGACTATAATACGGTGTTGCATTTAATGAAAAAGGGAGTTTTGAAAAATGAAAACATACGCTTTTTTATAGGGTATTCAGGATGGGACAGCGGTCAGTTGTTTGCTGAAATTAACGATAACTCCTGGCTGGTTGCCGACATTGATAGTTCATTTGTTTTCAGCGATGAATCAACACTTTGGGAGCGCTCACTGGGTTACGCTGGCAGCAGATATAGAATTTGGAAAAATTTCCCGGAAGATCCTGAATGGAACTAATTGCTGTCGTCGATCACAATAAAAATATCCTCATTATCTTTTTTCATCATATATTGCTCACGGGCAAATTTTTCGAGATTTTCTTTGTTCGAAAATAATTCGGTTGTCTGCCGTTTGTAAGTTTCGATTTCCTGTTTGAAAAACTCCCTTTCCTGCTTAAGTTTTTTCAGGTCATTGATGCGTTTTGTTCTTTCCAGCAAATTGTATGTGTCGAAAACCGTTATCCACACAATAAAAAATACAAGGCTAAAAAGGTATTTATTCTTAATAAACCTAAAAATCACCGACCAGATTTGCTTTAGTACTTTTTTCATTTTTCAATCTGTAACAATGCAAATATAAACTGAAATTATGTTTAAAGGTAAGCGATTTATTCACAACTGATTGTGAGTAAGTACGAAAGATATCAGCAATGTTAAAAACTTTCTGAAGTCGTTTTTTTCAGTATTTGTAACACCAAAAGATATTTTCAATACTGGGGTCATTCTCATCAATGCACACTACCGTAATACACTTCCAATTCTTCTGACCATCAACTCAAGTATGGCAATAAAGTAATAAGTATTAATTCTGAAAGAATTTGTGAGAAAAAACTGAGGTAAATCTGGTGTCAATGAATATATCACACCCAGCATCAAAGCACTAAAAAGTAGGAATGCAATATAGCTATGAAAAGCGTAAATTACGGTCAGTATTAGTACTGCTATAAACAACACGGGAATAACAAGCCTCAAATATTTATGCCAAAAAAGCATTAATTTATGCTTAGGTGAAAGTTCTGTCATTAACTGCCTGTCTGCAATTATTTGAGCAAAGCCGTTTACATATCTTTTGGTTCTCTTATAATTAAAAAGTCTATCTACGTTTTCGTCGTAAATGATGCAATCTTTTACAAAGATGATTTTTCCTTTGCTCAGGATTTTTAAACTGAGATAAAGGTCATCAAGAATGATGCCTGCAGGAACAGGGGAAAAAGCACTCTTTTTAAAAGCGTATAAAGGACCATAAACACCAATAAGGCTACCAGAACACGACTCAAGATTTTTAATGATATTTTCATATCTGCGGATCCATGAAAAGCAGTTATCTTTCGATATATGCGAAATACACGATGATGCAGCACAGCAGTCGTCATGTTCAAGCTTGTTCACCAACAGGGCAATGGCTCCGCACTCCAGTTGCTGTCGCTGATCGCAGAAAACAATACTTGAGTAGCTTGCATATTGCACAGCCGTGTTCATGGAATCGGGAATACCTTTGTGTTCGCATTTGCGAATAATTCGAAGATTGTTTTCATTCTCTATGCTACAAATACTTTCAATACTCCCATCCTGGCTGAAATCGTCAATTACTATCAGCTCTGCATTTCTGAATTTTGAAATTTCTTTTAAAAGAAACAATATTTTTGTTTTAAGAAAATCTCCTCCATTATATGAAAAGAGTACAACACTTACTTCGTATGCAGTTACATCAAAACTTTCAGTTTGGTTGTGCTTGTGGGAATAAATTAGAAGCCATAATGGATACATTAGATACAAGAAAAGTAATGCAATAAAGAGACCGTATATTATTGCAGCTGCAATCATGCTACAAATTGTTTTTCTTTATGAAATTCATACGGTAAATCGACTTCAGAAATAGATATATGCGGTCTCCGGCTTTTTTAGGTAGCCACTGTTGAATTTTTTGCCCTGTTTCCTTTGCAAAATCAAACAGAAAACTTTTCTTATCCTGATTGCTGTAAAAACCGTTTTTCTTTGCCATATGAATGGCTTTCAATCTATCGGAATAACTAAAGTCTTTCGTGTCGAATACAATCCTCGGGTTAATCGAATGAAAATGGTGAATGTCTTTTGTATATAAACTCCCATTCTCGATGATGTAATCCCATTGTGGCGTTTTACGGTAGGGTAGAACCGTATAAAAATTCGAATAGTCGGCGCCTGATTTTTTGGCAAACTCAATCGATTCGCAAATTGTATCGATTGTATCGCCTGGGGAACCAATAACATACTGCGACATGATTTCGATGCCTGCATCTTTTAGAATCTTAATACCTGCAGCAAATTTCTCAATAGTGGTTCCTTTTCTTATGTTTTTAAGTATCGTATTATTTGCCGATTCAATTCCAACAGATACATTAAAACACCCCGCTTCTTTCATTTTTCGTGCTACAGTTTCAGTAATAATATCGGCTCTAAATGAGACCGACCATAAAATATCGGTTTTTCTGCGTATCAATGCGTCGCAAAATTCTTCGAGCCAGGCAATATTGGCATTAAAACTGTTGTCACTGAAAACAAAAATCTTTTTACCATAGGTTTTTATAAGAGAATCTACTTCATCAACAACACTGGAAACACTTCTCTGCCGGAAAGTATAATCCCAAATTGCTGAAGAACTGCACCAAACACACGAAAAAGGGCATCCTCGGGAGCCAATAACCCTGTGCATCGGGTACCGGTCCATATTAAAAATGTCCCAGGCCGGAAGCGGAATAGTGTCGAGGTCTTTAATTTTCTCACGGGCTTTGTTTTTAACAATATTTCCCCGAGAATCGCGATACATTAAACCATCGATTTCCGAAATCTCCACGTTGCCTTTTAAATGCGACAGCAGCATCGAAAAGGTGATTTCTCCTTCACCGACAACAGCATATTCTGCAGGTGTTCCGATAAAAATATCTTCTTCAATAGTGGTGGTATATGGTCCTCCCAAACAAACCGGAGTGTTGGGCATTATTTTTTTTATTCTGTCGAAAATGCTGATGGCTTCGTAATATACTGGCGAGAAACAGGTAATGCCTATTAAATCGAACTGAGTTGAAAAGAAACGCTGTATTTCTTTCTTGTGGGCTGTTCGTGTATCGAGATAAACGAATTCAAGGTCATCGTGAAAAATTCGCGCATAAGAAACCAGGTAGCCAAAACCAAGATGTATTGTTTTGTACCTTCTGTCTTTGTTCGGGAAAACCAATCCTATTTTCATTACCAATCGAGTATTTGCCGTTTTTTAAAAAACTTTCCCGTTTCGGGGTGATTTTGCAGTGCAAGCCATACAATAGTATCCACTCCTTCAGGTACACTAAGTGGGGCATCGGGTCCTCCCAAATCGGTTCTTACCCAACCCGGACAAACTGCATTTACCGCAATATTCTTTTTAGCCAATTCATTGGCGAGCATTATGCTTAGGGCATTCAGCGAGGCTTTCGAAAGACTGTAAGCAGGCAGATATCCCGACAGGTTCGTCAATAACCCCATTCCGCTGCTAACATTGATTATCTGAGCATTTTTACTTTTACGGAGTAAAGGAATTGCTGCGCTGCACATACGCCATACTCCATAGAAGTTTGTATCCATTATTTCTTTTGATTTTTCTACAGAAGTACTCTGCAATCCGAAATCAGGCCTGTATGATACCACTTTTTTGACCAAAGGTTTAAACATATTGTACATATTTTTCAGGACTGGAATTTTTCTGACCGATTTTCGTATGCCAGGTTTACGTGTATTGCCTGTTTCCCCAATACCTGCATTGTTTATTAAAACATCAAGACACCCAAACCGGCTTCCAATAAAATTGCAAACATTTCGCACATCGGTTTCGCTGGTGACATCAAGCGTAACTATGTGTACATTAAGATCGGCTAGTGCCTCTTGGTGTGAAAAATCTACGGGTTTACGACAACCTAAAATAACTGTATTACCCTCAATTGCAAGTTGTCTGGCTGTCTCAAATCCAATGCCTCGCGATGCACCTGTTACAAGAATTACTTTCATTTATTTGGGTAAAATTGTTTGATTAAAGTTGAAAAAAGCCGCCTTATACTAAGATAAAAAACTTTGAAAAACATTTTATAGTTGATTAGCGGATATCGAAAAACAGAATACAGCATATTTCTGGAAAAATGATTACAACATCCATTGCAGAATGAAGGGAAATTGCCCTTTTCGTTGCCAGCTCTTAAGTTTTTGCCTGCATCAAGCCAAAGCTCCGTAAGATTCTTTTCGCGAAGTCCCGATAAATAAATTCCTGATGTACACAGTGCACAGGGTTGAACTTCTCCGTCGTAAGCTATATCAACGATAGCATAAATATCACGACATCTGAATACCGGTAGTATTTTCTGCCAGAAGTATTTTTGACTTGATCCATTTACAAAGTCAAGATAGCTTTCAATCCATGGCAACAAACGGTAAACATTCGTTTTAACACCGTGAGTAAACTCATATTTCAGTATCTTTCGCAACTCTGCCAATAGCAAGGGAACCTGCTCACGTGAAACATTTAGTTCGGCTTTATTATCGATGGTTTGCCTGTCGGGGTAGTTGGAATAAGAAATAATTGGTTGATACAATACTGTTTTTACTCCCAGTTTTCTGACTTCAGTTAGCGACCTGAGCAAATCGTTGTAATTGTACTTTGATATTGCAGTCAGAAATATTGGAACAATACCGTTTTTAATAAGCAACCTAGCTGATTTAATGGCGTTTGCCAGGGCATTTTTATGTCCACGCGTTACATTATGAATTTCCTCGCACATCGAGTCAACCGAAATATTAATTTCGCAACTAAATTTTTTTAAAAGATCGATGTCTGCTTGCGAAAGCATGTGAATATTCATTCCATTGGAAGTAATATTGCACCGTACGTTTTTTGAACCTGCATATTCAACCAGAGCTAAAATATGTGGGTAAAGAAAGGGCTCACCACCATTGATAGCCAATCGTTTTATTCCTAAATCAGACATTTCGTTAATGAGCATTTTTAACTCATCAAAATCAGGGTTTGTTTTTTTATCCGATGGAATATTTCTTCCTATTTCGCAATAAATACAATGCTGATTACAATTTGAAGTAATATTTACACTGACTGCAAGGGGCTTTTTCCGACCACTTAAAAAAGAACTTAATTCAGGAACATAATTTCGTAGCAGTTTTAACTTCATAATACCCAAAAGTACATAAAACTATCATATCAAATACTTTCGGCAATTTTTTTTACCTGTTTAATATAGTTTTCACGTACTTCGGGTGCAACAGTCGAAACAGCATGAAAATAATGATGTCCAATTACTTGTAATCCGCAGAAATTGAAAATTGACTTTTCTGTTATCAGATTCAGTGCTTTTTTCTCCTCTTCCGACGCAAATACGATTTGCGAGCCGGTAGTATTGAAAAGAATTGCTTTCTTTCCGGTTAGCAACGGGCGTGGTTTTCCATTTTCAAAAGTAAAAGCAAATCCATTGAGAAACACCCTTTCGATGTATCCTTTCAGTATTGCTGGCATTCCTGACCACCAAATAGGGTAAATAAAAAATATCAGCTCAGCTCTGGAAATATAACGCTGCTCCTCCATGATGTCGGGTGGAAAAATCGATTGATCGATCATTCTCAGGTCTTCTTTCGTAAGTACCGGATTGAACCGTATATCATACAAATCGCGCAGCACAACCTCATGACCATTTTTATGCAAGGTTTCTGAAAGTATCTCTTTTATGGTGTTGTTGAAACTGGTGTTTTTGTAGTTTGCGTAAATGATTAGGGTATTCATATCTTTAATCTATCTTACATTCAATATATAATTGAAACAAAGCAAACCCATGATTGTTCATTCAGTCGAGAATGGTTTTTGAAGTTAATCTGCAATTGGTCAGGTGCATAATGTACATTCCGGGCATCAGTTCCGATCTGGCGAAATAGTTAATGCCATCAACAACCTGAAATGATTGAACCATGATTCCTGATGAATTGTATATTTTCAGAGTGTCGGTTGCTACACCATGAGGTAGTTTTATAAACACAGAGTTGCCCGTCGTGTATATTACCCCGGCCAGTTGCCCTGGCTTTTCAGCAGATATGTTGCTATTGAGTTGAAACAAAACATCGGTATCGAAAATGACCGCTTCGTTTTCACAGGCTTGATCTCCATCAAGTGTGTGATATGAGAGCCTTAGTTCATGCAGTGATGGAATGTACTGCATGAACTGGATATTCCCGCTTGTATGCAATGCACACATACTGCTGTAGTCGAGCATGATATTCCAGTTTTCTTCTATGCCGATCATGGTGCCATCTCCCATATTGTTTTTTACACCATTATACCTGGTGCAATAATGTTGTGCATTGTTCCTTGCAATGGCATAATTAGCCGCATAAAGGTTTGTCCCCGGTATGTTGTCATCGTAATCGGTATTGCGCACGGTAGCATAGGGAGAAGCCGGAGCAACTTCTATGATGGTGGCAGCCCGCTCGTTTTCGCCAATATAACTGCCCGCTACCCCTGTAATAATATAACTGTCGGCATAGCCGTAATGGTTTTGCATTGCTACAGAATCTATGTCGAGGGCATCGTTGTTGCCATCGTTATTAAAATCATCGCACTCAATCGCTTTCCTCAGACTGAACCATATGGGCTCGTAGCCCTTCGAAAAAGAAGCAGATGCATTAACATCCGAAAGAACATGCTGCATTACAGCCACACCCGATGCATTCAGTCCCGATAGCACCGACATTTGTCCTGCAAAACCAATCAGAAGCCATGGTTGAAGGTTTTCTTCGGAGGGAATATGAACCACCAACACCTGGTTGCGAATTATTGCCTGCTGATTCGACCAGTCAAGATGTCGCGATATCACTGGGGTACCGTTAAGGCTGGTGCCTTGCGTTGCTTCGCCCCAGTTGATGAAGGAAGAACACCCGTTATCGAGTCCAAGATCTTTTCCAACGAAGTTCTGCAAATCAAGAAATGAATTTGCCAATAAAATATCGACGTAATCAACCTCCATTTCCATAACGCCTGCATCATTAATAGCGTCGGCCATTGCCTCTGCTTCGGTCTTGTAATCATCGTCAATACTTATATGAGCATCGGTTTGTATCAACATCCTGCCGGTTTCATAATAACTTCCGAAAGCAGGCAGCAGATAACTGTTGAAAATATCAGCAATTCTATCTGCAAGAAGGAATCCAACTGCATACCCGCGCTCTGAGTGGGTTCCATGAACCACAATTACTTCGAACTGGTCGTCGGAATAAAGCACTTCACCATTGATGGTTTGTGCAAAAATCTGTTGAAAAAAAAAGAACAGAAAAATTGAGGGAATAATTTTTTTCATAGGTTTTATTAAGGTTTACACAAAAATACATCAATTTTAAACAACCTGCAGAGTAAATTTTAACCGTTTAATTAAGAAAAGCACCCGATCAGGAGTGCTTTTCCTAAATTACTATATGTCGAGTTTCTTTCTGATATCTTTTGGTACAGCGTCTTTATGCACCACAATGTTCATTGTTTTATAGCGGACGTAAGCTTCCGAGGCATAGAAATAGCCTTCGTAAATATTGTTGGTGTTCCAGCTGTTTTTTACAAGGTAATATTTGTTCCCTTTCTGGTCGAAGGCAATACCGGTAAACACCATGCCGTGGTCATCGGTTGTCTGGTAATTGTCGAATGCAGCCTGGCGTAACTCCTGGGTAATTTCCATTTCGGGAAGAATTTCACTGAAACTGTAAAGTTTTTCATTTTTTTCTTTGTCCGATAGTTTTTCCCACTTATCCCTTTCCAATCCGTCCAGATCAGGTCTGGTATCTGCCGGAACAATAGCGATTCCCTTCGACCATGAAAAACCTTTTTCACTAACATCGGCACCCCAGCATACAGGGTATCCGTTGTTGAGTGCATTGTCGATTACCTGCATCATTTCGTCGAGGGGCAGGTTCTGAGCACTTCCCCATGCCCAGTTGTCGGGAATTTCGAGAATGAAAGCTTTGTAGAAAGGATGGTGTGTGTATGAGGTAATATCCACATAATCATCGGGCTTAAAGCCAATATTGTCTGCGAATTCTTTAGGCGTATATTTCTTGCCCTGGTAGGTGAACGACTCCGGCATTACGCCGAAATATGCATCAAGAATGCCCATAAAAGCTTCTTTCCATGCGGTGGAAAGTTTTTTGTTCCCATTCTCAATTACGCCATCAACGAATTTCTTAAGTACTCCGTCGAGCTCACCATGCACATGTTTTTCTTCTCCATAGTTAAGGCCAGGGTAGGCTTCTTCGGGAACAACTCCATATTTTCGCCATGTGTCGAAAACATCGTGGAAGGCACCACCGCCACCAAAGTTTAATGAGCCGTGCACACGTACATATTTTTCGGCTTTATCCTGATATGCATGGCGAACCATCCACATCTCAGATATATCCACCTCCGGTTTACCCATTCTGAGTAATTCTGTTTCAATAAAAGCATTGGCACTAAAGCTCCAGCAGGTTCCTGAACGATACTGGTCGCGAACCGGGGTAGTTTTGATTTGCTTTTTGATTTCGAAGGTGTAGGATTCGTCTTCAACTTGCTGGGCGTATCCGACCCTGAAAAGTGAGAGCAGTAAAATTGCTGTAATTAGAAAACTGATTTTTTTCATAACGATAATTGTATTTGATTGTTAAATAATAATTTTCATTCCATCATAACTTAAAAAAATGTTTTCGGGAAGCGTTGCGTTTATTTCATCATGTAACCCCATCTGATCGCTCAGGTGAGTAAGATAGGTTTTTTTTGCATGACATTGCCGGGCAACATCAATAGCTTCTGATAATGAAAAATGTGAAATATGCTTAAATTGACGTAATGCATTGATTATCAGATGTTCTGTCTTCGACATTTTTTGAAGCTCGCTTTCAGCAATCCAATTTGCGTCAGTAACATAGGTAAAGCCACCAATGCGGAAACCTAAAATGGGAAGATTATAGTGCATGAGCCTGATGGGTGTAATTTCCGTTCCGGCAATTTCGAATGGGTTTTCGTTGATGCAGTGCATTGTTAGCTTTGGTACGCCCGGATATTTTTCTTCAGCAAATGCATAGTTATATTCCCTTGTAAGGGCTTTAATTACTCTGTCTTCGGCATAAACGTCCATGGGTGCCTGATTAATGTAATTAAAAGCTCTTATATCATCAAGTCCGCCAATATGATCGCGGTGTTCGTGTGTGAAAATAATTGCATCTAGCCGTTTTACATTTTCGCGAAGCATCTGTTGCCGGAAATCGGGACCTGCATCAACAAGAATTACAACCTTTCCCGTTTCGATAAGAACCGACGACCGGAGGCGTTTGTCCTTGGGGTTTGTGGAAATGCAGACGTTGCAATTGCATCCAATTATTGGAATGCCCTGCGATGTGCCCGACCCAAGTACAGTGATTTTCAAGCCTGAAAAATTTACCGAAGATAGCAATTCTTAATAATTTCCGTTATGAAAATAATCAGAATGATAATGAATAGAGTTAATAAATTATTAAAGACTTTGTTAATTTTGTACTATGGATCAGGGTGAACTTATTTTAATTCCGACATTACTGGGGCCAGGAACGCCCTCTCAGCTGCTTCCTGCTGAGGTTAATCAGGCCGTTTGCAATCTTAGGTATTTTGTGGTTGAGGAGCTACGAACTGCACGTAGATTTTTGAAACAGGTTGACAAAAACATTGATATTGATTCAATTACTTTTTGCATTCTGAATGAACATACTCCGCTGCTTAACATTAGTGAGTATCTGCAACCTGTGTTTTCCGGAGAAAGTGTGGGGCTTATGTCGGAGGCAGGGTTGCCGGCATTGGCTGATCCGGGGTCGGCTCTGGTAGCCATTGCGCATAAACAAAATGTAAAAGTGAGGCCGTTAACAGGACCTTCATCGGTGATGCTGGCACTTATTGCTTCGGGATGTAATGGGCAGAATTTTGCTTTTAACGGCTATTTACCGGTGAATCGGAAGGAAAGGATTCAAAAGCTAATTGCACTCGAACGGCGATCGGCTGATTTGCGGCAGTGTCAGATATTCATTGAGACCCCATATCGCAATATGCACCTTCTCGAAGACATACTTCTGCACCTGAAACCCGAAACCAGATTCTGTATAGCTTCGGGCATAACGCATCCGGATGAATTTATAAAAACACATACCATTCGCGACTGGAAAAAACTAGATGTGAATCTCGGCAAAAAACCTTCAGTTTTTATTATTGAATCATGAAAAAAATAGGGATTAAGATATTGCAAGCAGCAATTGTTTTTGGGTTGTTCATTGGGGCATGTATGATGACTGGTAGATTATTGAACAGTGATTTACGCACCGTGGCGTCCCAGGAATTTCAGGATAGTCTGTTGGTAATGAGAAGTGTTTTTCCCGACAATAAATTTATAGCTTCTCCCGAAACGAATACCGTTATTGTTAAAAACAAGTCCGGAAAAAAAGTTGCAGAATTATTATTTACAATGCCATATTGCCAAAACATCAAGGGTTTTGGAGGAAAGATCCCCATGATAATTGTAATTGACGCCGAAAGAAAAATCGAGCAACTTGTACTTTTGTCAAACAATGAAACTCCCGACTGGATTGGTTCTCTTGAAGATGCCGGGTTTATGAAAAGCTGGAATGGACTTACTCCAAACGAAGCAGCTGTAAAGCAAGTGGACGCTGTGTCGGGTGCCACATTTTCGAGTAATGCCATACTCGAAAGCGTAAAACTTCGATGCTCGGTTTTTTGCAACGAAGTTCACAAAAGCGAAGAAACAAATAAAAAGTCACTACTTATAAATATTGCTGTGATCCTGACAGTAGTGTTTGCATTGATACAGTTTATATTTCCGGGAAAGCTCAGAAAAGTGCGTTGGTTGATGCATCTGCTAAATATAGTTGTCATGGGATTTTTAACCGTGAACTTTCTTAGCGTAGCGTTTTTTTATAACTCATTGCTAAATGGAATGGACCTGATTCAAAAAATGGGCTTATTTCTGGTGCTTATTTTATCGGTGATAATTCCTTTATTATCCGGCAAAGCTTTTTATTGCCAGTATGTTTGCCCCTTTGGCTCGCTGCAGTATTTCTCGGGATTATTGAAGAAAAGGAAATTAAAAATCCCTACGAAAGTTTCACGCCTTTTAAGCTATACAAAGTACGTGTATCTGTTTACCCTGCTTGTGATACTCGTTTCAGGTGTAAGCATTGTGCTTGAGGATTTTGAGCCATTCACGGCATTTGCCTATAAATTTGCAGCCATTTCAGCATTTATTATTGCCGGGGTCTTTGCTGTGTTGGCAGTGTTCCTGAACAAACCATGGTGTCGTTATTTTTGCCCTACCGGTGCAGTATTGGAATTAATGCGAAAACCCTTGATCGCGAAAACAAAAACCGAAGATGAAGAATAGAACTTTAACACTTTTTCTACTATTGCTGGCAATTATTGTGCTTGCCACAGGTAATTTATTCCAGTATTTGAATTTCAGAGATACACAAAATAATAAAACCGAAGCTATGAAAAACGATTCCGTAATAGGAGCTCTCGACATTATTCATCAACGGAAAAGCGTCCGTAATTTTACAGGAGAACAGGTTGATACTGCCTTACTTACCGAGATAGTAAAAGCCGGAATGGCAGCTCCCAGTGCCCGAAACCTTCAACCATGGGCATTTATTGTGGTTACCGACAGAATTTTACTCGACTCCCTTTGTGCAGTTTTGCCCTATGCAAAAATGCTTTCCACAGCAGGTGCAGCCATTGTGGTTTGCGGTGATATGAATAAAGCCGCTTCCAATACAAAAACCGATTATTGGGTGCAAGATTGCAGTGCTGCAACCGAAAATATACTTCTTGCAACTGAAGCACTGGGTCTTGGTGGTGTATGGACAGCAGCATTCCCTTACGACGAACGTATTAACCCTGTGCGCAGTGTGTTGAATCTTCCTGAAAACCTAATGCCGCTTAACGTTATCCCCATTGGCCATCCAACCGGAGAAGATAAACCGAAGGACAAGTGGAAACCGGAAAACGTACATTGGAATTCATTCTGAAATTATGCTATCGAAAAGACTTTTTATAGCCATTAAAGCCGATGAAGGCATAGCAGCCATTGCTGAAGAAATAAAAGCAGCCAACAGTCACATTCCGGGGCTACAATGGGCAAAAACCGGTGATTTACACGTTACACTGTGCTTCCTCGGAGATACACCCAAAGAAAAAATCCCTGAGGTGAAAGAGAAGCTTGCTAGGCTACAAAAGCATTTTATGCCAGTGGAGCTTACAAACCCTGTTTTTTGTGAGGTTCCCGGTAATAGAGGCTCCGGAATGCTCTGGCTGAAATTTGAAAAATGCAATTGCTTTGCAAGAATGGTAATGCACTTGTATCGAAGCCTGTTGAATGCTAAACCTGTTCATTCTCCAACCCCTCATGTTACTCTCGCCCGGTTTAAAAACAACACCCTTTCGGTTGATATGTTGATTCGGCCATACAGATTCTCCAAAGTTTTTACCGGAATTGCATTGTTCGAATCGGTGTTAACTCCCAATGGGTCTGAATATATTTTACTTGAAGAATTTGACTTTAATAATCGGAGGATTTGTGATAATTAATTTAAAAAATTTGGTTACATGGAATTTATTGAATATTTTTAGCCTAATTAAAATTACTTTTAATTCACTCAAATACTAACACAAAAATTTAAAAACTATGTAAGAACAAACTACTCAAATCGCAGAACAACCAGAACAACCGGTTGTAAAAGGGAAAAACGGGCTTGGCCTCGCAGGTTTTATTCTTGCCTTGATCGGATTGGTTTTATGCTGGGTGCCGGTATTAGGCTATATTCTTTTGTTGACAGGGTTTATTTTATCAACAATCGGACTTATCATGGGAATTGTTAAAAAGAGAAAATTGGGATTGGCTATTACCGGATTGGTTTTATCCTGTGTTGGCTTTATTCTTTCCGCTGTTGTTATGGCTGGATTATTGCAGGCTTCACATATGTTCTAAACAACTTGTAATTTTATGAAAAAGAGATTGATCTTATGGTCAATCTCTTTTTATATCTATATATGTGACAATATGGCGTATGTAAATTTATAAAAATGCTAAAATGGCAGTAAAATTGTGTTGGTATATCATTTGCCATCCTCTACTTGAAATTAATTAATGTAAATAAACTAAAATTATAGGAGGACCAAGCCATGTTAGCACGTAGAAACAACATGTTTATGCCGGCAATTTTCGACGAAATTTTCAACAATGTTCGTCAGTTCGACAACAGTGTGTTCACCACACCAGCCTTTAATGTGAAAGAAACTGAAAAAGAGTTTGTAATTGAAGCAGCAGCTCCCGGAATGGACAAAAAAGATTTTAAAATTGATCTGAAAGAACGCGTTCTTACCATTTCGGCAGAAAAAGAAGTAAAAGAAGAAAATCTGGAGGGTGAAAATTACTTCCGCAAAGAATTCTGCTACGGATCATTCTGCAAATCGTATCAGCTTCCCGAAAATGTGAATGAAGAAAAAATCGGGGCATCCTACGAGAACGGCATACTCACCGTGAGAATTCCCAAGGCAGAGGAAAAAGAAAAGTTGTCGAAAATGATTAAAATCAGTTAAGCACCAGAGCCCCTTCGGGGGCTTTTTTATTTCCGATTGGCAACAATCATGCACCAGTGCACAGGGTGATACCCAAATTTGAACGGCAAACGTGCCGGTTTAAGAGAGTCGATATCGCGGAGAAGTTCTTCCTGTTTTCTGCCTGAAAACAATGCAATCGGACCGGAATACTCACCATGCAGTGTAACATCCCATGTATCGCGAAGATTGATGTAGGGAATCCCTGAAGGATCTGTGATAATTTGTGATGCATTGTTTAAAATGGCTGATTTGACGGTTGTGAACATGTTTTGAAAACATAAGTATGATGCAGCTTTTAAAAAGACAGTGTTGTTTTTGGAAACATTTTGTACAAGTTTTTGATTTCTGTCTTTCAACCCTGAGTTGCTCAGATCCATACTAAAATACACCAATTTTTTTATCGTGCTATCAGTAGTGTCGCGATAAATAAATATCACCCCATTATCAAATTCCTTATGAAAATCATGAACGAATTCCAGATCGGGAGAAGTTTTAATTATATTGCCCAAACCATCGAGTTCAACCGGATGAATGTTCAGAATTTCTTTCCCGTGCCTGTTCAAAAACAACATGATTATTGGAATAGTGCCATTGAGAGTTACACTATTGAGTTCGTTCTTCATGCTTTTAGTTCTGAAAAAACTGACTTTGAGGTTAAAGTAAATTGAATTCTGTATCGCATCCAAATAATTTGCAAGGCTATCGGTAGTAACAGTATCCGGTTCGGGAATGCTACCTGCGCTTTCGAGCCCTATTAGCACGGCGTATTTGGCTTGAGGGAAAAATGCATTCAAATAGTTGTAATCAGGTCCGCTGAAAGGGTAAAAAATTGTATCGCCATAAACCAGGTGTTCATTCGACCATTGTTGAATTACACTAATAACGGAATTGTTGTAGGTGTTCCAATTAGATGTAAATTGCATTGCATAGTTCTTCCAATGTTTATTATCGAAATAAGCAGAAAGAAACGATTCCTTATTATGAAGTGGATTTCCTGCAATAAAACAGGCAATATCGTTATAGGCAGTGTACGAGAATGTGTCGTACGGGTTTATACGACACTGTTCAGTAATAGAATTGCAAGTGTCCTTTACATTGTTGCTATTTCCATTTTTATTTCGCGGTTTGCATGAAAATGCAACGATAATAATTAGCAAAATAAGGAGTGGGGATAGGTATTTCATGTGCGCTTTTTATTCAGAAAAATAAAATAAATCAGCAGTCCAACTCCTAGGGTAAGAAGTCCATAAAGAGTCTCTGCAGTTTTTATCTGAAACATGAACCAAACATTCCATATTACAAATATCATAAAAATAGCCGGAAGTACCGGATAAGCCCACGATTTGAATGGGCGGTGCATCTCAGGGTGCCGGATGCGATGAACGTAAACACCGGCTACGGTCATAAATGCAAACAGATTCATTACAAAACCAAGGTAGGTGAGGAGTGCATCGAAAGTGCTGGTGAGAAGCAGTATAAGACTGATGGCACTCTGAAGAAGAATTGCATTGACAGGAACACCGTTCTCGCGTTTTTTTGCCAAAAAACGGAAGATCTTATAATCTTCGCCCATTACCTGAATAACTCTGGGTCCGGCAAATACCATGGAGCTGATTGTAGATATCAGTAATATGCTAATGAATAATGAGATAATCTTTCCGCCTGATGCGCCAAAAATGTGTAAAGCAGCAATGGCACCAACATCAACTTTTCCTTCAATTTTTCCGTCAACAATTTGTGTGAATTCAGAAATGGGTGTTACATAAACGAATACAAGATTCAATAGTAAATATAAAACGGCAACCACAATGGTTCCAATTAGTAACGAACGCGGAAGCGTTTTTTGAGGATTGCGAAGTTCGCTTACAAAATAAGCTGAGGCGTTCCAACCCGAGTATGAATAGTAAACAAAAATCAATGAAACCGCAAACCCTGAACTCAGCATTTGCTGCCACGAAACTTTATTAGGTATAAGGTTGATGTGCTGAGGTTCTTTAATAAAGAAAAACCCAGCAACAATAAAGGTAAATATCAGCAATATTTTAAGGCTGGTGAAAACAACCTGAAACCTTGACCCGGATTTGACGCTGATGATGTGAACCATGGTAACTATTACAATGATTCCGCAAGCAATTACTTTGGGGTGAATTCCGGCATAAACGTTTGAGAAATATTGCGATAAAGCCATCGAAGCCAGTGCAATAGGTGCCGCAAATCCTATAAATGCAGAAAAAAAACCTGACATAAAGCCGATGGACGGGTGGTAGAGTTGCGAAAGGTAATGGTATTCGCCACCCGAACGTGGCATTACCGATCCAAGTTCCCCATAAACCTGTGCTCCGGTAAAGGCAATGATTGCACCAAAAAACCACAGCATTACAATGGCAAATACATTATCGACTCCGCCGGCAATCTGAAAGCCCAGAGATGTAAAAACCCCGGTTCCAACCATATTTGCGATTACATAGGCAGTTGCCGTAATCAACCCAATTCCTGCGGCTTTTGTAGTTTTATTCATCGTTCGCTTTTAAAAGACGCAATATTAAAATAAATTTGCCATTGTAACAAAAGCTCTTGCATTTAAGCAAATTATGAAAAACTATATTGGAAGTATTGTTATTAGTATTACCTTGGTTTTATTATTGTGTGTTTCGTGTCATAATACAGCCAGCAAAAAATCGGATGATAGTAAACAAAACTATAGGTACGAAAAAGTAGAACACAACGACAGGTTGCTGTCGTACAGTTTTCGCGATTCGGTAAACTATGGAATGAAGATCATTTTTCCGGAAAATCAGGCG
>ENA-UPTA01002540-UPTA01002540.1-activated-sludge-metagenome-genome-assembly--contig:-NODE-2540-length-18812-cov-5.826145_pt1 | contig 18812 bp, 20 predicted proteins | sample MGYA00238184_ERZ773361 | MGnify/ENA primary metagenome ERZ773361 (study PRJEB29100, sample SAMN05720205) | activated sludge metagenome | isolation source: anaerobic digester from wastewater...
TTTCACATGAATGAAATATTTTTACTCCTCTGTAAAATAACAAGACTTCTTTTAATGATAAAACAATATATACAGAAGCAGACACAAAAACGCAAAAATACAACAATGCTCTTTTGGAAAATCGTATATTTTCGAATAAATAATCTGCGGATGAATTTATAAGAGATGACACATAAATATCCGCGAATGTTCCCCCCGCCATTACGATAGCAAAAGGAATTAAATGAAACAACTTATAATGGTCATATTTTGTAATTTTACGTGCAATCGAAAGAATGTAAAAATATAATAAAGGACCATAAAGAAAGAAAAATGAATCCCTGATATTAAAAAGAATTATATAATCATAGTATCCATGCTTGCGATAAAAAAACTGCATAAATATTTCATAATTCAACAAAATTAATATTAGTGAAAATAATCGAACAGAAATTTCTCTGCGAAAAAAAAGAATTATTGAAAAGAAGCATCCATATCCGACGCAAAAAAGATATATGAGATCAAAAAACATACAAAACTCTGCCAAACCATTATCACGTAATATAATAGAATTTTAAACTGTATTTTTTTGTTCAACCCCATTGGATTGAACGACGAAACATTTGTATTGTGACATTATTTCAATATAAACTCCGGTATGCAAGCAGCTTTCAGTCATATTTCGAGTTTATATTCTATTTAAGGAAGGTGATTTCAAATGAAACACAAAGCATTTAAAACAACGCTTATTCTGTTCGTTTTGTCGATTTTAGCAGTCTCTGCGGACTCTTTTGCAAAATCAAAATACGAACGTATTTCAAACGGAATCGGCAACGTTATTGTCGGAGAGGTTTTGCCTTATAACAATGATGAAGGATATAAAAATCCTGTTATCGATTCAGTAAAACTAAGCGACATGGAACAATGGGACACTTTTTACTACCGTGCTTTCTTAGGAAAAAAAATATCTTCATTCAAGCATGATGTGCGTGTTATCACAATGACTCTTAAAGGAGTCGGCGGAAATGCAACAAAATTTGATGAGGATAAAGGTGGAACCATTATAGATTGGACGTTGAGAAAAAAAGATCCAAATGATTATGGAGAAAGAACTGAATGGTCGCGTTATTTTGAAGACTACCAATCAACCGGCGTCCCCTTCTCTTATTATTATTTTCCGTTTAATCCGGATAAACCCTCAACTTTTGAATTTCATACAGGAGATGAAGTCGGAAATGAAATTATTTTTTCTCCTGAAAAAATGAGAGAATGGAAGGAAAATTACAATCTTAAACAGATAGAAGTTACAATACTGATTTTTTCTTTTGATGATCTCGGTGAAACCGTAACCGGAGAAAACAAGAAAGTAACAGTTGCGAAAACAGATATCAACGGGAATGTTTCTTATGAAGAAAAAGAACAACTTGCCAAAGTTATTAGAAAAACAAAATGGGGAAACAAGAAATTTCTTGCCCAGGGAAAATTTAAAATAATTCTGGATTAACTTCTAAAAACGGACTGATTTCTCTTTGGGAACAGTCCGTATTTCAAAAAACATCTTGACCTAATGATTTTTTTCTCTATTCTAAATTATGCTGCATTTAATCAATGTTATGCGAACTGGGGGTTTTTATGAAAAAAAACAACATGATCTTATCCTTTCTCGCGGTATCATTATTATTTTTCTTTGTTTCATGCCGCGAAAACGACAACTTAACAATGAGCCGCCCAGTTCTCATAGAAGCTAAACAACTGAGTCAGAACGAATACCTCATCAGATGCGCAGGATACCCAAATGACAATCTCGAAGGAATCCAGAAAGAAGAATCTGCAAAAGAAGCGGCTCTAATAAACGCACAGATGATCGCAAAGGGAAAATTTAAAAGCATCGATACCGTAAAACTCGGTGAAATCAGAAAAAATATTTTCAACGGTTCCGAAGCCGAAATATTTTATGTAATAGTTTATCCTGATATAAAAAAATATTTGCGCTGATAGAGATATCCTATAACACTATCTTCATGACCAAGAACAATGTTCCAACATATCTTCTGCACGAAAATAGTTCCCCAATAAGCTTTTACAGAGAATTGTCTGCATTTACAGATAAATTGCTTAACAATCTCGATCAAAAACAGAAATTTATCATTAAAAATTATTCTGAATTCATCAGACAGCACTCGCCTGAAAATACAAGAGACAAAACCGATCACATGCTCGAAATTCTTATCGCCGGTCACTCAGCCGTTTTTTTCATAACCCATGCCATATTTTTTCCGAGATTGACAAATACAGTTTTTCCTTCTTCGTCTTTCTGAATATCCCCCGGAGCCATTGAAAGCGTCATATTCCAGTATGTTGAACTCGGAATAACCATTTCAAGAATTCCGAAAAAGAAATTTATCGCAGAATAAGTAAAATTGGATCCGGCTCTCCGCACGCTTGTCACAGCCGCACCAGTTTTTCTGCGCATAAAATTTCCATTTGCTCTTGAGACAGTTCCGCATCTTTCGATAAGTGCTTTAACCGGAACAGTAACGTTCCCATAATAAACCGGTGAGCCTATTATTACTCCATCTGCTTCTTTCATCTTCATGATAATCTCATTCATTCCGTCATCGGATATGATGCATTTCATATCTTTTGTTTCCTGACACTTTCTGCATCCGATGCAGCCCGAAAATCTTTTATTCCCTATCTGCACAAGCTCTGTTTCAATCCCTTCCTTTCTGAGTTCATCGAAAACAATTTCAATCGCCTGCTGGGTATTTCCGTTCACACGCGGACTTCCGTTAAAAGCTACAACCTTCATAATCTTCTCCATTTTAATCAATTCGACTCAGCAACTCATTCAATTCAAGTCAAAAATTGCATTGACATTATAAGGTGCTCACTTTTTTTTGATCACGGAGGTAGCTATGCCAACTTATGACTATGAATGCTCAAAATGCGGTCACGTTTTTGAAAAATTTCATTCGATGAGCGAGACTCCCGCTGTTGTATGCGAGAAGTGCGGTGCCGACTCCAAAAAGAAAATCGGCGGAGGCAACGGAATCATCTTCAAGGGTTCCGGATTCTACGTAAACGACTATAAAAGCTCAGGCGGAAAATGCGACTGCTCAAATTCGGGAAGCTGTCCGAAAGAATAAACAAAACAATCAGGAGGTTCTTGCAGCCTCCTTTTTCATATGCTTTCTCTGCCTCTGAATTGTTCTCAGATATTTTTCTATCTGAATCAGCATTCCGCCTCCGATAGAATCATCCTTCATTTTAAAACCTACAAGTGAATCTACATAATCAGTAATACTCTCGGGACTCTTTATCGCCTCAACCGGAATAAGAAGATATTCTATATCCGGCATCAGAACCTTTGCGCTTCGTTTCGGATATAATGATGTTCTTGCATTATATACAGGCATCACAATCTTGAGATTGTTTTTTCTCATGTCATTTATTATGTTATCGACGGTAATGTCATTTTCTTTCGTTAGCTCTATAAAATCAGAAAGAGCAAGTATCGGTCCCTTTGCCGCGGATGCTTTTCTATAAAGAATCTTGGTTTCCTTGGAAAGAGGACGATTCTGGCTTTGGATATTTTTTGAAACAGAAGCTTCCTGCTGTGCAGAACTTTTTGAACCCGAAAAAATTGAAAATATACTTTTCACTATTCCGATTAAAGTTGAAAATAATCCCTTTTTCCCCTGAATAGAAGCCTGTGAAACTTCACTCCTCAGTTCTTTCTGTTTCATGTAGTTTTCATATTCTTCGGCAACATACTTGAGATGTGTCATTTCATCAGGATTGCTGCGTATCTGCGCCGGTGCATTTTTGTCAGTAAGAATTACACCTGAAGCACCGTAAAATGCTGAAAGCTTCTTCATAACCATGTCTTTTTCAAAATCAGGAAGAGAAGCGAAACGCACGGGATCATTGCGCATATAGTCAAAGCTTGACTCGAAAAGTTTAACGAAATTACGCAGATCAAACAGCCATTCAGCACCTGCAGAATCAGAAAAAAGAAAAATGGATTCCTTGCTCAGATTTTCTTTTGATGCCCATGAAGAAAGAACATCCGCTGTAATATTAGGAAATGTAGAAAATATATCATGCGCCGGAATAGCTCCGTTTTCACGGATTATCTTTACAATATCGCCGCTGTAAATTCGTGCCGGATCAAGAAGCTTATCGACTTTCATAATACATTCCCTGAGAGAATGAAAATTCCTAACTTCGCACATTTCCTTCGGCGCAAGAGTTGAGGCAATTCCTTCCATGAGGATATTCAGTATATAATCAATCTTTGTATCGCGGTAATCCGAAACATCAGTACTTGTGATTCCGAAATTTTTCAGCTTTTGCTTAATAACGTCGATGCGCACTCCGATTACGGGTATTATTTTTCTTATATCAAGTGTACGCTTTATATGCTCATAATTTGACGAATGAAAACAGAATTCTTCCGTTGCCTGAACCTGATTTCTCACAATCGAAAAATTCTTAAAAGTAAAAATCGTTTTATCAAGTGATGAATTAATAATCTTGCCGAGTTCCTGTTTGTTTACGGACTGCGAAACAAGTTTGGAAAGATTGAACATTCTGAAACGGGCAATAAGAGTGTTGAGAGAATCAAGCGAACTTTGATTACGCTGCATGCACAGCTTGTCGAAGCGTTCTCTCGGAAGATTAACTGAATATTCTTCGGTTTCTTTTATCAATAATTTCTTCTGTGCATCATCGAATTTAAAATCAAAAGAAATAACCCTTCCGATATTCATCGGAAAACGGTGAAGAAGCATCTCGAGAATGTAATCTATGTTTTTATCGCGGGCAATGGTGAACGGAATTTTTATGTTTCTGGATAACTTGATGTGCTCCTTGGTAGCAAGAGTTGAAGATTTTCCGGCGATGAAAGCACGCTGAATCTGATCGATCTCAAGCAGAGTTTCGAAAAGAAAAGGCTCTATCGCACTTCTCTCGTCAAGAAAGGGAAAAACGTCCCTGGGATTTTTTCCGGCAAGATTAATCATTTGTTCACCGTTTATTGTTTTTTATAAAGGCTGAAACATCCCCTTCACTTATTTTCTGCTGTTCGCGCGTCGCAGTGTTTTTCACTGTGACAGTTTTTTCATTTATCTCTTCATCCCCTATTATAAGCGCAAAACGCGCATTTTCTCTATCCATTTTTTTCATCTGAGATTTCATGGATTTGCCGCTGGGATCAATATCGGCAGATATTCCTTCCATACGGAGTTTTCTCAAAAGTTCAGCCGAATGCTGAAAATACTTCTCATCAGAATATATAATAAAAGCATCTAAAGACAAAGGCGCCGGCGGGTTCGCTTCCGTAAGAATCATAAGTCTTTCTATGCCGGCCGCGAAACCTACCGCAGGAGTCGGTTTTCCGCCGAGAATTTCAACGAGTTTATTATATCTTCCTCCGGCAGCAAAAGCGTTCTGACCGCCGAGAGCAGTTGTAACAAATTCAAATGTTGTTTTTGCATAATAGTCAAGTCCGCGCACAAGAAAAGGATCTTCTTTAAACGCGATACCTGCACCGGAAAGATAAGACTTAACGGACACATGATGTTCAGCGCATGAAGAACAAAGAAATTCAGGAAGAACAGGAGCGGCATCTTTAAGGGATTTGCAGCCTTCCTTTTTGCAGTCGAGAATACGCAATGGATTTTTCTCAAGGCGTTTGACGCAGTCTTCACACAAAACAGATTTGTTTGACTGATAGTATTCCTTGAGTTTTTCGAGATATGCCGGACGGCATTCTTCACAGCCGATTGAATTTATCAATAATTCATAATTTGAAATACCAAGATCTAATGCAATCGAATTCATCATTGATATAACTTCATAATCATAAAAAGGCGAATCATCACCGAAAAGCTCAGCGCCGAACTGATTGAACTGACGGAGTCTTCCTTTCTGCGGACGTTCAGCACGGAACATGGAACCTATATAAAAAAGTTTGCAGACGGAAAGTCTGTTATATTCTCCGTTTTCATTGTAAGCCCTTACTACAGAAGCAGTTCCCTCCGGACGAAGAGTAAGAGAACGTCCGCCTCTGTCTTCAAAGGTAAACATTTCTTTGGATACAATATCCGTCTCGTCGCCGATACCGCGGGAAAAAAGTTCGGTATACTCCATCACCGGAATAATTACTTCCCTGAAATTAAACAGTTCAAAATTTTTCCTTGCCGACGCGGTTATTCTGTTCCAGCCGGGAATTCTGTCAGGGAATATATCTTCAACGCCCGGTGCTTTAGTAAAACTCATTCTTTCTCCTTAACGCGCATCCTGAAAACAGAACCGACCGGCATCTCCCTGTCAAAAACGGCTTTGTATACCGCATTAGGTCTTGCCATCTCGTATTTCAGAGTTTCATTGTTAATATCGATAATTTCTTTCAGGGTGCAATATCCGTCAATAAATTTACCGTCTTCAAGAGGTGCGATAAATTCGAACATAGTTCCTGTATAAACCGGATTGTATGCCTTAAAAATAATTTCCGACGAAGCTGATGAACTCAAAGAAACACCGAGAAAATCAGTTTTCTGGATATACGGTATGGACTCATAACCTTTTTCAAATTCATGAAAAAGATCATCAGTATACGGTCTGTGGCTGATTAAATCAAGTTCTTCATTATACTTCGGAAGTTTGGACGAGTAATTTCCGGATGAAGAATATTCATTGAGCGCATCCTTGTAAATGCGGGTAACTCCTGCGGCATAATATGCCGATTTCATACGACCTTCAATTTTAAACGCATCAACTCCGGCTTCGATATATTCGGCAAGATTTTCTATAAGACACAAATCCTTTGAAGAAAGAATCTCTGTGGCGTTTTCATGTTCAATAACTTCAAAGTGATCACCGAGACGCTTCTCTTCAATTATCTTATATTTCCATCTGCACGGCTGAGTGCACACGCCCGAATTCGCATCCTTGCCTGTAAAATATCTCGATAGCAGACATCTGCCCGAATAAGAAACACAGACAGCACCATGCGCAAATATTTCAATTTCTGCATCCGAATAATCTTTGATCATTTTTATTTCAGGAAGAGTTGTTTCACGGGCAAGAACGATTCTTGACGCGCCCTGCGACTGCCAGAACTTAACCGAAAGATGATTGAGAGTAGACTGCTGTGTCGATATGTGAATTTTGCAATTGAGATGCTCCCTTACAAGAACGAGCATTCCCGGATCTGAAACAATCACCGCGTCGAAATCGATTCCTGCAAGGCTTTTGACATAGCTTTCAGCAGAAAGAACATCCGCTTCATGAAGAAAGGCGTTCAGCAGAAAAAAAGCCTTGGCTCCGGATGAATGACAAAGCTCCACTCCCTTTTTTATTTCATCAAATGAAAAGTTTCCGGCTTTGTCGCGCAGATTGAATTCTTCACCGCCGAAATAAACGGCATCGGCACCGTACATCAGCGCAAAACGCATCTTTTCAAAATTCCCGCCCGGGGAAACTATTTCAGCTCTATTTCTGGTCATCATTAAATCCGTTTTTTTCACCGTGAATATAATGATCCTGAGCCTTCAAATGCGAACTGTATGTTTTTGAAAAATAATGACTTCCGTCGTTTTTTGCGACAAAAAACAGATAATCGGTTTTTGCCGGATTGATAGCAGCCTTGATTGCACCAAGACCGCTGGATGCGATCGGAGTCGGAGTCAGACCTTTATGCCTGTAAGTATTATAAGGAGAATCAACTTCAAGGTCTTTCAGCAAAAGATGAGGAATAGTTTTATCAAGAGCATAAAGAACTGTTGCACAGCTTTGAAGCGGCATTCCGATTTTTAATCTGTTATGAAAAACGCTCGAAACCACAGCCTGCTCGGTTTTCACCTTCGCTTCTTTTTCTATAATAGAAGCTAGAGTCAGCATCTCATGAGTCGAAAAGTCTTTCTTCGGCTTCCAGTTAAGTTCCTTTAAAACAGAATCAGTTTTCTTTTTGAGTATTGAAATTACATCACGCGCATCGAGACCTTCGGCAATTACATAAGTCTCCGGAAAAAGATAACCTTCCGCAGTCGGATAATCGATTCCGATACGTTTCAAAAAAGCTTTATCCTTTGAATACCTGATAAAATCCGAAGCGGAACAGATTCCGGCAGTTTCAAAAACTTCAGCCATCTGTTTTATATTATAACCTTCAGGAATCGTAACCTTTGCAGTAACGACTTCCCCGGCTTCAATTTTTTTAATAAGCTTGAAAGAGGTATCATTACCATAGGCGCGGTACTTTCCTGCTTTAATCATTTTTTCTCCGCGCGCCTTGTAAATCATAAGAAAAAATTTCGCCGAACGGATAATTCCTGCATCTTCAAGATCCTTTGCGACCTTTGACATGGAAGAACCCTTTTCAACAACAAAAGTCTTTGACTCCTCATCCATCGGAGAAGCCGCAAAAAAATATGATACTCCCGACGCCGAAATAAGCATAAATGCAATCACAGCACCGACTATAGCCAACTTTTTCATAATAATCCTCATAGCTACAACAAAACAAATTAACAAAGTTTGACAAGTATTTTACGCAAGGGTAATCCGAAAAGCTTTTTTAATGACATTTAAAACGGTAAAAATAGTCAAATAATATGATTGACCTCATTCAAATAATACTATTCATTGCCCGAAATTGTACATATGAGGAAAGGTTCAGAAAAATGGAAAGTCTTATTCATAAAACTGATTCGGCATATTCTTATCCCCTTCTGATAAAAAATCTGCTTTTTCAGCCGATAGCCTACAATCCGGATCAGGAAATAGTCTACAAAGACGTCTGCCGTATAAAATACAGTACTCTTCGCGAGAGAATAGCTAAACTATCGGGAGCTCTTACTGATCTTGGAATAAAACGCGGCGACACCGTCGCATTCATGGATTTTGACAGCCACCGTTATCTCGAGGCATTTTATGCGGTACCGATGATGGGCGCCGTTCTGCATACGATAAACGTGCGCCTGTCCGCAGAACAGATGATCTACACAATAAACCACGCCGAGGATGATGTCATTTTCATCAATGCCGATCTCATTCCGCTTCTCGAACAGATCCGCGGAAAACTCGATACGGTAAAAAAAATTATTTTAATGAGCGACATTGAATACAAGGGAACTTCACACATACAGTTTGACGGCGAATACGAAGATCTGCTTTCACGTGCCGAACCCGTAAAAGATTATCCCGTCTTCGATGAAAACACCCGTGCGACTACATTTTATACAACCGGAACAACAGGACTCCCCAAGGGAGTTTATTTCAGCCACCGTCAGCTTGTCCTTCATTCTCTGGCAACTCTCGCAACACTTGCAACGGCACCGCATGCCAGCTTCAACCGCGAGGATGTTTATATGCCGATAACACCGATGTTTCATGTACACGCATGGGGCATTCCCTATATCGCAACGATGCTCGGAGTCAAACAGGTCTATCCGGGAAGATATTCGGCGGATATTCTGATAAAACTTATGTCGGAAGAAAAAGTCACATTTTCGCATTGTGTTCCGACGATTCTTCACATGCTTCTAAAAGACAAGGACGCTGGCAAAGTTAACTTCAAAGGATGGAAAGCTCTGATCGGAGGAGCGGCACTTCCGCGCGCGCTATGCCTCGAAGCGATGAGTCTCGGCATAGATATCGTAGCAGGATACGGAATGAGCGAAACATGTCCTATTCTTTCACTGTCGCATCTGACTCCGGAAGAACTACTTCTGAGTGACGAGAAACAGGCTGAAATACGCTGCAGAACAGGTGTCCCTATCGCTCTTGCGGAAATTAAAGTGGTGGATGATAACAGCAATGAAGTTAAGCCGGATGACAAATCTCCGGGAGAGATCACAGTCAGATCACCGTGGCTGACTCAGGGTTATCTCAAAGACACTGCAAACAGTGAAAAGCTCTGGCATGGTGGATGGCTTCATACGAACGATGTAGCCTGCACAAATACCAAGTCAAGCCTGCGCATAGTGGACAGACTCAAGGACGTAATCAAAATCGGCGGGGAATGGGTTTCATCGCTTGAAATGGAAGATATCGTCATGCATCATCCGGCAGTCAGCGAAGCCGCTCTAATCGGCCAGACTGATCCGCGCTGGGGAGAAATTCCGCTTGCCTTAGTCGTTTTGAAGCCGAATGCTCAGGTAACAGAAAAAGAAATATATAATTTCGTAAAAGGATACATCGATAAGGGCGTTTTAACAAAAGAAGCAGTTCTTTTAAAAGTTAAGTTTATCGATTCAATCGACAAAACAAGCGTCGGAAAAATAAACAAACTGGCTCTGAGAGAAAAATATTCCGCATAAACAAAAAAAGGCGGGTTGCCCCGCCTTTTTTAAATGCTGAAACTGTTATTATTTTTGAAGGAGAATGCTCTTAATATCGTCTTTTTCAAGACTGCGCATTATTCTTTCTGCTTCATTTTTGCTTCTGACATTTATCATTTTGACTTTATAAAGATCACCGTCTTCAGTAATCACAACCTTTCCGCCGACTGATGATTCAATTCTATGCTTTATTTTTTCAGCGTTTTTCATGGAATAAAAAGCGCCTGCCTGAATCTCGAAATTTCCGGAAACAATTCTTTCTTCAGGAAAATCGGCATTTACGTCAGAATCATCTTCTTCAATCAGATATTCCTCTTCACCTGAGACTGCCTTAACCTGAGTTGAATTCTTTTCAGTTTTGCCGTTACCAAGTTTTATAATCGAAACACCGACCATCTCTTCTCCCTTGGCGAGAATGCCGAGCTCACGGCCTGCGGCATATGACAGATCGATTATTCTGTTCTTTTTATATGGGCCTCTGTCATTGATGACAACATTAACAGATTTACCGCTCGAAAGGTTTGTAACCTTGAGAACCGTTCCGAAAGGAAGAGTTTTGTGCGCAGCAGTCATATCATACATGTCAAATTTTCCGCCGCTTGCAGTTTTCCTGCCGTGAAACTCACGCCCGTACCATGAAGCATAACCTTTCTGGTCGAATTCAGTTGCAACTTCTTCATTGTCGCTTTCGCGCAGGGAATAATCCTTTTCGCGCATTTTCACACTTGCCGAATCATCAGAGAATTTTCTTTCCTTGGTGTAATCAGAATCCTGACTCTCGTCTTCTTCAAAAATTATTTCGTCATCTGAAAACTCCTTAGTTTTCTCCTTTGATGACGGTTTAGAATCAAAAAGTCCGCTGCCTCTTGTTTTCGCGTATGCGCCGGATGTGAAAAAAACAACCGCCACAGCAATAAAAACTGAAACGCTTACAAGCCTACTGAATATAGACATAAAATACCTCTTCTAACATTCTCTGTTATATTTTCGGAAGCTTACCCGAAAGACTTAAATAACTTCCCGAAAAGATTCTTGACTGAAAGCGTCTTGGAAAAATAATCCTGCTAAAGAGGCAAAAATGAGCATTGTATCGAGCAGACCTACAATTACAAGAAACGAACTTGAAAACGTACTTGATTCGCTTATAAAGGAAGAACTTACAGGCGGCAACAGCGTCAAAACATTTGAATCTTCGCTTTCCGAACTTCTGCAGATAAAACTCTCTCTCGCGGTAAATTCGCTTACTTCGGCTTATCTTCTCATATTCAAAGCGCTCGACATTCAGCCAGGTGATGAAATTATTCTGCCTTCATATTTTTCATCCGCTCCTCTCGGAGCCATGACGCTTCTCGGTGCAAAAGCAGTTCCGGCCGATATTGAAGAATCGCATTTTTCGCCGTCGGCGGAAACAGTCAAAAGCCTCATCAATGAAAAGACCAAGGCTGTCATAATCGGACACACTTTTGGCATCGACGCACAGATTTCAAGATTTTCTGACTGCGGAATACCTGTCATAGAAGACGTATCCCACGCACTCGGGCTTGAATTCGAAGAAAAAATTCCCGGCAGTGAAGGTTCTTTCGCAGTCGCAGGTTTCACTCCGACAGACATAATCACAACCGGAAACGGTGCTGCCGTATTTACAAAAAACACACGCCATTTTTCACTCATGCGGTCTCTCCGCGGCGGAGATGATGAAGCCGTTTCACTTGACTGCACGATGACGGAGTTTCAGGCGGCGATGGGACTTTCACAGCTCACACGCCTTCAGGACTTTTTACGCATCAGAAGAGAAATAGCCCAGGTATATTATGACAGACTGCGACTTACTCCGCACAAGTCGGTATTTCCTTTCAATCCGAACTCATCATATCAGTCATTTCCTGTTATATTTGACGCATCGGAAGACAAAGTTCTAAAATACTGGAAAACAAATTCGATTCAGCTTTATAAGCCGTTTCCGAAAACGATTCACGAACATCTCGGACTGAAATCGATGGATTATCCGCAGAGCGACAGATATTCGAAAAAACTTTATTCTCTGCCGATATATCCGACACTGACGCGCAAGGAAATAGAAAAGATCAGCCGAACGCTTGCAAAATTCATTTAAACGGAGGCGGCCATGTACAGAGTATCGGTCGAAGACAAAATATCATCGGCGCACCAGCTTAGAGGCTACAAGGGAAAGTGCGAGAAACTTCACGGCCACAACTGGAAAATAATTCTTACCGTAAAAGGCGAGAAACTTGATTCAGCAGGAATGCTTATAGATTTCCACGAGCTCAGAGAAATTCTTTCAAACGTTCTTTCGGAAATCGACCATACTAATATAAACGAAGTACTGTATTTTCTGCATATCAATCCGACAAGCGAAAACATCGCCTACTATATATTTCACAGAACGCGGGCGATGCTCGACATGAAAAATTTAACCGATATAAGTGTGGATAAAGTCTGCGTATATGAAACCGACAAGGCGATGGCGGAATATTCGGAATAAAAAAAGCGCCCTTCGGCGCTTATTTGCTTTTTGATCTGTTTTCAAGAACTTCTTTGATTTTATTTTTAAGCTCATCTAAATTCGATGATTTGGTAACATAGGCATCCGCTGTCCATGTCATAAAATTACTTTTGTAATTTGAATAAGCGGTATAAATGATAATAGGAATTTTTTTGTCACGTGAAAGAATTTTCCCAAGAGCTTCGATTCCGTCCATCTCCGGCATTCTTATATCAAGAATTACAAGATCGTACTTATTGGTCTTTACCAATTCGACGGCATCTTTTCCGTTCGCGGCCTGATCAACATCATAGCCTTCGTCCTTCAGCTCAAGCGCATAGAGCTCTCTCTGATACTGCTCGTCTTCAACAACCAAAATCTTTGTCATAGCGTTCTCCCCTCAAACATTAATACATTTTAAGCGATATAATTCAAGAAAATTTCATTAATCATGTTACAGGAAACTCAACAATAAATTCAGCACCGCCGTACTCTTTATTACGGGCAAGAATTTCTCCTCCATGATCGGTAATAATCTTCTTGCAGACTGCAAGACCGAGACCGACACCGTTTGTCTTTGTAGTAAAAAACGGTTCAAAAAGTTTTGGAATATTTTCAGGCGAAATTCCCTTACCTGTATCTTTAACCGCGAAATATACCTTTGAATCCTTGAGACCGGTTTCAATCTGAACAAGGCCGTTTTCACCCGATGCATCCATCGCATTTTGAATGAGATTGAGCATAACCTGCTTGAGCTGGTTGAAATCGGATTTCACAAGAGGAAGATCTGCCGCCAGTCGTATGTCTGCCGTAATTTTTCTTTCCTGAAAAAGATTCTTGAGAAGATTGTATGTGTCTTCCGCGACATCATTGATAGAATGATATTCTTTTATATAAGTGTCGAGACGGGTGAAATCCATGACATTAGATAAAATCTTTTCAAGACGTTCAACCTCAAGCTTTATGACGTCTGCACCGTGCTTGATAGAATCAATATTCTTCTGCCCTTTCGCAATTGTCTGAAGGATGCGTTTTGCATAAAGCCCCATTGTAGCAAGAGGATTACGTATCTCATGAGCTATATGCGCCGCAATGCGTCCGACTGCCGCCATCTTTTCTGATTCGACAATGGCACTCTGGCGCGATTTAATTTTTTCCATCTGTTCTTTGAGAGAAGAAAGATGCGTGAACGATTCCATAGAAAAAGCAGCCTGCATGGCAAATATAGAAAGCAGTTCAATATTCTCGCGCGAAATCGGAGTATTGTTGAAACGGTTATCGGCAACAATTACACCCAAAGCTTTGTTTCCGGCAACAAGCGGAACAGCGACGAATTCACGCACATCAATAAACTTTCTGAATTCTGCATCAACTTCCGGATCATTCCATGAATCATATACATGTTTCGGATGAAGCTCTGTCATGCATTTTACAAGAATATTCCCGGAAGAAACAGGAAAACGCGACGATACAACATCCGAATAAAATCTTCCGCCCCTTATTCCGCTGGTTACCTTATATGAAGAAACCCTTGTGACCATGTCGACGTTTTCATTCTGGACGGCTCCCCATATCTGAATTGCTTCTTCAAACGAATCCGGGCCGACAGCCATTTTGCCGGAAATTTCTCCAAGCTCTTCATTGTAGGTAAATAGCATCGCTCTGTTGAAGCCCAATCCGCTTCCGCTTGTAACGGCAGTCAGAATTGAAAAAAGAATTCTGTCTATTTCTTCATCACGCTGAATCGATTCGGTAATCTGGTTGATAAGGGAAATCTGGTATTCTTTGCGGATTCTGTCAGTTATGTTTTCCATAACCATGACTATCTGGGATTCGCCCTGCACTACAACACGTGAAATTTTGATATCAAAAACCCTCGAACGGCAGTTTGCAAATAAGGTGATCTTCTGAAGAATAATTTCACTGCCTGATTTCTTTACTGATTCAATTGAATTCCACAATACATCATTCTGACCAAGAAAAACTTCTTTGATTTTCCTGCCGCTCAAAGCCTGCTGGCTGAACTCGAATTCTGAACAGAATGTTTTGTTAACAAAAAGAACTTCATACTGCGCATTGACTACAAGAAAGTAGGAGTTTGAAGAATAAATGATATTATTATAGACTTCGCGGTATTTGTCGATTTCGTCCTTCTGCGAATTTGTCATCTTGAGAAGATGTTTCCCGAGATCGACTATTTCATCATGGATGTCGGAAAGATATCCGCCGCCGAAAAATTCCATATCCGGAAGTACAAACTTTCCCTGCTTTAAGTTCTGGATGTTTTTTGAGAGATTATGAACTCTCCGCACGAAAAAATAATAAAATCCCGAGAAATGAAGAAACAATTTTATCACGGCGCATATTATAAGTCCAAGAATAAATTCAAAATCATTCAGCGGAATGTTTTTTTTGTATGAAAGATACAGCATGTACAGAAACACAATATCCGGCAGATAAAATGCAACTTGGACAAACATTGTGCGTTTTTTCATAAGATCCTCGGAAAACTTTATTTGTCGAAGGGATATTTTTCCTGCCAGGCACTGAAGCCGCCGGAAACATTATAAACTTTTTTAAATCCGAATGAGTTAATTCTTTGCGAGGCCCTCGCGCTTCTGACGCCGCTTCTGCAATAGACTACATAAACCGCGTTCTTATCAAGCTTTTGAATCATTTCGTCAAAAGTATCAGAGTTGACGTCAACAAGAAGAGCTCCGGGAATATGGCCCGCATCGTATTCCTGTGCGGTGCGCACGTCTATAAATACGGCACTTTTAGCTTTAAATATTTCATAGGCTTCGTCGATACTAATCGTTTTATACGATGTCGACGAAAAACATCCAAGCGGAAGCAGTAATATAATTAGTAATTTTTTCATGCACTTATGATAATCCATCTGCATCAATCAATCAAGAAAAAAAAAGAAATATTTATTGAAAAACCCGTATTGTTTTTTTATTTTTTTCCGCTAAATGCTAATTCTTTTTTCATATCTGCCGATAATCGCATGAGATCACTGCCCACCGCCAATTTGCCGAAAAGAGGCGCATATGAATAAGGATATTATTTTCAACAACCAGAGCATTAACATCGAACTCGCAAGCGGATGCTGTAAGGGAAGATGCCGTTTCTGCACGGACTGCGGTAAAAATTTCAGAGTATTCAGCCTCGCGGAAATTAAAGAAAATATCGATTCAATCAATACCGAAAGCTTCATCTCGCAGGCAGTATTTTCGTGTGAAGATTCGATTGCATTTCCTACAAATTTCATCATCGAAGTGATGAATTACGTGAAAGAAAAAAAACCTCAGATAAAGGAATTCTCTATCTGCGCAAAGACTCAGGCAATACTCATGAAACCGGCTGAAGAGCTCATGCTTCTCCGCGAAAACGGACTCAGCAAAATTTATCACAAGATAATTTCAGGCGATCAGTCAGTACTTGACGAGAACCTCGCCGATGAAAATCTTGATGAACAGATCGAAGCGGCCGAAGCCGTAAAAAAAGCCGGAATTGAACTTTCACAGATCATATACACCGGACTCGCAAAGAAACACATGAACACTCATGTTTTATCTGCAATTCTTACCGCAAAACATCTAAATGCGATGCAGCCCGACGAAGTAATCAGCGCAGCTTACGGAACAAATCCTCTCGATTCTCTTGAAGAGATTCAGGCAGTTACGGAATCTCTCAATCTCGAAAACGGATATTTTTCAAGCGGCGAATTCAGGTTTAAGTTTCCTGAGCAGAAAAATTACTTCTCAGCATTTTTATTCGAAACAATGCACGGCAGCGGAGTCTACATCAATCAATTTCAGGGAGTTTCAAATGACTAAGGCAATAAGATATATACTTTCAAAAATCAACAAAGTGCCGAACGGCGAAACCGAGAAACTTCTTCTTGAGGCTTCAGAGATGTTCAACCTGAACAGCGTCCAGAGAGAATACATTTTCAGACGATTTATCGGACACTGACATTCAACTTAAATTAAATTTTAATTTGATCCTTCAGCAATTTATGCTATATTTATCGAACAGGTATTTCTGCTTGTTGAAGGAGGAATTATGACAAACAATTTTTTTGATGCTGTAAAAAACAGAAGAACATATTACAATATAAGCTCAGATTCAACAGTATCTGATGAACGAATTCGTGAAATTGTTGAATATGCCGTAAAACATTCACCGTCGGCGTTCAATTCGCAAAGCGGAAGAACGGTTCTGCTTCTCGGCAAGCACCACGAAAAACTATGGAACATGACTGAAGACGTTCTGCGCGGCTTCGTTCCGGCTGACCAGTTTCAGCCGACAGCTGATAAAATGCAGAGTTTCAGAGCCGGACACGGAACCATTTTATTCTTTGAAGATCAGAATATCGTAAAATCACTGCAGGAACAGTTTCCGCTTTACGCGGCAAATTTTCCTGTGTGGTCAAATCAGTCTTCTGCAATGCTGCAGTTTGTCGTCTGGACAGGACTCGAAACCGAAGGTCTCGGCGCGTCGTTACAGCATTACGGCGAATTGATAGAGGACGCCGTAAAAACCGAATGGAAAATCGCGCCTGAATGGAAACTCATCGCACAGATGCCTTTCGGAAAACCTTTGTCAGAACCGGGTGAAAAGAGTTTCGAAGATATATCTAAAGGTCAGTTTGGTGTTTAAGTAAGATATAAAATCATCTTAAACCCCTCTTTAGTAAAGAGGGGTTTTTGCAACCAAATCAATAGATCATTTCTTAATAAAGAAATATTTCTATCTATAATCTCAATGCTTCAACAAAAGATAAGTGATAAAAAAGTACCTAATCATCAGCCAAAGGCTGATACCAAATAAGCTGAGCTTTCGCAATCCGCTGAAGGCGGTGCGAAAATCGAAGCGAAAAAAGCCGCGCGGCGATTGAGCGACAACTTTTCTTTGGTTACTTTCTTTTTTTGTAAAAAGAAAGTAACAGAACCGGGTAAAGGGCGTGGAACGCCCTTTGATATTATTGCATGACCCATGCAAAAAACGAATTCCAAAGGCGAAGCCTTTGGTTGTCTTCCGACACTCGAAAAACACCCCTTTAAAATCCCCCTAACAACTAGCAATAAATCATCATAATTTCAGAATTTTTTTGATATTTTCCGAAAAAATCATTCTTCACTTCGTATATATAATTGACATGTATCAGAAATTCAGATATTTTGAGGTGATCAATGAGTGTTGCAATGGAATTTACAAAAGAACAACTTGAACAGATAGGTTCGTACATCGAATCAAACTTCGACCGCTTCGGTGCAAAGAGCAATGTGATCCAAATGCGTCCATATGACATTCAGCTCATAGAACGGATGACCCGCATCGAAGAAGAATTAAAAACCCAGCGCGAATTATTCCTAAAACAGAACGAAACGATGCAGTTCGGCTTCACTCAGATGGACAAACGATTTGAACAAATTGACAAGCGGTTTGAACAAGTTGACAAGCGCTTTGAGCAAATGGACAAACGGTTTGAACAAGTTGACAAGCGCTTTGAGCAAATGGACAAACGGTTTGAATCTATGCAAAAGCAAATGGACGTTCGCTTTGATGTAATGCAGAAAAATATGGACAAACGCTTCGAATCAATGCAGAAACAGATGGACGTTCGCTTCGATGATGTGAACAAAAAATTCACCATGATGATGTGGATGACAAGCGCAGGCTTTACAATAATCGCAACTGTAATAACTCTTCTGACAATATTCGCGAGATAAGAAAATCTCCCCACAAAAATATTACGCGGTTACTGAGCGAAATGAACAAAACCAGTGGTTTTTCTTTGCGGCGCTTTCTTTTTCAAAAAAAGAAAGCGCCAAATTGTTATTGACCATTCATCAAAATTGTTTATTATTATGCAGTTTTATATAATTATAAAATTAATTAACATAAGCATTTTCCGGTTCTCACTGCTGTCCCATAGAATCATGAGAAAATAAGAAAAATGCTATTAATTC
>ENA-UPTA01002542-UPTA01002542.1-activated-sludge-metagenome-genome-assembly--contig:-NODE-2542-length-18790-cov-5.581959_pt1 | contig 18790 bp, 10 predicted proteins | sample MGYA00238184_ERZ773361 | MGnify/ENA primary metagenome ERZ773361 (study PRJEB29100, sample SAMN05720205) | activated sludge metagenome | isolation source: anaerobic digester from wastewater...
GCTCTTCACGGGCGGCTCGACGGGAACCCCTAAAGTCTGGGCGAAAACGCCCCGGAACATGATCGCGGAAGCACGCTACATGATTGCCCGTTTCGGCATCACGGCGGAGGATATCTTCTTATCGACCGTGCCGCCCCAGCATATTTACGGGCTGCTTTTCTCGGTGCTTATCCCCCTGATTGCATCCGCCCGCGTTCTGGAGGGGATTTATGTCTTTCCACGCGAGATTATGAAGGTTGCCCGGGAGACAAAATCATCGATCCTGGTCAGCGTCCCTGCCTGTTATCGGGTTCTGAAGGGGAATTTTCTGAAGCAGCATCACCTGCGCCTCGCTTTTTCTTCCGCCGGCGTCCTGGATCCCGGCGACGCCGATTATTTCCGGGAAAATGCTGGTCTCGATGTCAATGAAATTTATGGTTCGACGGAAACGGGCGGGGTGGCCACCCGGCGCCGGGGAACCGACGGGGATGCCTGGCATGGTCTTGACCCGGTACAGTGGCGGATAATCGACGGGCGTCTACAGGTCAAGTCCCCTTTTATTTCGCCATCTTTGCCCCGTAATCCGGAAGGGTTTTTCCTTACCGCCGACCGCGCTGTGGAGGATGGACTGGGGTGTTTCGTCCTGAAAGGACGGGCCGATGATGTGGTCAAGGTCGGCGGGAAAAGAGTCGATCTGGCGGAAATCCGGGAAAAGATGATGAAGATCAAGGGGGTACAGGATGCACTGCTCGTGCAGATACCCACCGGCCAAGGTCGTCCGGTTGATCTGGCGGCTTTTGTGGTTACGGAAATCGATCCGGGAACGTTGAGGCAGAAGATGACGGCTCTGGTCGAGCCTTATGCCATACCCCGCCGCTTTGTGAAGGTCGATAAAATTCCCGTTACACCAACCGGAAAATATGACCGCGCCGAAATCCGGCGGATACTTGATGCAACTCCACTGTAACGACGCCAGGCTGAAAAAATGTTGAAACGAGTCGAAACGATTTAAGAAATATGTTATACCGCCTCAGTCGTTTCCGGGTGATATATCAGATAGGGAGGTAAGGGAGACCATGCCGTTTCAGGCTCATTTAAAGGTTTGCTTCAGCGACATCGATAATGCGGGCATCGTTTATTATCCCCGTTTTGTTCACTATTTCCACGTGGCGCTGGAGGATTTCTTCACCATGGAACTGGGTGTCGATTACTCAACACTCTTGCGGAAGCACCGCATCGGGTTTCCAACGGTACACCTGGAGGCGGATTTTCGCCGGAAGTTGCGCTACGGCGATCATCTGCTTGTGGAAGTGCGTGTACTGAATATCGGCAGCACATCCGTCACCTGGGGCTACAATGTTTTTCGCGCCCAGGAGCCGGAGGAAGTGGTTACAGAGGGGAAGAATATCACGGTCAGCATGAACATGGACACCTACGAGAAACGGGAACTGCCCGCGTGGCTCAGGACTCTTCTGGAAAATTACCAACAGAAATGCCAAGCTCTGAAATGTGCGTCCGATGATGTCTGCGCTAAAACTTGAGCGGTGTTTGTTTGACTGTATTAAAATAAGGAAACGAAGGACCTGGCGAGACCCCTTCGGATGTGTGGCTACTTGTTGTATTCCGCCTCGACGGTGATCGAAATGCCGCCGCGGACGGCGAAATCCGCCGTCACCTTGCAGAACCGGGGTTCCAGAACGGCGACCACGTCATCGAGAATCACATTTGTCAGGTGTTCATGGAAGGAACCCTGGTCGCGGAAAGACCAGAGGTATAGCTTCAAAGATTTGGATTCGAGGATCTTCCGATCCGGGATATAGCGGATGGAAATTTTGGCAAAGTCCGGCTGACCTGTCAGGGGGCACAGGGTCGTGAATTCCTCTGTTTCCATGGTCACCGTGTAATCCCGTTCGGGATGGTGATTGGGAAAGGTCTCCAATTGCCGAATGGGTTTGGTTTTGCTGCCCAGCAGGGTCAATCCTTCCAGGTCTGAGGTGTGAGTCGTTTTCTCCATCGTTCGTTCCCCCTTCATTTTCGCGGCAAGGTATAACAGAAGACGGCTTTTCTATAAACCATTTTTGCAGGAAATGGAAGAAAACCAAGTAACTGGGGTATGACGGCATCTGCCGTCGGCGGCGGAAAAAAGAACACACATCTTGTGCAGAAATTCTTGTTTAACCGTTTCCGATGGAGTATATACGGCCCCAAAATGATTGATTTCCCACAAGGAGAAACCCATGAACCATTCAGCCGATTTTCAGGATCAGTGTATCAATTCCATCCGTTTTCTGGCCGCCGACGCCATTGAGAAGGCCAAATCCGGTCACCCGGGCATGCCCATGGGGGCCGCTGCGATGGCCTATGCCCTCTGGATGCGGCACCTGAAGCATAATCCTCAAAATCCGGCATGGCCGGACCGGGACCGCTTTGTCCTGTCGGCGGGTCATGCGTCCATGCTCCTTTATTCGCTCCTGTACCTGACGGGATACGATCTGAGCCTCGACGATATCAAAGCGTTCCGCCAGTGGGGGAGCAAGACCCCCGGCCATCCGGAATTTCCCCATACGCCGGGTGCGGAAGTGACGACAGGTCCTTTGGGCCAGGGGATCAGCAATGCCGTCGGCATGGCCATCGCCGAAGCTTATCTGGCGGCCCGGTTCAATCGTCCCGGTAACGTCATCGTGGATCATTATACGTATGCTATGGCGTCCGACGGCGACCTCATGGAAGGCGTCGCCTTCGAGGCCTGCGCGCTGGCGGGACATCTGGGGCTCGGGAAGCTCATTGTACTCTATGACAATAACCATGTGTCTCTGGCAGGTTCAACGGCACTGACATTCACGGAAGACGTCAAAGCCCGTTTCGCTGCCTGCGGCTGGCAGGTGCTTCATGTGGACGAGGGGAACAATATCGACGCCGTGGACGCGGCCATCCGGGAAGCCCAAAATGATGCCCGGCGGCCGTCCTTTATTTCCGTCTGCACGACTATCGGCTGCGGCGCCCCGACCAAGGAAGGGACATCGGAGGCGCATGGGTCGCCCCTGGGTGTGGACGAACTGACCGCAACAAAGGCACGCTTCGGCTGGCCTTCAGAGCCGTTCGCCATCCCGGAAGCCGTTCTTGGTCATTACCGTACTTCCGTGGCCAACGGTGCGGCAGCTCAGTCCGATTGGGAAATGCGTTTCGCGGCGTACAAAGCCGCTTTCAGCGCTGAAGCACTGGAATTTGAACGCATGATCAAGGGCGAACTGCCCGCGAACTGGGAATCGATCCTGCCTGCTTTCGGTCCCGACACGAAACCGGCGGCGACCCGGAAGACCGGCGAGGGGATCATGCAGGAACTCGCCAAGGTATTACCGGAATTAGTCGGCGGGTCGGCAGATCTCAACCCCTCGACCTTCACCTGGCTGAAGGGCTACGGCGACTTCCAGCGGCCGGATCTCCCCCAGGACGGGGTACAGGGTAAGGTCGGCGGGGAGTGGGGATACGGCGGGCGCAACATCCACTTCGGCGTCCGGGAGCATGCCATGGGGTCCATCGCGGTGGGTATGGCGCTCCACGGCGGTCTGATCCCCTACACGGCGACGTTTTTCACCTTCGCCGACTACATGCGGCCTCCGATCCGCCTCGCGGCCCTCATGGGGCTGCGGGTGATCTGTGTGTTCACCCACGACAGCATCGGTTTGGGAGAAGACGGCCCCACCCATCAGCCTGTGGAGCATCTGATGAGCCTGCGGGTCATGCCGAACCTGACGGTCATCCGCCCCGCCGACGCGGCGGAAACGGTGGAAGCCTGGCGGACAGCGCTGTTGAATATGTCCGGCCCCACGGCCCTGGTCCTGACCCGTCAGAATGTCCCGGCGCTCAACCGCGAGGTGCTGGCTCCGGCGCATGGTCTCCGGCAGGGTGGGTATATCCTGAAGGATGCGGATGACGGCAAACCGGAAATCATTCTGATCGGAACGGGTTCGGAAGTGGAAATCGCCCTGGCGGCGGCGGATAAACTGACTGTCGCGGGGAAGCGGGTGCGTGTCGTTTCTTTGCCTTGTTGGGAGCTTTTCGACCGCCAGCCGGCATCCTACCGGGAGCAGGTGCTGCCATCGGATATCAAAGCCCGGGTGGCCGTCGAGGCGGGAATAAAACTCGGATGGGAACATTATGTGGGGACGGAAGGAAAGATTGTCGGCATGGAAACGTTCGGCGCCAGCGCGCCCTCTCCGGTTCTCTTTGAGAAATTCGGGATTACGACCGACGACGTGGTAGCCGCCGCCCAGGAACTTATCAAATAGACCGAACCAATAAAGGCTGTATTCCCCTGCACCATCCAAAGTGGTATCATTACCCGCAAGAGAATCCGTCCCTCCCGTTCTTTTAAAGGGGAGGGACAGAGGGGTGATGTACAATACCGATCTTGTTTGCCGTATTCTTGAAACCATCAATCAGGAGGTCTGTATGAAAAAGCAACTGGACGGGGCCAACTGCCTGTATCCCATGCCGACGGTCCTGGTCGGAACCGTCGTGGACGGGAACCCAAACTTTCTCGCCATCGCGCATGTGGGGATCATGAATTTTGCGACACCCCACTACATTTCCATTTCTTTGGCGAAGATCCACTACTCCAACCGGGGAATTGCCGAAAACGGAACGTTCAGTGTTAACATCCCCTCCGAGGACATGGTCACAGCGACGGATTACTGCGGCATTAAAAGCGGAAAAAAGACGGACAAATCAAAGATGTTCGAGCTTTTCCACGGGGAGTTGAATGCGGCGCCCATGATCCAGGCCTGCCCGGTGACCATGGAATGCCGTCTCTACCAGACCGTGGATTTTAAAACCCACGACCTCTTTATCGGGGAAATCGTGCAAACCTACGTGGAAGAATCGGTCCTTACGGAGGGAGTGGTTGATTTCGCAAAAGTCAAACCCATGCTTTTCGACATGCCCCGGAAAAAGTACTGGCGTCTGGGCGAACCCTTCGCGGATTGCTGGCAGATCGGCCTGGCGTGGAAGCCGGAGGAATAGGCCGCCTTTCTTTCATGGCACGGTTGGTTCAATGTAGGGGCAACCCCTGCCCCTACGGATTTAAATCAACCTTTTTTATTAAAGGGCCGGCGATATTTGTTATCATGCCGGACCACGATCCGGCATCCAGAAGAAGATTCTCGCTGGAAATAGATTCCGGGTCGGCGCCCGGGATGACAAATGCGGAATAAGGTGTGCGGGTTGCATTAGCGGCAGCGTAACGCACCGGGAAAAAGCTTTGCCGATTCTCATTCAAAAGGGAATTCTCTATCAATTCATCACGTTATGTAGATATGAACGCATCACACAGTTTATTCTGTCATGGATCATAAGCATGCTCCCGTGCAGGCAGGGGGGAGGCGAAACGAAAAGAGCCGGCGGCGTTTGTCCGCAAGAGCACGAGCATCCCGTTTTCAGTCACATCATCGTCCGTTTCCCGTCTGTGCATCGGCCATCTGCTCATAGACATCGGCGATCTCGGCCTCCCGGGCGAGGAAAGCGTCGACCACCGCCGGATCAAACTGTTTACCCGACGCCTCGAGGATGATGCTCCGGCATTTATCGTGGCTGAGGGCTTCCTTGTAAAGGCGCTTGGACCGCAGGCCGTCGTAGACGTCCGCCACGGCCATGATGCGGGCGCTCAGGGGAATCTCTTCGCCCCTGAGCCGGTCGGGATAGCCGCTGCCGTCCCATCTTTCGTGGTGCGATCGTGCCAGGGATATGCCCATGCTGATAATGGCGTTGTGGGGATACTGATCGTGGACGGTCTGGAGGGTTTTGGCACCGATCAGGGCATGGCTTTTCAGGACTTCGAATTCCTCGTAGGTTAACCGGTCTGCCTTCAAAAGGAAGCTGTCCGGGATGGCGACCTTGCCGATGTCATGCAGGGGGGCGGCGTGGAAAATCGTTTCGATGAAGGATTCGGAAACCTCTTCGGGGTATTGGCAGCTTCTCTGCAGTTCTTCTGCGATGATTTTACAGAACATACGCGTCCGTTCGATGTGTTCGCCGGTGACATCGTCGCGGCTTTCCGCCAGCTTGGACAGGGCAAGGATCGTCGCCAACTGAGAATCGGATATCTCCTGCACCTTTTTCTGAACCAGATCTTCCAGATAGAGATTGTACCGCTCCAGTTCGTGTCGCATCCGCTGCAGGGTAAGATGTGTCTCGACCCGGGCCAGCACTTCCTCAATATGAAACGGTTTGGTAATGTAGTCCACCCCGCCGGCCTGAAATCCGCCGAGCTTGTTTGCCGTGTCATTGAGTCCGCTCACGAAAATAATGGGAATGTGGTTCAAGGCGGGATGCGCCTTAAAGCGGCGGCAGACCTCGAATCCGTCCATTTCCGGCATCATGACATCCAGGAGGACCAGATCCGGCGGGTTCACCTCCGCCGTTTCGATGGCCAGTTTGCCGCTCATCACCGGTAAAACCTGGTGACCCTTGCTCTCCAGGATATCCGACAGGATCTGGAGGTTTTCCACCTGATCGTCCACCAAAAGAATACGGAAGGGTTGTGGCGGGGTTTTTTTTGTTTCCATGGCTGCATGGCCTCGGTTTGGATTAGTCAGAACGGACGCGTCATTCTTAAGGAAGAATTATATGCCACCTGATACCATAACCGCAAGGTTCGGACGATAAATCAGTGAATAAATGCTCAGAAAGCAAAAACCCCCTCCCGGAGGGGGCTTTGCTTTCTCGACGTCCGGACTACCCTGTTTGCGCTAAAAAACCGGAACAAATTCAAACTCCTCTTCCCGCAGTTTGGCCTGGGCGGCGGCCAGACGGGCAATCGGGACCCTGGGTGTGGAACAGGAAACATAGTTGAGTTTGACATGATGGCAGAAGCGGATCGATTCGGGATGACCGCCCTGTTCACCGCAGATGCCGACCTTCAGGTCGGGACGGCTCCGGCGCCCCAGCTTGATCGTGATATCCATCAGGCGTCCGACGCCCCGAATGTCGAGGGTCTCGAAGGGGTTGCCCGTCAGAACGTTCGTCTGGGTGTACATGGGGAGGAACTTGTTTTCCGCATCCTCGCGGCTGAAGGAAAAGACCGCCTGGGTGAGGTCGTTGGTTCCGAAGGAGAAGAACTCCGCGATTTCCGCCAGACGCGCCGCCCGCATACAGGCGCGGACGGTTTCGATCATGGAGCCGAACTTGAAGTTGACGGCGATACCGTATTTCTTTTCAACTTCCGCCTTGGCGTTTTCCATGTAGGTCGCCACACGCTGCAATTCGCTGGCGTTGATCACCTGGGGGACCATGATTTCGCCGTGGACGTCGATGCCCGCTTTGGTGCATTCCGCGATGGCTTCCAGAATGGCGGTGATCTGCATTGTGTAAATTTCGGGATAGGTGATGCCCAGGCGCACGCCGCGGTGGCCCAGCATCGGGTTGACCTCGCTCAAGGCGATCACCTTTTTCAAAACCGCCTGCTTGTGGTCCATCAATTCCTGGATGATGGAGGTGGATTTGATTTCAGCCAGTCTGCCCTGGAGGTTTTTGAAGATGTCCGCGAACTGCCTGTACAATTCGGGACTGATCAGTTTCAGCGTATCCGAGAGTTCGCCAAGGTTCCTGATGGTGTCGCGATCCCGCATATGCCGGAGCTGTGTGATTTCATCCTCCAGGGTCTGGATTTCCGGCAAGAATTCGTGCAGCGGCGGATCCAGGAGGCGTACCGTGACGGGCAGCCCGTTCATGGCCGTGAAAATACCTTTGAAATCTTCACGCTGAATGGGCAGGAGTTTGTCGATGGCGATTTTGCGCTTTTCCGGCGTATCGGCCAAGATCATCTCCTGCACGACGGGCAGGCGGTCCACGTCATTGAACATGCGCTCCGTGCGGCACAGGCCGACACCCATGGCACCGTATTCCCGGGCCTTCTCGGCCGCTTTGGGGGTATCGGCGTTGGCCATGACTTTCAGTTCCGCGATTTCATCCGCCCAGGACAGAAGGGTAATGAGTTCTGTGAAGAATTCGGGTTCAATTGTCGGAATTTCGCCTGCGTAAACCTCGCCGGTCGAGCCGTCGATGGTAATAACGTCGCCTTCATGCAGAATCCGGTCGCCGATCCGGGCCGTCTTGGCACGGACATCGATGGCGATTTCCTCGCAGCCGGAGACGCAGGGTTTTCCCATGCCCCGGGCGACGACGGCCGCATGCGACGTTTTTCCGCCCCGGCTGGTCAGGATGCCCTGGGAAGAAAAAAAGCCATGTATGTCTTCCGGTTTGGTCTCTTCCCGGACGAGAATGATTTTTTCTCCCGCTTCACCGCGTTCCTGGGCCGTATCGGCGTCGAAGACGATCGAACCGGACGCGGCGCCGGGCGATGCAGGCAGCCCCGTGACCAGGGGTTCCGCCTTGAAGGACGGCGAGAGGCGAGGGGCCAGAAGCTGCTCCAACAGGGCCGGTTCAATGCGCAGCAGGGCCCGCTCCTTGGTAAGCAAACCCTCCCGGAACATTTCCACGGAGGTCTGCACCATGGCCCGGGCGTTCATCTTGCCGTTTCGTGTCTGCAGACAGTAAAGCGTACCCTGTTCAATGGTGAATTCAAAATCTTGTACTTCCGTGTAATGAGATTCCAGCTTGTTACGTAACTCAAGCAATTGTGCGGACATTTCGGGCATTTCCTGTGCCATCTCCGCAATCGGTTTCGGGGTGCGGATGCCCGCCACGACATCTTCCCCCTGGGCGTTGGTGAGGTACTCGCCGTAAATGACGTTTTCGCCCGTGCCGGGGTTCCGGGTAAAACCGACGCCGGTGGCGGAATCGTTGCCCATGTTGCCGAAGACCATGGTGACGACATTGACCGCTGTGCCGTTTGCCATGGCCGGAGTGATTTTGAACTGTTTGCGGTAATCGACGGCGCGGCGTCCGTTCCAGGAGCGAAATACCGCCTGGATGGCGATTTCCATCTGCCGATAGGGGTCATCCGGAAAGGGTGCTCCCGTCTGTTCGGCCACGACGTTCAGAAATGCACCGCACAGCTCCTGCAAGTGGTCCGCCGCCAGATCGACGTCCTGGACGGCGCCGTATTTTGCCTTGACGCCTTTCATGCAGTCGTCGAAATGCTCGTCCGCGACCCCCAGAGCCACCTTGCCGAACAGTTGGATGAACCGGCGGTAGGCATCGTAAACGAAGCGCGCGTTTCCGGTCCGGCGGATCAGGCCGGCGGCGGTCCGGTCATTTAAGCCGAGGTTCAGAATCGTGTCCATCATGCCGGGCATCGACATGGCCGAACCGGAGCGGACCGAAACCAGCAGCGGATTACCCTCGCTCCCAAATTTTTTTCCTGTTGCCTGTTCCAAGCGGGCGATATGGCCTTTCACTTCGTCCATCAGGCCTTTCGGAAGGGTGGCCTTCTTCAGATATTCAAGACAGGCGGCGGTGGTGATGACAAAACCGGGGGGCACATTGAGACCGATCCGGGTCATTTCGCATAGATTGGCCCCTTTCCCGCCGAGCAGCATCTTGTTCTTCCCGTCACCCTCGGCAAAAGCGTAAACGTAATTTTCCTTTGCAGTCATGCCCATCCTCCTTGAGTCAAAGAATACCGATATACAAATTTTCTCCGCCCCGAATATTCGGATAAAAGAGACCTAAGCCGGCTTAAATAAAAAAGAATGCTGGAACAGGCAGGTGTATCCTTGTGTCTGCCTTCTTGATCTTTATGTGCTTGGTTCGTCAGGAACAAATACAGATTACGTTAAGGATCTTATCGGGGTTTTTGCCCAAATACTTAAGTTTAATAAAGAATAAGAACGGTCGCCCATATACGGCAATATGTGAAAATGAACGGATTACCAGTTCAAATCTGGGATAGGTTGGGAATGAGGAAAATGAAACGCCCCAGTATATGTGCAAACGGTGCCGGAATTGCATGAGGTTGTCAAGAATTGATTTGTGGACAAACAGGAGAAGAAAGGGTTAAGACTTGGGCCGGCCAAACGAAAAAAACGCCCCGACGCTTCGAGGACGACAATCTGCATGGGAATGTGTGTCGATGACCGGCAACCCAAGGAAAAGTCTTAAGAATATATTCGGTTACGAAACCTATCGGCCTCAGCAGGAGGAGATTATCGAGGGCCTCATCCAGGGTGAGGACGCCTTTGTCCTCATGCCGACGGGAGGGGGGAAATCCCTGTGCTATCAGATCCCGGCCCTCCATCGTCCGGGCGTCGGGATCGTCGTTTCGCCGCTCATTTCTCTGATGAAGGACCAGGTTGATGCACTCCAGGCCTGCGGGGTGAAGGCGGCCTTCTACAATTCTTCCTTAAAGAGCAGCGAGGCCCGCCGGGTCCTGGCGATGCTCCACGGCGAGGAACTGGACCTCCTGTACGTTGCACCGGAAAGATTGGTCGGCGACGAATTCATCCGGCGTCTGAAAGACATTCCCATTGCCCTTTTTGCCATCGACGAGGCCCACTGCATCTCCCAGTGGGGTCATGATTTCCGTCCTGAATACAGCCAGTTGGGACGTCTGCGGAAGGCATTCCCGAAAATTCCGATGATTGCCCTGACGGCGACGGCCGAATCCCATACCCGCCGGGACATCCTCGACCGGCTCCACCTAAGGCAGGCCCGATGCTATATCGCCAGCTTCGATCGCCCCAATATCCGCTACACGGTCCTCGATAAGGTCAAGCCCTTTTTGCAACTGACGAACTTTCTGCGCAACCGCTTCGGCGAGGCCGGGATCGTGTACTGCCTGAGTCGTAAACGGGTGGACGACTTGGCGGCAAAACTGAGATCGGCCGGTTTCAATGCAGCGCCCTATCATGCCGGTTTGTCTTCGTCGGCCCGACAGAAGGTGCAGGACGATTTCCTCCGGGACGATGTCCGGATCATGGTGGCGACAGTGGCCTTCGGCATGGGGATTGATAAATCCAACATCCGGTTCGTGGTCCATTACGACATCCCGAAAAACATCGAAAGCTATTACCAGGAAACGGGTCGCGCCGGCCGCGACGGCCTGGCGGCGGAAGCCCTGCTCCTGTTCGGGTACGGTGATATCGCCATTGCCCGGAGCCTGATTGAAAACACGCACAATCCCGAACGGAAGCGGATCGAACTTCACAAGCTGAATGCCATGGTGGCCTTTGCCGAGGCTTCCAGCTGCCGCCGCCGGATCCTCCTGGGCTATTTTGATGAACCGATGGAAAAGGACTGCGGCAATTGCGACGTCTGCCTCCACCCGCCGGAGATGATCGATGTGACGGAACACGCCCGGAAGGCCCTGTCCTGTGTCTACCGGGTGGATCAGCGTTTCGGCATGGGCCATGTGATCGATGTGTTGCGGGGTTCCAGAAAGACGAGAATTATGCAACTCGGCCACGACGGCCTCTCTACTTACGGGATCGGCGCCGACAAGAGCCAGGAATACTGGGGGGGACTCCTCCACCATCTCGTCTACGGGGGCTTTCTCCGGCAGGACGTGGGCAATTATTCAATTCTGACGTTAACCGAGGCGGCCCGGCCGGTCCTCCGGGGGGAACAGAACCTGGCCATGGCGGCGCCGCGGGTAAGGCTCATCGGTGCATCGAAAACACCCCGCCGCAAGACCGGCGAGGCGGACTACGATGAAGACCTCTTCCGGCGGTTGCGGGCTCTGCGGAAAACGCTGGCCGATGCCGCCGGGGTGCCGCCATTTGTCATCTTCAGCGATATCTCTCTGGTCGGGATGGCCGCCGCATTGCCCACGGACGACGAGACGTTGCGGAACGTCCATGGCGTCGGGGCCCATAAGCTCGAACGCTACGGCGAAACATTTCTGGCCGAGATACGGTGTTATCTCCAAGGTAGGGAAGGGCAGTCATCATAGATATCATCAGCCGGGATACCCTCCCGGCTTTTTCCATAAGGAGGTCTGAAGTCATGAGTGACAATCGCTTGGTGGATATCGAAATAAAACTTTCCTATCAGGAGAATACCATTCGGGAATTGAATAGCGTGGTCTGTGCGCAGCAAAAGCAGATCGACCAACTGGAGTCGGTCTGCAAAGTGTTTGCAAGCCGGATCAAAGACCTGTCGGAGGCCCTTGAAGGAAATATGCCCCTGAATGAGAAACCTCCCCATTATTGAGAGGCCGGCCATGAATACCTGGCAACTTCTGGAAAGCGCCCCCGTTCCGGGCAGCGACAAAACCATCGGTCTTTTCCGCCGGGGCGGGGAATTCTCGATCCGGGTGGACGGTCGCGAACTCATGAACAGCAGGGTCCACGGATCGGAGGAGGCCTTGGCCGAACAGTCCTGCCCGGGGCTTCCTGCTGGAGCCCGAGTGCTCATCGGCGGGTTGGGCATGGGCTATACCCTGGCGGCGGCCCTGCAGCGTCTCGGCCCGGCGGCCCGGGTGGAGGTGGCGGAACTGGCTCCGGCGGTGGTGGCGTGGAACTGGGGTGTTCTGGGGGAATTGGCGGGCCATCCCCTCCGGGATAAGCGGGTCGACGTGCGGGAAGGTGATGTTGCCGAACTTTTACAGGCGGAACGGGGATGCTACGACGCGATTCTCCTGGATGTGGACAACGGCCCGTCCGGACTGACCCGTCCGGAGAATGACCGGCTTTATTCGCCATCCGGTTTGTCGGCGGCCTTCACGGCACTGAAACCGGGAGGCGTCCTGGCGGTCTGGTCGGCCCGTCCCGATGAACGGTTTGTCCAGCGCTTAGGTGAGGCAGGTTTCGAGGTAAACACGTTCACCTTACGGGCCCGCGGTTCCCACGGCGGGGAGCGGCACACGATCTGGTACGCCCGGAAGGCATGAAAGCCCTTTCGGTATTGTGCGTGCTTCGGCGAGTTCTTGCCGCAAAGCTTAATGATCAAATAGTCTATTGGTTTTACAGATGGCAAACTGGATTTCTGTTATTTGAACAGGCATTTAGCTTGACAGCATCATCATGGCAAGTCTCGGTTAGGGCCTGTCATATCTTTTTGATCCAGCACTTTCCTGACTGTTTGAGAAAGGTTTGCCAGAGATACCGGTTTCATCAGGAATTCCCGGATGCCGATGCTCTTCGCGTCCTCTTCGTTGATTCGTTCACTGAACCCCGTCACCAGGATAATCGGGATATCATGCCTGATCTTCAGCATCTCACGGGCGAGCAAGGCGCCCGACATGTTGGGCATGGTCATGTCGGTAAAAACCAAATCGAACTGCTGCGGATTTTTGCGGAAAGCCTCCAGTGCATCAAGGCTGCTGTAGCGCAACGTGACGTCGTAGCCCAGGGAAGTCAGCATTTCCCGGCTCATCCGGGCCAGAGCTTCTTCATCGTCCACCAGAAGAATGTGGCCTCTTCCTTTCGGAATTGGTAAGACCGTTTCTTCACGAGGCATGGTCTCCCTTTCAATGAGGGGGAGCAGGACGGTAAATGTTGTGCCTTTATCGCGTTGGCTGGCGACATGAATCGTTCCGCCATGATCCTTGACGATGCCGTACACCACCGACAGCCCCAGACCGGTTCCCTCGCCTTCCTTCTTTGTCGTGAAGAACGGTTCGAAGATATGTTCGATGGTTGACGGCTCCATGCCGCATCCGTTGTCCCGCACGGTCAGTTTTGTGTAATCCCCCTGCTTCAGGTTATATTCATAATGCATGTGCGGATTCGGAATATGTTCCGGTTCCAGGGTAACTTCCAGGATGCCACCCTCTTCGCGCATGGCATGGGCTGCATTCGTACAGAGGTTCATCAAAACCTGGTAGATCTGTGTCGGATCGGCATGAACCGCATCATTGGGGCATGAAAAGTTCTGCCTGATCTGAATATTTGACGGGAGCGATGACCGGAGCAGCTTGAGCACCTCCTTGAAGATCGGCGTGACGGACAGGGGTTTCTTTTCCTGGCTGCTCTGCCGACTGAAGGTCAGAATCTGTGCCACCAGGGCTTTCGCCCGGTCGGAAGCCTTCAGCACCTGATCGAGATAACGTTCCATTTCCGCATCAGAAGCTTTCATCTGGGCCAGTTCGGTATAGCCCATGACCGAACCGAGGATATTATTGAAATCATGGGCAATGCCGCCCGCCAGAGTTCCGATGGCCTCCATCTTCTGTGCCTGGCGAAGCTGGTCTTCAAGGCGATATCGTTCCGTATTGTCGCGGATGCACTCGATGGCCGCGATCACTTCATCTTTGGTATTCCGAAGAACCGACGCTGTCGCCGAAAGGTGGATGTCCCCGGGGGGGAGGTTCGGCGTCAGGGCTTCGCCGAACAGCACATCGTCATAGCGTTTCATGGCAGTATAAAGGTTTTCCATCTCTCTATCCCGGCGTAAAGCCAAATCGATCAGAATCGGCCGCCTCGTTCCGTAGAAAGGCAGTGCGTACTCATAATCACCCTTTCCGAGCATGTCTTCCTTTTTAATCCCCGTCATGGTTTCGATGGCCCGGTTCCAGGCGATCACCTTGCCGTCCGGATCGATGACCAAAGTGGCGTCGGGGAGAAACTCGATGATGTCATTCAAGCGTCTCTCTGAAGCGCGCAGGGCTTCATCGGCTTGTCTTCGCTCGGTGATGTCTATGCCGAAAGAGATTGTTCCTATGACCTGATTCTCTTCGCGCAACTCGCTGTTGCGCCACGAGATAATTCGTTCCTCGCCGTCCTTTGTTAGGATGGGGTTCTCGAATTCGCCCGGAATTCCTCCCATCATCAACCTCAAAAATTCTTTCCATACCTGGGGATAACGTTCCTTGGGCACGATGATTTCAAACCAGTTTTTGCCTTCGAGCTCGGCTTTGCAATAACCAGTGATCCTCTCGGCTGCTTCATTAAATACTTGAACACCCCCATTTACATTCAAGCCAATGACCATCGCATTGGCTGAATTAATCAAATTTTCGGCGTAACCCTTCGCCTTCCGTAGCGCCTCCTCCGCAAGCTTGTGCTCGGTAATGTCGACATCGAAGCAAAAGAACTCTGGCTCTCTGCCCGGGCGCGCCGACAGAATTCGGCTGGCGTAGACTGTCAGGTTCTGGCCGTCCTGGTTGATAACGTCCACCTCACCCGCCGGGGTTAGGTTGCCGGTACGTAGCGCCTCGTCCATGAGCCAGCGTTCGGCCTCACGGGTTTCAGGGCCGTGAAGCAGATCGAGGATGTTGCGTCCAAGGGCCGCCTGGGCCGAGAAGCCATAAAGCAACTCACTCCCGCGGTTCCAGAATGTGATAGTGCCATCAGGATCATAGCCCTGAACGGCAACCTTCTCCAAACCTTCCAGCACGAGGCGGTAACGCTGCTCGCTTTCATGCAGTTCTTGTTCCATCCGCTTGCGCTCGGTGATGTCGCGATCGACGCCGCGAAACCCGTGCAGCTTGCCGGTTGTGTCCAAGATCGGCACGGCGTTACTCTCCAGGTAGTGATAGGTGCCGTCCTTGTGCCGCCATCTGAGAAGAAGATTTTCCCAGCCGCGCCGTTCGCGAATGCACTCAGGAAGGATGGCCTGTACTTTGGCGAAATCTTCCTCGTGCAGGAAGTCCAGGTTTTTCCGGCCGAGAATCTCTTTTTCTTCTCGGCCCAGGATCGTTCGTATTGCCGGGTTTGAGAAGGTGTGGACGCCTTCGGCGTCTATCGCCCATATCCAGTCCTGGGAAGTCTCGACAATGGCATTGATGATGCCCTGTCTTTCCAGCAGAGCCTCTTCCGCGAGGCGCCGGTCGGTCACATCGGCACAGGCCCCAGCCATGGAAAACGGTTTCCCCTGCTCGTCGCACTGTGCCGCACCGGTGTCTCGCCACCATACCCATGTCCCGTCCGCCCGTTGCACGCGATACTCCACGTCGTAGGGGGCGGCGTGATCCAAGTGCGCGGCGAGCGCCTCGTCCACGCGGCGGCGGTCCTCCGGGTGGATAATGTCCTGCCACGCGGTCAGTGTCCGCTGGAATGCCATGGGAGGATGCCCCAGCATTTTATCCACGGCCTCCGACCAGTCCACTCGGCCGGAGGTGAGGTTCAGTTCCCACAAGGCGACGCGCCCTGCCGTCGAAGCCGCTTCCAGGCGGCGCCGCACGCGTTCCAATTCCTCATCGGACTGTTTCCGTTCGGTGATGTCATTCCCGATGCATAGGATTTCATTCACCCCACCCTTGGCGTCATAAATTACTTTGTTGGTCCAGGCCACCCAAACCCGATCACCGTTGCTGCGCATATTTTCGTTTTCGTTTTTGGCATATATATCCGGATTTACTGCAATATCATTGATCATGGCCGCCAGATCCCGGCCGGACGTTTCCTTTTCGGGAACGATCGTTCCGACGACATTGCGTCCAAGCACCTCTTCCTGCCGGAAACCGAAGAACCGCAGGGCAAATTCGTTGAAAAAGAGAATTTGGCCCTGTTTATCCATCCTGAGGATGATGCTGTTTGCAATTTCCACCAGTTCACGGTATCGCGCTTCACTTTGGCGAATGACCTCGCGTGAAAGTTCGAGCTCTTTGTTCCTTTCTTCCAGATCACGTGTGGCCCTGAGCACACGCCGGCGTAACTGAATATTCCAGACAAGGACAGCAGCGACGATGATCAGAATAACGATCAGAATCAAACCGATTGCCCGCCAGGGAATATCCGCACGGGTACTCTTGCCGGACCATTCCTTTACGATACTGTTAATTTCCGCTTTCGAGATCTTGTCGAATCCGGATTGCACCGTGGATAAAAGCAAAGTGTTGCCTTTGCGGACGGCCGAATACTGGCGATTTATGGCTATTTCTCTTGAGGAATGGCGAAACGTCTCTCCGCCCGGATATTTTGCCAGATAGAACAGGGCAACCGGTTCATCCGCCACAAACACCCTGACTCGACCGGCAATAGCGGCTTTGACCAACTCATCCGTACTGGTATAGACAAGGAGATTGATATCCGGGTGCTTTGTGCGCAGCAGTTCTTCGCTGCTGTCTCCCCTGATCACGCCGACTTGAAAACCGGAAAGGTCCTTCAAGCTTTTGATCCCTGCAATCTGCCGGTGAAAGAAAATGGCGGTCGGAATTCGGATGATTTCCTTCGTGTAATCGAAATAGGCTTTCCGTTCCGGTGTCAGGAAAAGCCCGCCCACGGCATCGGCCCGGCCCTCGCGGACAGCTTTGAGGGCTTCATCCCATTCCATCAGATCAAACTTCACAGGGACGCCGGTTTTTTTGCTCCACAGGGTCCAGATGTCGATGGTGATGCCACGCGGGTTACCCTCTGCATCGAGGAAGGCAAAAGGAGGAAACGCGTTATCGTCCGTGACGATGATGCCGGTCTGCGGATTATGTGCGGCAAATGCGGGTATTGTCGACAAAGAAAGGAGAAGGAGAAGAAATGTCGATACAGCCCATGCAAAGACTGATTTGGACAGGACCCATAATCTCATGAGAGACCTCCATTGGATCGGAGAAAAAAATAGAATCATTGTGGATGTTTCCCCCCGCGTTCATTGCTGCTTGTTATCCCTTCGTAGGATATTTTTTTCTATCACAATTTGTCCGTTGCTCAAAAATAATAAATAGTTAAGGACACAAAATACACGTATCAAGAAAAAGAGTGAATTCGATATGCCATGACTTAAATTATATCATTCTTAACGGCTGGAATAGATAAATCTGCCCTGTTCCGCCATTTTGTATTTTCCCCCAGGTGAGCATGGTGTCCTTGTTGTTTACGTCTCAAATATGCCCTTTAAACATGGTAATTTTGCAAACCGTGTACCATATCGCCGGAAAACAAAGAGTAAAGAGTGAAAAGTGGAGATAATCCTTCCCGAAAGGGTGGTTGAGGGGAGAGAAACACCTTGCCGGGCTTTACTTATAGAATCGATGGCATTCTGATGGTCTCGGCGAAGTCATGCATGTGTATCGCAGAAAGTTAAAAAAATGACGCTTTCCATCTAAAAAAGAGTTATAAGCCGGTCTGCCCGGGAAGGCCTTTCATTAAGCCATGGATCATCACGGGTATGGCCGGAGCGGATTCGTCCGGGGCGCTTCAGGCATTTCTCCTTGATCCAGTGAATATGACTGTCATTTTTTAGAGTGGGGGAAGCGATGGAAACCTATCGGAACAAGCCCATGTACGCCTATCTCATGGTGCTGGTGATCTGTGCCAGCGCCGGTCTGCAGGGCTGGATGGCTCTATTCACGAATTTTGCCAAGGAAATCATTGGGGTAAACGGTTTTCAGATCGGCGTGGCGCAGGCGGTCCGCGAAATTCCGGGTTTCCTCACCTTTGTCGTGATGTATGTCCTTTTGTTCATGAAAGAGCACCGTCTGTCGGCCTGGTCGGTTGTTCTGCTGGGAATCGGGATCGGGGCGACCGGTTTTTTCACGACCTTTCCGGGGCTGTTGATGGTGACCGTCGTCATGTCGATCGGTTTTCACTGGTTTGAAACCACGAACAAATCCCTGACGGTTCAGTATTTTGATACGCAGGAGGCGCCCGTGGTGTTTGCCCGTCTGCGGGGTTACGGCGCCCTGACCAATATTGCCGTGGGATCGATGGTCTGGGGCCTTTCCTTTGTCCTGCCTTACCGGATGAACTTTCTGCTCCTAGGACTTTTTATATTTTCGACGGGCGTGTACATGCTTTCGAAAAATCCGGTTGATAAAGCGGCGACGCATATGCAGAACCGGCTCCTCCTGCGTCGCGAATACTGGCTTTACTATGTCCTGAACTTTCTGAGCGGCGCCCGCAGGCAAATTTTCATCGTCTTCGCCGTCTTCCTGCTGGTTGAGAAATACGGGCTGAGCGTGAGCACCGTGGCGGGCATCTTTGTCCTGAATTATGCCTTGACGTATCTGACCAACCGGTACATTTCCCGGGCCATCAAT